>Ga0307515_10012352_pt1 | contig 16071 bp, 2 predicted proteins | sample 17_EM_MG_FD_194513 | JGI IMG/M metagenome (GOLD analysis project Ga0307515, IMG submission 194513) | Populus trichocarpa ectomycorrhiza microbial communities from riparian zone in the Pacific Northwest, United States - 17_EM | ecosystem: Host-associated > Plants > Roots > Unclassified | place...
ACTGGTCTTGGCGCTAAGGCCTGTGAAAACTCTGCTGTTCTGACGGCGTCAAGGGTTGAGTATTCGAAGGCCCCCTCTAGCCACAACGTAACGCTGCTGCATCAGTAACAGACGAGATCCTCACTCTTAGCTTGACCATGCGGACAAGATGAGACGGAAAGGAACCCCCATAGGACCGTATGGGTCGGATCTCGATTTTGGTGTTCCTTCTGCCAGCTATATATATACTTAGTATTTCTATACTATTGCTTATCTAGCACCTAATATATCCTTATAGGGTACTTTCAATTTTTCTCTTTTAGGTTCTTATATATATTATCTATATACGTAATCTATACTAATATATAATATACTAGGTGCTTTAAGTTAACTTTTAGCTTATCTTTATCCTTAAGTTTAAACCTTTATCTAGCTAATCTAAATATTAGTCTTTTATTTATAAGTACTATAATTTACCTCTTACTTCTCTAGTCCTTTAATCTTTCTTCTAGATTTCTTAACGTTATAATTAGTGTTCCCTTAATATAACTTATACGTTTTTCTATAATTACTTAGTCTTAAATAACTTTTTCGTCTAGCTATATATAAAAATCTTCTTACTTATTATTATATTGCTGCCTATACTACTTTTAGTATAGCTTTATAAGCGTATATAATTTATTTATAAGAAAATATCTTATTATTATTGCGTTATTATAACCTTTAGTATACCGTTCTTTAAATCTAGTTAGAACCCCTAGGTTCTTTTTATATTCTAGTTCTTTAAGCCACTTTACTCTTAGTATACCTACTTTAAGCCTATTAGTAATTTTTATATAGATATTTTAACCCTTAGTTTACCTAATATTCTTAACCCTTAGTAGCCTCTTTATTTTTACTATACCTTAATTTAACTCTTAAATCTTTCCTAGTTTTTTTTGTTTATATCTAGCTATAGGATCCTTTAAATCCGTAAACTTTATAATTCTAGTATTAGCTATTTAACTCTAAGGCTAAACGCTTTATTTACCTATTATAGGATTTTTTTCCCTTTATTACGGAAGCTTTATCCTTTTAATCTTCTACTTTAATCTATCCTTATAAATGGCTAGCTTATACTCTTATCCTTTTTTTAAAGTCTTAAGCTTTTAGCCTTTTACCTTTATTAAGTGCTAAAGTGGTTTATTTTCCTACTTCTCTTACGTCTTATAAAGCGATAGATATTATATCTAATAGAGTCTTAATCCCTATTACTAATCCTTCCTCTATAGTAAATTTAACTTCTACCTCTATTATAACTTCTTTAAGGTCTATATACTCCTAGTAAGCTACCTTTATTACCTTATTATTGCTAAAAGTTTTACCTATATTAAATTTATCGTCTTTAATATCTAATCTATATAATAGTTTATTAGTTCCTCTAAACTCTAATAATTTTAGCTTCTATAGCTAATAGCTTATATTATACCTAGTATCTTTATATATTTAGTATATGTTATTATAACAAAACGTAAAACTTCTAATTAAACACTCTTTAGTTCCTTGTAGTATATTATTATCCTTTTATATATATATTATCTACTAGTCTAGTCCCTTTTACTATATAGTTACTCTAATTACCTTTACAGTTTTTAGTAAAATAACTCTATTTTCCGCAATTTATATAAGCTCCCTCTTTAAACTATTTCTCTTATTATAGAGTTCGCCTAAATGTCTTCTACTACTAAGATCCCTAGTTTAGCCTCTGCTTCTTAGACCTTTAATTACTTAATTCTTATCCCCTAGGTTTCTATAGTTGTTTACCCCTATACTCTTTAGTACCGCTTAGGTCTATTAGCTCTAGTCTATTATTCTATAATTTTTAACTTAGTTATTATATACTTTGCGCCTTATATAACTATAGAACTCTATCTTAACCTTTCTTAGTCTATTCTTGTTAATAGATTCTATTATTAATATTAATTGCTTAATTTATTAGTTCCCTAAATATATCTACATCTTCTATTAAAATAATTACATCCTAAACTTTTACCTTAAGTCCCTGTTTATACTATACTATAAGCGCCTTATTATTCCACTTAACCTATATAGCTAGTAGTTAGAACTACGTTATATACTTAATTGCTAAGGTTTATTATACCAAGTTTTAAAGCTTTTATTTTGCTATAGTTATTACTTTTAGGTCTTTAAATATCTATATTAATTAACTTATAAACTCATTCTAGCTTAAAAAAATATTTTTAACCTCTAGGTTAGTAGTTATATCTCTATACGCCTATACTTTAGTAAGCTAGAATTTAAACCACTTAAGTACTCTTTCTAATAAGAATAGTCCTGCGTAGACTACTTAGTCTATTAGTATAGTAAGCTTTACGCCCTCTTATATTACCTTAAATCGCATTTATATAAGAAACCCTTAAAGCTTTAACTTTTCTCCTAAGAATTGCTTAACCGATAGTAACTTAACCTTTACTACTCCGATTTTATTAATTCGTTCTTTAAATATTTAGTTATTATCTATTAATTAATTAACTATTTCCTATAGCTAACCTACTATAACTAGCTGTAAATCTATATCCTGTATACTAGTGTCTCTACTTATTCTTAAAGTAGTTACTGTTGTTAAAAGCGTTATAACTAGTGCTTTTAGTACTACATTGTTTAACTTTATTAATACTATAACTAGGTAGTAAATATATAACGAAGCCTTATAGTAAAAACTATGGTAGACTTATTAATAGGCTAAGTATATAGGTAAATAAGAAGTTAATAATATAATAATAACTAGTAGAGTAGGTTACCTAATAGATTAACTCTAATTATCTTCTAAGATTTACTATAAAAAAGAGAACTATTTACGTAGAGACTGTAGTCCTTTAAATATATAATACTATGCCTAAGAAACGTACTAAGTACATTAGTACGTTAGTATGTTAATACGTCGCGTTCCTATATTCCTACATTTTTATATTCCGAACTTATAATATAACTAGCTACATAACTCAGCTACCCTTTATCTAATAGCTCGATCGGTTCTAGCGCCCCCTATACTACCTTAACTAACCTATTTATATCTCTTCTTAGTAGTTCTATTACTGCTAATATAAGGTCCGTAATAAACCCCTATAATAAATTAGATAAGGTATTAAATACCTATAAAGAATAATAAAATATATATACTTAGCGTTAAAGACAGACTAAATATTATAAAATAATTATATATTTACTTACATATACTTAGTATATAAAGAAGGCTAGTAATTAGGTAGAGTCGTAATTATAATATATACTAACTTGTTCTCCGTATAATAAGAATATAATAGTATAATTTTATTAAGTAAAAGAATAATTATAATAAGCTAGTTATAATAATTAGAAAATAAAAATCCAATAGGAGGTATTAGAAATAATAAATATTACTAAATTAAAAATAGAAATGCTATACCTTTAATAAACAACTTAAAGATAGGAGATATTTTTAAGGATAAAGATAAAGAGAAAGGAGATAGTATTATAGAACTTATATTAGCAGTAGTGCAACTACTAAAAAGAGATATAAATAGGTTAGTTAAAATAGTATAGGATGCGCTAAAACTAATTAAACTATAAAATAAGGGGTAGTTAAGTTATATAACTAGTTATATTATAAGTTTAGAATATAAAAATATAGGAATATAGAAATATATAGAATATACTAACGTACTAACGTACTAATATACTTAGTATATTTTTTAGGCGTAGTATTATATATTTAAAGAACCCTAGTTCCTATTTAGATAGTTTTCTTCTTTATAGTAAATTTTAGGATATAATTAGAGTTAATCTATTAAGTACCCTACTCTACTAGTTATATTTACGTTATTAACTTTTTATTTACCTATATACCTAGTCTATTAATAAGTCTACCGTAGTATTTCCTATAAGGCTTTATTATAGTCCGCCATTGCCTTTTCTAGAATCTTACTATAAGGCATATTACCTAGATATACGGTAAGGAGTAATTAAGCTAAGTATAAGTTATAAGAAAGTTAATAGAAGAGGATAATATAGTAAAGAGTATAATAATAGCCTTATATAGAGACAAACTAATAAGGAAGATATGGGGGCTATAAGCCTAAGGAGCTTATAAGGAGGTACTAAAGGCTAGCCTTTAGCTAGCCTTAGCAGCCCCTAAGAGCTCCTAGGTATGCACCTAAGTAAGGGTTAAAATAACCCTTATACTTATTAAGAGTATTTTCTAGTATAATAGGCTAGTAACTTCCTGGTATTAAGTAGTCTATCTTACCTTCTTTATATAGTATGGCTATTCTTATAGTTCTTTTAAGTTATAGGTAGTATTTTATTATAAAGTATATTTTAGCTATATCTGCTAGCTAAGGGGCTAGTAGTTCTCTATAAGTCTTTAGGGCCTTATTTAGGATTATATATAGTTTTAGTAATTTACTATTAAAAAGGCGTCTAATAGTTTTAGCTATTTCTTTTATTATTATATCGCTTTTGACCTAGAGGTGAGTTACGAGTATCTTTCCTATAATATTGCTAAGATCTACTAGGGCCGGCTAGGGAAAAAATCTCTTTATAAGGATTTTCGCTTTCTTATTATTATTATTTATAGTCTATATTTCGCTTATTTTTTATAGAGGTAGTAGGTATAAACTATTTACTAGGCGTTCTACCTTTTTCCTTACCTATTTTATTATTACCTAAAGGTCCTTATTATAGGGGAGGTTTAGGTTAATAGTATATTAATTAATAAATCGTCTCTAGTTCTTCCTTATTTCGTGCTTTAGGATATTCTTTAGTTAGTTCCTTACATTATTATTATAAGGGCGCGAAGAGGCTTTAGGGGAGATTTAAAGGAATAATATAAATTCTATCTAAATCTAAGGGTATATAGCTCTTATAGAGTACAAGACGTTGTGTAAAGAAAAGAGAGGAATAACGAGAGAACCTTATAATTAAATAGTTATAGGTCTTAGTGGTTAATATATACGTATATATGCACGCAGTCTTTAACAGACTTTAGTAGAATTTAATTAATCTAGCAGAACTTAGTAGAAGTTAATTAAGCTAGTAGAATTTAGTAGAATTTAGTTAAAGTATTAGAATTTATCTATCGAGTATTTTACTAAGATATTCCTACTATAACTGGGTTAGTCCCTTTATAGTATCCCCCCTTTTAGCTAAAGGTCTAAAATAATTTAATTTAGTTAAGCATTCCTAATTTATTATATATTGTATTAGATAGCGGTATAGAATTTTACTAGTTCTAATTATTAAATAGACTAATTAGGATTTTTTATCCCCAGGATAGAAAATTATTATTAACTTAGTTAAGGTGGTAAACAGAACTAATATCTTTATAGTAGGTCTTAGTAAGGCAAATCTAACTAATTAGACAACTTTAACCGCCGGTTAAAGTTCCTTAATATCTTATATATTATATAACTATATTATAAACGTTATAATATATTTTAAGTCCTTTTTAATTTTAAGCTTCCTATTATCGTGTTTTATATATTCGTATTAGGTAGTAATTATTTACTTTTATACTATATCCATCTAGCTAGAGTAGGCCGGAAAGGATAGTCCTTATAGAATTCTTTTACTAAGGAAGGCGCGTTAGCCTTAATTTAGTTATTAGGTTTCCTAAGTTTATATTTTATATCCTTTTTATTTAATAAGATGTTTAAATTATTTAGATTATATTTTCTATTATATATTATTAATTAAGTTAATAAAGTAAAAACTGTTACCGTTGTTAATAATTATAGAAGGTAGTAGCGGTACTTTTTAAAGGCTATAGTAAGCTTACATAAAACGTTAGGTATATTTTTATTTTAGTTAATAGTTTAAGTTTATAGGCGTATAGGCTTAGTTTTTTCTTAATTTAGTACAGACCTATAAACTTTTAATTAAGTTTCTTTAAGGGCCGTTAAGTCTTTAGGTTTTGTGTGTTTAGGTAAACTATATTACCTTCTTTAAAGTCCTATACGGGAGCTTATCCTTTATTTATATGCTATTCTTATACTATTTAAGCGTATATTAATTTACTTTATAATAGTTCCATTAACTGCTTTATTTAATTAGCTAAATCCGCTTAATCGTAGGTTCTATTATATTAATTTTAGGTTATAGTTTAAATCTAAGTTAAGGGTCTTATCTATAGGTTATATAAAACGGCGTTACGCCTATTAATTTATTTATTATATTATTAGCAGTAAACTTAGCTAAAGGCAGCTACTTTTTTTAGTCGTTTTATAAGTAGGAGTAGTATATTTATAGGTATTATTCTATAATCGCGTTTACAATTTTAGTTTAGCCGTTTATCTCTAGATAAAATGCGGTTAAAAGTTGTGTTTATATACTTAATTATTTATATAGGGCTTATTAGAAGTCTAAAACGAACTAGCTTTTATAATTAGATATTATTAAGTTAGGAAGTCTATATAGCTTAAAGACGTACTTAATAAAACATTCGGCTACTAATATTGCATTAATTAAGTCTATAGGAATTATATATCGCATTTTTATAAGATAATTAATAACTACTATAATATTCGTAAACACATTACTACTAGGTAAGTTAACTATAAAGTTAATTAAGATATCTCGCCATCTTTATATTAAAATTGGTAACGGTTAAAGTACTCCTTATTTCTTTACGTAAGAAGTCTTTTTATAAACGTATATTCTATATACTTAAATATTTTTTTATATATAGTCGTGTATTATAGGCTAGTAGTATACTTATTAAATAATTTTATAAGTCTTTATATAAGGGCGCGGAGAGACTTCGGGAAGATTTAAAGGAATGATATAAATTCTATCTAAATCTAAGGGTATATAGCTCTCGCAAAGAACAAGACGTTGCGTAAAGAAGAGAAAGGAATAACAAGAAAATCATATAATTAAATAGTTAGGGGCTTAGTGGTCAATGCGTGCGTATATACGCACGTGGTCTTTAACGGACTTTAGTAGAATTTAATTAATCTAGTAGGATTTAGCAGAAGTCAATTAATCTATTAGAATTTGGCAGAATTTGGTTAAAGCATTAGAATTTATCTATTAAGTGTTTTACTAAGATATTCCTACTATAATTAGGCTAGTCCCGTTATAGTACCCCCCCTTTTAGCTAAAGGTCCAAATAATTTAATTTTAGTTAAGACTTATAACTTATTGCGTATTATATTTTCGCGTTAAGTGGCAGTATAGGGTTTTACTAGTTTTAATCGTTAAGTGGGCTAATTAGGATTTTCTATGCCTGGTATAAAAAATCGCTATTAGCTTAGTTAAGGCGGTAAGCTAAACTAATATCTTTACAGTAGGTCTTAGCAAGGTAAATCTAACTAATTAAATAACTTTAACTAGCGGTTAAAGTTCCTTAATATCTTACGTGTTACGTAATCGTATTATAAACGTTATAATGTTTTTTAAGTTTTTTTTTATTTTGAGCTTCCTGCTATTGTGTTTTATGTATTAGGTAGCAGTTATTTACCTTTATATTATGTCTATCTAACTAAAGTAGGCTATAAAGGATAGTTTTTATAGAATTCTTTTACTAAGAAAGGTGTATTAGCCTTAATCTGGTTATAGGTTTCCTAGGTTTATATTTTATATCCTTTCCACTTAATAAGAAGTTTAAATTATTTAGACTGCGTCTTCTATTATATATCGTTAATTAAGTTAATAAAGTAAGAACCGTTACCATTGTTAATAATTATAGGAGGTAGTAGTGGCACTTTGCGAGTTATAAGTTTACCCTTTAAGGGTTATAGCAAGTTTACGTAAAACATTAGATGTATTTTTATCTTAGTTAGTAGTTTAAGCTTATAAGTATACGGGCTTAGTTTCTTCTTAATTTAGTATAGGCCTATAAACTTCTAGTCTAGTTTCTTTAAGGGTCATTAAGTCTTTAGGTTTTATATATTTAGGTAAACTATATTACCTTCCTTAAAGTCCTATATAAGAGCTCGTCCTTTATTTATATGCTATTTCTATACCGTTTAAGTATATACTAATTTACTTTATAATAGTTCCGTTAACTGCTTTATTTAATTAGTAAAGTTATATGCGTTAATTAATTAAATCCTCTTAATTATAGGTCCTATTATATTAATTTTAGATTATAGTTTAAATCTAAGTTAAGGGTCTTATCTGTAGGTTGCGTAAAACGGCGTTACGCTTATTAATTTATTTCTTGTATTATTTGCAGTAAACTTAGCTAAAGGTAGCTACTTTTCCTAGTTGTCTTATAGGTAGGAGTAGTATATTTATAGGTATTGTTCTATAATTACGTTTATAATTTTAGTTTAACCATCTATCTCCGGATAAAATGTAGTTAAGAGTTGTATTTATATACTTAATTGTTTATATAGGGCTTACTAGAAGTCTAAAATAAACTAGCTTTTACGGTTAAATATTATTAAATTAGGAAGTCCATATAGCTTAAAAACGTACTTAATAAAATATTCGGCTATTAATATTATATTAATTAAGTCTATAGGAATTATATATCGCATTTTATAAAATAGTTAATAACTACTATAATATTTATAAACCTATTACTATTAGGTAGGTTAACTATAAAGTCGATTAAGATATCTCGCTATCTTTGCATTAAAATTAGCAATGGTTAAAGTACTTCTTACTTCTTTATATAAGAGGTCTTCCCACGTATACACGTTTTATATACTTAAACGTATTTTTGTATATAGTTGTGTATTATAGGCTAGTAATATACTTATTAGATAATTTTATAGGTCTTTATATGGCTAGGATGCCCTACTATAGGGGAATCGTGTATAAATTTAAGTATTTTAAATTGTAAGGGTTTAGAATTTAGGACTACTATCTTCTGTTAATAGTATAACCAATTATTACGGATTTTATATTTAGTGAGTGTAATATCCTTATATTGCCGTTTCCCTATTTAAATTACTTTTATTATATCTACTATTTAGGGGTTATTCTTATATTCGTGCTTTATTAATTTATTAATTTCTATATCCTACTTATTAATTTCTAATTTATTCCTATTAAGCTCCGCATCTAAAAATATAGGGCGTAGTTTCTTAAAGCGTTTAGGGGGTAGTAGAATTCGTAATTAATTTATAATCTATTTGTTAGAGGCGTTTATAAGTAAGTCCTATAATTATTATATTAATAAGGTAGGCTTCTAATTAAGTTTGCTAGGTTAATATATAATCTTAAAGTTAAATTATAAGAGGTATTTGGCCTAATAAATTTAGCGTTATATGAATTGCTTTATAGTTATAAAGTACTATAGGTTTTTATAATCTATTAATATACGTATTAGAAACAACAATCCTTTAAGTTCTAGACGCTATTATTTAAAGTATCTAATAATTATAAGCAGTTCCTTATTAATAATAATAAATTCAATTTACCGCCCGTCCCGGTCCCCCTAATGGGTCCACGCAGGCTAATACCTTCTATAGGAAAAACTCTATCTTCGAGAAAACCCAGTCGCGGGCCGCGCTAGAAAGACGACAGCGTTCCAATATCGGGGCGCCGGCGGCTCGCCTTCTACTTAGCTCAAAGTCTGTATATTAAGCCAACTAACCGCGCTTCGCGGATAATCTTACACTACCCCTTCTTCCCTTATCCTTTTGCCCTTATCCTTTTACCAGTCCTTTTATTAGTTCTTTTACCAGTCCTCTAGGCTTTAAAAAGGCTAGTATTTACTTATATCCTCTGTATCTATTACCTTTATAGCCTAGAACTAAGTTAGGGCACCTAACTACACTAGCTATTTTGCAGCCGCATAGGCACTTCTTTTATTACTTAAGACGTCTTATAGACGTTTAGAAGTGCATTATGCTATAAGATCTGCCCTTTAGTATTATAGACACAGAAATAGTATATAGTGTACTATCTATCTTCTCTAGCTATATTTGCACTATGGGAGGATTCCTAGTACTCTAATAGATATAAACTATGTCTTAAGCCCTATTACCTCTATACAAAGGAGAAATAGTATAGTAATCTCTACTTTTGTTAGATCTTTATATAGTGGGATTATAGGTTTCCCCCATAGGGTCTTTTACGTGGTTTCTGTGCGATTTTTAGCCTTTGCTTGCTACTATCGGCGCTATTCTAGGTCTGCCTATTTCGCGATAAGGGTAGTTTCTTGCCAGCGGTGCTAGTGGCCTCCTATGCGGTAACGGCGCTCCGTCTACGCTCTGCCAGCATTCCGCTGGCTACGCCTATGGGGGTTTATTATAGCTTCCCGCTCTATATAGTCCTTCTAGTGTTTAAGGAACCCCTATATCTTATTCTTACGGTCCTTTATACGGTCCCTAAGCGCTTCTAGTAGTACTAATGGCCGTTTTATTTTCCGCTGGCGCTTTACTAATATTTTCTAGATACCCTTAAGTGTCTCTACTAATTCCTTTTCTACCCTATTAGAGGCCGTCTTAGCGGCTCTTTAGAGGGCTGTCGTTTTAATATAGAGTTGGATTAGGGGAATGGCCGCTTCCTTCTCTATTATAGCTATTGGTGTATGTTAGTATGCCCCTGTAATCCTACGGAGGCACTAGTTCTAGACTTTCTGTAGTGGTTTAAGCAGGCTTTTCGCTGGCGCTCCGCCGTTGTCCCGCACTCCCTATACTTGGGCGCCGTACAGCATCGCTAGTCGGACGGTGGCCGTGTATAGGAGGCGCGAGCGGCGCATTAATGGGCCCTATGTAGATGTAGTGATCCTTAACATTGCTTCAAAGGCTGCTAAGCCTTTACTTATCGCCTTCTTAATCTGTTCTTTCTATTGAAGCTTAGGGTCCACCTAAACCCCTAGGATTCGTATACTAGTTTTCTGGGGAGCTGTCTTGCAGCCGGCGATACGCACGGTGGACGCAAGGTCTGCAGTGGCGTGGCGCCGTCGCCTTATAAAGTGCATCAGCTGGTACTTTTCAGGGGCAAACGCTGCGCCGTGTCAGTTTGCCTATGTAATGTAGTAGTTATAGGCAGCTTCTAATCGTTGACAGTTCTCTGCTGCGGAGTCCCCCCAGGTAATGAGGTTCGTGTCGTCTATAAAGCTAAACCCTAGCGTGCCGCTGTTAGGGCTTTGGAATTTCTCTAAGAGTTCTAATATAAAAAAGAGAAATAGAATTGGTAATAGGGGAGACCCCTAAGGGATGCCTGTCTGTGTCTAGATCTAGTTGCTCTTATATCCTGTAAACTTAATGCGGGTTTTATATACTGTTAGGAAGCTTTATATAAAGTCTATAAGCCACTTTAAAAAGCCTTTTCTTTTTAAGATATAGAGGAGCCTGTCGTAGGAGATATTATTAAATGCCCCTGCTAAGTCTAGGCTTAGCATTAACACCACGCACCTGTGGCGCGTTCGCCACGAGCAGTTCCTTATTATATATCTTATAGTTTAATTTAGTAGGGGTAAGTTTCTAGGAGAGAAAAGCTACTAGGCGTAGCTTGCCGTTCTTATTATATTATAATAACACTCCTCCTAGTGCATAATTAGATCAGTCTGTTTTAATAATATATTTAAGGTCCAAATTAAATTAAGCGAGAATTAAAGCAGTTATAAAACGATATTTTAGGTTATTAAAAGCTTATTTATATTTAGTAGTCTATTTAAATTTTATATTCTTCTTTATTAAGTTTACTAATAGCTAAACGATTTTTAAGAAGTGATTAATAAATTAATAGTAAAAATTTGCAAATCCTAGAAATCCTTAAATATCTTATATACTACTAAGACTTTCCTAGTTTATAATTATAGCGATTTTTTTAGGGTCTATTTTAATTCCGTTATAAGATATAATTAGGCCTAAGTATATAACTTTGGGCGTATAGAATTTATATTTCTTAATATTGTATTATAAGCCCGCGTCTTATAGGCGTTTAAGGACTATTTAGATGTGCTTTTAATGCTTAGAAAGTAAAGACGAATAAATTAAGATATTATTAATATATACGGTAATAAATATATTAAGGAATTCGCAAAGCGTATTATTAATATATTATTAAAACGTACCGGGACCGTTCTTTATACTAAATAGCATTACTAGGTGTTCGTACTAACTTAATAGCACGAGTGAGTTATATCCCGGGGCACGAAATATATATAGTATCGTATGCTCTTTGGGATAGTGGTGACTGTCTCTTGTATTAAAGCAGACTACGTGGTCTATATACTAATGCGTCCTCCCCCCCTAATTAGTCAGTGCTTGTGCACTAGACGCGTAAGCGGGTGGTTAGTGCGCTAAACGCGTAAACGCATACCTGGCGTACCGAACGCGTAGGCACGCGGTTGGTACGACAGGTGCTATAATTATACACTGGCGGTACTTGAAAAATAAAACCACTTATATATAGTCTCCGTAGTTGCTTTAATAAAACCATAAAGCACAAAAGAAAATACATAGGAAATCCCTCCTGAGGTGCCTTCTGGGTTGCCTTCCAAATAGTGCTCTAAGCTGGCCGTAAGTCCTACTTACGGTCCGTAAAATGAACTATACGGCCTTTTAACGGGCCGAAAATGCACCATACAGCCTTCTAACGGGCCGTAACTAAACTATAAATGCTCCGTTAGTCTTGCTCTACCCATTCTATAACCTTTAGGTTAAGCTTATTTATATTAATTAGGGTTTTAAGAGCTTAACACGGCTTTGCCTTAGTTATAGCATCTACTAAGTTGTCTCCGCTACTAATCCATTTGACCTCCGTAATCTTACGTCGTTTATAGGCCTAATATAAGCACATTAGGTCGACTATAAGCCTCTTCTCTTATGTCGTACCTAGTTTAACTAGGCAGTTATAAAGGGACTTTAAATCGGTATATAAAACCAGGGGTAACTGCTTTAGTTATAGAATCTTTTAGACCGTTAATTTGATTGCGGCTGCTATATTAAAGCTATAAGCTAGTGTATATAGTTTAGAAGCTAGTACACTACGGGTTACTTATTTATACTTAATTAAAGACTAGTATAGTATATTTGCGTCCTAATTACAGTCCATAAGTATAATTACAAAGCCGATTTATAATAATAGGTCTTTATTATTAGTAAAAGATGCGTCCGTAAATACTAGTAGGCTAAGGGAATTTAGGTCTAGTGGTACGAAAGTAAGTCCCTTTACTACATTATTGATTTGCTACTAGATGCGCTTATTAAGCTGCTTAATATTTTCTTCTTATGGGTCTACTGCCTGGGCTATAAAGGACAGATTATAGGTAGATTTAGGTTAACAGACTATAGTAATATAGGCGCCTCTTGCACGCTATGTAGCGTATTAGTTCTTCGTATTTACGGTCTTACGGGTCTCTCCGCGAGAACTAGTAAAGTCCGTAGGTTTTACTATAACAGGCTTTAGGTTTTAAGCTTGGCGTTCCTAAGTTAGCTTAATTAGGTTACCCTTTTATATAATTAAGCCTCCATTAAACTTAATTAGAGTCTGCTTAGTTAACTACTCTTACGGCTTTACTAAGAACTTTACCTTTTATAGTTTAGTTTCTTTAGCGTCCGTAAAGGTTTAGTCTGCTAGGAAGAGGGTATTATTAGTTTAGAGTCCAATAATGCCGAGGCCGTTTAATGGGGTGTATAAGAGGTAGGGGTTATAGGTCAACTGTTCTATTTTAAGTTTACTAACGTAATACTAGTGGTATATCTTAAACTAATGGTTTCCGGCTTCTAATACTCCGTAAAGAGGTTTTACGACTTATAAAATTATTCCTAGTTATAGGTTAAGCTCATAGGGTAGTCGTATAAAGATGTCCCTACTTAGGTAGGTATTAGACTGCACGTAGGCTTATAAGATATCCCGTAAGTAAAGGGCTATAGGTTTAATTTGCTGTAATCTAGGCGTAAGTGTAAGTATAATCTATTAACTAACTCGTTAAATTATAGGTAATTGCGTAAGGACTAAACCCTTTCCCTAGTCGTTATAAGCTTATACAACAAGCCTTAATTTCTTAAAGGCTTTATTAGTACCAGGGTGCTTAATTTCGTTAATAAAGCGTAAGTTAAATATACGGACGCCTTATGGAACGTCTTTCTCCGTTATAACTATAAAGACGCCCTTTTTAAGTAGTCTATTAATCTCTTTGCGTCGTAAGTCCGTAAAAGGGGTTTCCTATACTAGAACTAATATATCTATAGGCGGAGATTGCCTTGCGGATATTCCTATAGAGGTTAGGTAATTCTCTATTACGGGGTTCTTACAGGGGCGTCCTCGGCCACGCTTTACGGCAGGTTTAGTAAGTTTAGTGGGTTTCTAGGGGACTTCTAGGGTAGGTAGGGGTACTTCTAGTTTGTCTGATTCGGCAGTCGCTTCTAGTTCGTCTGGTTTGACGTCATGGGTGTTTTCGGACTAAAAATAGGGTTTTACGGACGTGCTCCTAAAGCTGGTCGGGCCGCTAGGGAGTTATACGCAGTATGTCTCGTCTTCTATAGCTAGTAGACAATAAGGTCCAGTCTAGTTGCCGCTCTTACGCTATATAAGGACTTTAGAATTAAGCGGGAGGTCATGAACTAAGGTTGTATTGGGTCCGTTACGATGATATAGGGCGCTATTAACAGCTTATTTGGCCCGTAATTTAACTATTTCAGCCATTACCTCCTGTATTATAGCTGCTCGTTCCGTAATAGACGGGGCAGGAGGGCCTAGGTTGCTTATCCTTAGGTAAGCTCTATAGACTAAGAGGGTGGGTACTAGTCCGTCAGGGCCAGTAGTGTCGTTAACGGCTTTTACGGCCATCTGTAGAGCCAGTTCCTTTTAGATGTTTTTATATTCGTCCGTAATAATCTAGTAAGCTCTTTATAAGGCTAAGTAAGCTTGCTTAATAAGCCTAATAGACTAATACGCCTTAACTAGGACAGCTTTTGTTAATATAGCTATAGCCGTAGTATACTACTGGAATTCCTTGCTAATAAAGTTCCTATTAGCATTATAGGTAATATACTTAGGGGGTCTAACGTATATATTAATCCAGTAGGTCCGTAAAATATCCTAAGTGTGTTTTATAGATATATTTTGCAACTAATAGGCAGCTTAATAGCGGGTTGCCTCGTTAATTATATATAATACTAAGTTGCCGTTAATGTATATAATGTCTACATATACTAAGTAGTTGAAATTAAGGTCTTTATAAAGAGTAAACTTAAATCGGCCTAGGGAACGTCCGTATTTCTAGCAGAAGGAGCAGTATTTAGTTAGGTAATTAACTGCCTTCCTATTAACGTTGTTATGTCTAGAGCGTTTAAGGACTCTATATAGCTTTTCAGCTAACGGGTAGCTGAAACGGCGGTGCAAACGGTAGATCTCCGTACTAGTAAGGTAGCACGGGTTATAGTTAAAAGATTCCTAAATGTAGGTCCATAAAGTCTCTCCCTATATAAGGAACGGGTGTCCAAATCGTCGTATAATTAGTAGGGTAATATACTTGCTTTCTAGGGCAGTTGCGGGGCCAATTAGGGTGTCCGTGATATTGTTATAGTATACCTATAACCTATCTATATCTACAAGATAGAGTAAAAAGGGGGTGTCCGCTTTTACTACGTGGAAGTTAACTAGGCTAATTAGAGTCTTAACTTTAACTAATCTAATTAATACGGTTAAGCCGATGCCGAATTAGACGTTTACGGCCCTAATTTACGTAATATCAATGTCCGTATTATTATTTGTGGTGGTCCTATATACGAGGTATTATCCGTAGCCCGCGGTGGACTTCTTTAAGGCACCTGTGTCGATTATAACACCGTAGAATTCTTTAGAGGTATAGCATTTTATAGTAATATATGCAAATAGGTCCTGTTTATAGTCCGTAACGTCCGTAATAGGTCTAGCGGGTATACTTACAGATTGGTTTTTGGGTGTAATTAAGTATATAAATAAGCGGTCGGCTAATACGGTTGTAATATTAAAGGCTTAGCTGTCCGTAAAAGATCTAAAAGTAGTTAGGAACGTCTCTAAGGTCTCCTATTCCTAGTTATCTAGGTTAAAGTTAATTATAAGGGTTTCTATTAACTTATTAGGGGGCTCCTCTTCTTCCTCTCCTTTATATTCTAAGATAAACTAGCTAATCCATTTATTAAATCTCTTCTTAGACCTGTT
>Ga0307515_10012353_pt1 | contig 16070 bp, 13 predicted proteins | sample 17_EM_MG_FD_194513 | JGI IMG/M metagenome (GOLD analysis project Ga0307515, IMG submission 194513) | Populus trichocarpa ectomycorrhiza microbial communities from riparian zone in the Pacific Northwest, United States - 17_EM | ecosystem: Host-associated > Plants > Roots > Unclassified | place...
CGAGCCAAAACCGGAAAAAACCGAGAAAACCGAGCCAAACCGGTTTGAACCGGTTTTTGCCCTAAAAAAACCGAACCGAACCGAACCGAAACCGGTCGGTTTGACCCGGTTTCGGTTTTTTTTTTCAAAAAAAAAATATTTTAGTTTGGTTATTTTTTTGATAAAAACCGAACCGAACCGAAAATGATCACCCTTATCTCCATCAATAAATTGACCTTTACTGTCTTTTGGATGATAAAAGAAAACGTGCATGGAGAACCTAGGCCCATTTTACTAGATATATGTAGCTTCAAATGGACATACATCAGGGCTACAAGGCTTGGGCCTCGATGCGTAATAATCGATTGGGCCTCTTGAGCATTAATTTTATTTTTTATTTCAGTCGTCATGGAATCAAAGCAATTTTTTATTCATATTTGTTTTCAAGGAAAAATCTTTAGATGAAAAAACATTATTAGTGAGCAGTGAAGTTGCATAACATGAATTATTCAGGAAGTCTTTTATTTTTAGATATTATGTATATAGTGTTGAATTATATCCTTTGAGGGGGTGTATTAATTTCACGTCCAAATAATAATTTCAAGTCTAAATAATTTTTATTTGAGAGAGTGTATTAATTTCAAGCTTACAAGTTTTAAATTCAATGAACTTTCATTTGAAGGAATGTATTAATTTTAAATTAAATATATATTAGAAAATAATATAAATTATATTATTGAAAACTTAAATTTTAGGTTTATATTGTTCATCAACACTGCAAACATCAACAATTTACTGATACTGACCGTCTTTCTCTTTGGAGTTTTCTGGGATTGCTAGCGGCAGGAAGATGAAAGATTCTATAATGCCTTCTATTAAAAGAAAATGATAACTGTTGTCTATTGACAATGCCTTCTATTAATATATATGTTACTTGAAGAGAAAATTGTTCCCAACAAAATATTGTAAATTAATAACTAAATAAATTGGAAACAGAAATGTATATATTATAAGGCAAAAGGAATTGGATGATCCTATATAGTGATTCAAACGTTTTATTTACATGACTTGAAAAATAACGAAAACATGAATACTTAAAATTCCGAAATAAAATTAACATTAATTCACGTCATTTCCTATGTTGCCATGTCCTTCTCTCTATGAATTTTTCCATGCCATTAATTATACCCATCGTAATCAGTTTCATCATCATCCATGGCATCAGAGTTTTTCTTCTTCATATTCATCTTCATCAACCATGTCTTCCACATCCGACACCTCTTTTGTCCTCCCTAGACCACCATTGAGCCATTCCACCACCTTCATCATGCTAGGCCGATTCTCCGCATTGGTATCGGAGCATCGCATCGCGATCATGATTGCTAGGTTAAGCTGTGCTCGGTCATATCTTCCCTTCAACCTAGGGTCGGCAATATGATCGAAGGCACCCTTTTGAACATATGGTGTTGCCCATTGAACAATGTCACGCTTAACCCCTCCCGGGAGCTTCTCTAATGGTTTTTTAGCACTAATGATCTCTAAGAGTAAAATTCCAAAGCTATAAACATCACAACTCTCCGAAACTTTCCCCCACATCGCATATTCAGGAGCCAAATATCCTAGAGTTCCCTTTACCCTGGTGGTCAAGTGACTAACCCCTTCTGGTATCAGCTTTGCAAAACCAAAATCTGCTACTTTTGCTTGAAATTCAACATCTAGAAGAACATTACTTGCCTTTATATCCCTATGTATTATATGAGGATTGGCCTCATGGTGCAAGTACCTAATTTTCAAAGAGTAACAGCATAATTTCATAAACAATTAATTTCATGACAACACCTTATGATTAGATAAAACACACAAACAGACACACATGTACACTCAGCTCAGTAGATTAAAACAATATGTAGATTAATTTACTCACGCTATACCCTCGGCTGATCCTATTATTATGTTCATCCTCCGGTTCCAATCTAGTAAGCAATCCTCAGCGACTTGGCCATGCAGATGGGCTATCAAGCTATGATTAGGCATGTAATCATAGACTATTAACCTTTCGTTTCCTCCTGCATAAAATCCCCTCAAACCTAACAAGTTCTTGTGCCTCACCCTACCAAGCATCTCAACTTCCACCGCGAATTCCATCTCTGCCTTTGAGCTCATAGCCTTCAGTCGTTTAACTGCTATCTGAAAGAGTAAATTGAAGAGACTAGATTATATAGTTTGTTGTGCCTATATATCGAAAATCAAAGGAAAAAAAAGATGGACAAGATTATTGCCTCAGTTCCAGTACTTGTTTGACCCCAGTATACGCTTCCAAATCCACCTTCTCCAATCTTGTTATCATCATGAAAGTTGTTTGTGGCATGAAGAATCTCCTTGAGAGTGTAGATTTCCCATGGATATTCCCTGCTACTATTTTTTTTACTACGTGCAATGAAAACGAGGGAAAAATTAGTGCTAATCAATCATTTAATCTCTACAACCTTAAATTATGAGAGTATAGAACGTTTTCTACGTAGCATACCTGATCTTTGGTTCTTCTTCGACTTCTCGGTAGACACAACAAAAACATTTCAAGATCATTTTAGAGCTAATTATTGGAATAAAATAAAAGGTGATCGAGCAAGAACAAGCATAAATAATAATGAGGGGCTCAAAGCACTAGAGGAGAGGTGTCTAGGGGTGAAGACAAAACGCAGCCTTGGAAGACAAGTATACTTGCTGGTGATTACTGGTATAATGGTGTGGAAACAAGATAGAGTTTGTCCTGAAGAAGCTTACAAGCTGCTTGTATTATATTGCTTGTTAGTTTCTATATACATCTACTTGTCCCTCTGGAAATGTAATTAATTAATACTTAAAGCATTAATTTATATCTTAATATAGTTTACAATTATACAGCTAGTGTGCGAGTGACAATATTATTTTGTGCTAGAAAGTGACATGATGATCATTTTTGATGGCTTTTGAGCACCTGCCAATCAACATGGACCTTCCAGTTGATTGACCATCTTTTTGTAATTGCTTAATGAAGCTATTTTACAGTAATTTAACCATACAAAAGAATTGAAAATTCTTGTTTGAAAATCAAAGGGTTAAGTTAAGAGGTCATACATCAGAGATAATTACTAGCAGCCTGTTTCCAACTCTTTCAGACTGGAATAATTCCTGAACATGTCATTGAAGTGATAATTGGGGTATGAAAAGGCATCAACCAATTTCAGTTTGACTTTTATATACTGTCCATATTAAAAAATGAGATAGAAAACTTAGTGTTCTAAAGATCTCAAATTTTTAGATCCAAAAGAAAAAATTAAAGAATCCATGAAAATCTTATTTTGGGAATCAGACATTTTTAACTCTATAGGTGTATTCTAAATTTCCTTTTTTTAATTCTTCCATTGATGTTAGATATTCTTGGTGGCCTTCCATTGTCATATTCTGGCAACATTCCTATGAAAAACTTTCAAGCAGTCCATTTCAAATTATTTCTAGGCTTTGCATATATGAGCTGAATAGGTACGCCTTGATAGTGTTTACGATGTCCTAATTTTGCCCATAATCAATGATTTCTAGGCTTTGCATATAAATCCTTTAACCGATCTCCAGGCCCGAAGCCCGTAATATTGACAAACTTTCAAGCAGTCCATTTCAAATTATAAATTCCCTTGCCTTTGTAAACATTATGGTATACCAATGTACTATTTTAGAAACTACAATTTGCATACATACATGTATATGTGTATACATTTTGATTGATTGGTTTATACAATCTCTTTCTTTAATCCCTTTATTTAAATAAAAAAGATATTTATACGTACGATTAGATCCATAAGATAATAAATAAAATAATAGCAACTAGGAATGGACCATTGTAGATGCTATAATACTATAACACGAATTATATGAATATAATTCGTGTAACAATATTTAAATTGAGAAATTAATAAATGAATTTGGTGCGAAGACCTTCTCAAGGATGATTATTTGGGCTAGAACTTCAAGGAAATATTCATATTCCTTGGGAAACAAAAATGTGACCATACTTTTCTATACTATCACTTGCCGTACGTCTCCTTCTTCCATATATATATATATAATTATATGAATGCAAGTGGGAATATGAAATGAATTCCCGATGATTTAACTAACTGAAAATGTTTACAACACTTGATTAATAAAGGATGTCATGCACCTTTTCTTAATTCATCTACAAATAGATTAAGCAAAGACATACACCAAGAGACATAGATAACAATATTAATGGAGGGAAAAAAAGGATTGATATATATGACTTATGACCAATTCAAAGTATGCCAAAATTAATCTAATTTCGAAAGCATCTACAAGATGTAGCAATAAAACAAAACGTACCCAACAGCATAGCATACATCAAATATAGTATGTCATGCTCAAATTACAATTCCATCATAGCTCCCACACGGTAGCTTTGATTTCATTAATTCCTTACTTTGTCGAGGCTTACCTCATCTCCAAGCTTAATGTAATTACTTTTGAATAGTAATTAAAGAATATAAATATAGATGTTTACATAAAGTGTACGGCCGCGAGGCTGAACAATTCTTTTTTTAAAAAAAAATATTTAGTTGTCACAAGAGTGTTTTAAAAAAGAAAAAAAAATGTGATTCAAGTTATAGATCTGTCTGAGTTGAATAAGCTGATTTTATCTCAATTAAACAAAAAAAAATGACAGTAGATATTGTTTTTCAAAACGAGACAAATAATGTATCTCAATTTACAATCCATTAAATACGAAAGAACAAAATGGGATAAAAAAATGACATAAAAATTTTGTCCTGTTTAACCCTAGTTAGCATTAAAAACTTGTAATCCTAGAAATCATGGTCAAGCCAACCTCAAATATCCTACTAAACCCGCAAAGCAAATCATGAGATTGGAATAACCCAATAAAAAAATAAAAAGAATTGTAAAGCCTTTTTTCTTTATAAAAACTATTCTAACTTTTCAAACTCATGACTAGAGTCATTATACCTGAAACATCCTATTTGAAAAAAAACTATTAAGTCCATTTTCTAATCAATCAAATATTGAAGAATAAAATTGAAATAAAGAATTTCAATTATGTAAAAGGATTATAAAAAATAGCAATTGATAGAATGAGGATCAAAATTAAAATATAAAATAAATTTATATTTGATTGAAGGGTGAAACTGAAAAGAAAAATCAATTTAGCAAAAGGATAAAAAATAAACATAAGAATGAGGATCAAAATTGACATAAAAAATAAAAACAAAATTTTGATTGCATGGTGAAATTCAATCCAATAATAACTTTTAAAAAAAAGCTAAGAAAAAAATAAAAATCAAAATGATGAGTAACAAATTAAAAAATATGATACCATCAATTTAGATAGAAGGATAAAATCAAAACCTAATAAAACTTTTATAAAAGGATGAAGAAGAAAAAAAATAAGAACTAAATTGAAAAATATAATATATGATAAATTAGGATTGAAGGGTAAAATTGAAAACAAATAAACTTTTACAAAAAAAGCCAAGAACAAAAATTAAAAATTAAAAGAATAAGGATTGAAATTGAAATATTAACAATAAAGATAGCCAAACTATAATTTTTAATGGAGGAGAGAGAAAAGAAAAAAAAAAGATTTACCGGTGACAAACTAGACCACTAACACCGACATATGTTGCTCTACAGGAAAGAAAACACGATGGCGCTTCTAATAACAAACACTAGGAGGAATTGAAATTTAAGCCTTTTGAAACAAATTGAAATAAAATTATGCTTAAATTGAAATAAAAAACTATTTTTTTTCAAGGTAAATTAGAAACATGTTTGAAATAAAAAATTACTAATTTAATACTTTTTATATGATTATGATATATTTATATTAAAATCATTGGAAATCATCTAAAAAAATTAATTTTATATTTTTTTTCTAGTTTTTATCCAAATGCATTTTGAAAAATACTTTCAACCAAAATCTTATTAAAGGAATGATATAGTTATTATTTTTATATAATTATTATCATTTTCAATATAATACTATCATTGAATTATCAAAAGAAAGTCAATCAACTTCTCATCATGAAGGTAAAAAGCTAATAAAATGTTTATATATATGCGTTTGAAATCCAAAACATGAACAAATCCTATCACATCTCTGGATTAGGCTTGTACTACTCTAGCAACACACATATATAACTTTCCATGACAATCAACAACAATTATTTGGTCAATCACACCTACGAAATGACTCATGAATCATGTAAATTGCTTTCAAAGCTTCTGATAGCGTAGTGGTAATCAATGTTTCTCAAAAAGAATTATAAAAAGCATCGATTTGATATTTTCTTATACACGATATCCAAACCAAGCAATGTATACTTCATTATAAACAATAGAAGTAAATTTGCATATCATCAGTAGCTTCTGCTAGGTGAGCCCTAGTACCTTAATTATGTTGATATTTCTACATCAGTAAGGTGTCAAGAAGACTGAAGCTTACTCCTGTATGGATGCAACAACAAACCTGGTCCTTATCCTATATGTGAAATTTAAGCACATCTCTCAGAAGAGAAAAATCATGAAACCCTATGAAGAGAATGAATCACGGGAGACCTAATTAAGTTCAGTAAACTCGGGTTTACTATCAATGAATTGCAAGATTAGCCACTAGATGTTATATGATGCTTATTGATAATGACATAACTGAGCAAGAACGCAAGTTAGGAAGCTATCTACTACAGAGGGGAAGAAGTAGCTAAGTAATTTAACAGAACACTTCATGCTGGACAAGCTAGTAATTATCACCATGGTATTGGGACTTCTGGATAATAGTAAAGTACTTTGCATCTCATTCTAAAGACGTACCAAAACAAGTGAAGGCGCATGGAAAAAAAAGATGATAGTAAAAGCTCTTAATTCAAAAGGTTGAAATGCACACACAGGCATGCATGAGACTATAAAGGCAACCATTATTCCCTATATACGAACAATATATAGCTACATTAATATAAATCCAATTTTATTCCATACCAAACAAGAAGGTGATTTGATTTCAAATCATATATATATTGTCAAGATTTCAAGTTGTGTGTGCACATATACATTAAGGAGACGGAGATTAACATGTAAAGAGATCTGCCTTTTGTTTTGGATAATATTGAATGAACACCAAGAAGGCAAAAAAACAAACAAGGTGGAAGGAAAACATGCACAGATTTTGCACAGACTGCAAAGCTGGGCCAGAAACTAAACAAACACCATCTGAAAAAAGCTACTAATCAGGGAAGAAAAACAAGATGAATCAAAACAAGCAGCTTCCTATATGTAAATACAAAGGGAACACTCTAGATGTCATCTAAATTTTGTCAAGGAATTCATCTTGTTGAGGAAAGATATGTATTCCTTAAGACCATACTTAACCTTTTTATTTCCATGCTCAGTAATTTATACGAGTGTACTTCGCTTGTCATTAAGAGCAGCTCTTGATGTTTTATGTTACTGATCTTACCAATTCCACTTGAAATCTCTTACACACATATTTTGCAAAGAGTTCATGTAATTGAAACAATAGATTACACACTTCGTACCCATAAGAATTAAACCTGCAGAAAGTTGAACCAAATAGTTGCAGGCTTGCAGCAAGCCAACATATGTAAGCACAACAAATTTAAATCTAGGGTTATGAGGCCATTAAGGAACAAAACAATAAAAAAGATATGAGCCGTTTCAAGACACGCATGCAGTGCAATTAATGGTGTCAATCACTCAGAAATTAACATATCATGACAATGAGATCACACCATTTAGTTTTCTTTGCAGCCCATCTGAATCAATGCAATTCCGATTGGTAGCCTGCAAAAGAAATTCACAAATATGAAGGCCAAATGGTGTTGGATTATCAGTGAAGTTGAAGCAAATTTCACTCAACTAAACTTAAAAAGAAATGAACTTTGGCAATGGCAATACCTGACACTGGATAGTGGTATAATGCCTTTCATCTTTTTGTGTAGAAACATAGCTAACAGCATCAAATCCCTCTTCAAGCAATGCTTCTAGCACTCTTGATAGAAGAAACCCTTCCTCTCCACAGCCTCCACTCACAACAATCTCCACTCCACCCAAATAAGGGCGAACCTTAACAAAGTCCAGCAAATTATGGCCTGAAATTTCAGTCCCTTGTTCAAAAGTACTTGAGTTGGAGAGTTTCTTGAATTTATCTCTCTTGGCACTTAATTCTCGGATGTTACTACTTAGATGCTTTATATACTTCGCAGCCTCATTCATGTGATCAGAGATTGAGCGCTTTCCCTGCAAGATTTCCCAATATGAACAGAAACCCTAAAATCATGTGTAGATCAAGAGCATCAACCTCAAGGAAAAGAATATGACGTAGCCATTAACACAACATGTAAAAAGTATGGTAATTAGGTTAGCCATTTCTCACAAATATTTGTTTTCATTTTTTTAATTTCCCTGCCATAATTGTGTAAACCGAGTGAAGTTAGACGCTACTGTATAATGAAGGAAGAAATTAAGTAAAGCAAAAAAAGTTTCTTGACCTTGATTGATTCAAGAGGGAGTAGGTTCCGAAGTGAAGCATGAAGAGTGGATATATGTTGCCTCCTTTGCCGTTCGATTTCCTTCCGAGCAATCTTCTTCTCATCACGAATAATTTTTCCACTATGATCATTAGCTTTTGAAGTTGCTAATATTTTATGTTTCTGAATTTCGTCCACTGAGATGGTTTGGTTACTAATTCCATGAAGTGAATCTTGGCCATAGATGAGATCCTGAAAATCTTTACCAATATCTTCTTGGTAGGGATTAGAGAAGATTTGGGGCCAAAATTCATCACTATTTTGTTGGAATGGAAACATTGAACACAGGCTTTTAAGCTGTATATATCTTGCAGCAATAATTAATAGACTTAAAGAAATGGATACGGTTGTTGCTAGAACTGGTTCGTGATCATTAGTATAGCTAATATAACAAGATTTCCCTCTGAAAAAAAAAAAAAAAAACCCAAATTAAAGTAAAAATGCTGAGAAAACGTGGCCAAATTAAAGCTTGGTATGTGGGGCGCTTTCACTTTGGTGCTGAAGAGATGGCAACCACACATGGCATTCACATTTTGGGGGGCCGTCATGTCGGTTTTATAATTTGGCTTAATCCATAAAGATTGAGGAATGAAGTGAAAATTAAAAGGGAAAGGTAAAATATCAAGGAAGTTTGGTAAAAAAAAATAGTGATTATTCCTCTTTATGTTTGTGTAGACAGAATCTCCCTTTATCCAGAGAAGAAGAATTTTTTTTTAATTATTGCATTAGAGACAAGTCCTTGTTAATATATAATTTACCAAGACTTTGAACATTTTGGTGAGTTGGATTGAAAATGACTCCATGGAGTGTTAAATCAGAGTCCAAATAATTTCGACTATTAACCAAAAAAAAATCAGAGTCCAAATATACATTTGGAACTCAATCTATTCCTTTTTTTTTTTGCACTAAAAGTAACTTGATCATCAATGGTCGGTGTAAAAAAAACAAAATAGTAGAAACAAAAGGAAGCTCAATGCCATAAGGAAATTCTACGTAACTTATTTTATTTTATGAAAATAAAATAAATTATGTGACATTAATAGCGCTATAAGCACATATATTGGTACTCCACATATAATAAAAGAGAAATCTTGTATTATTAATAAAAGATTAGACCATTAAAACAAGATTTTTGAAATAAAAATTAGCCAGTGAAATGATGTCATGTGATAATAGTTAACTACTGGAATGGCCTTTTATAAATAAAAGCCTTTAATTCTTATAAAAATGAATCTTCAAGCGTAGAAACACAGCAGAAAAGCTCATAAGCTTGCAAGTTCTCTTCATATATGCTTGAAGGCTTCTTAAGTAATGTAATATTTTATTGGATGTTGGTAATGTGGTTGAGTTGGTAAAAAAAAGGTTGAGTAAAAAAATAGGTATCCGATAACCTTTTCAAAACTATGATTTTAAAATCTCAGTACACTTAAAACCCTGGTTTTAATAAAGCTGAAATTTAATACTTTGTCAAAACCATAATTTTATATGCAAAACATAATTTTGAAAACACAATCCCAAACAAAGTCTAGTGCCCTTTATATCTTTGTCTACAACACTTTGAGGACTAATCAATTTGTTCTTTGAAGTAATTTTAAAATCCCATAATGCCTTGATTTGTATTTGCTAAGAACTAAGTGTTGACACATCAATTTCAAAGAAAGAATGATAAGTTTATTTCATTTTTCTTCTTCTAATGAATAATTAATAATCCGCTAGTTATATTAATAAAATTGTTATTTGTCAATTTTGAATTTGTTTATTTCATATATATTGATTTGAGAATAGATGGCAAGCAATGTTTTCTTGGTCCTATATTTAATAATAGTTACATGATTGTCATAACCCAATTTTAAAATTTTAAAATAATAATAATATAATAAATAATAAAATAATTTGAGAATCTGATCAAGACAACATAAATTGAAAGTTTGGGGAACTAATAAGGATGAAATTATAAAGTTGGAAGTCAATTTGACCAAAAATTAGAAGAATTGATAAGTTTAGGGACTTAATTAAACTTTAAAATTAGTTTAATTAATGCAATTAGGGGCTTAATTGGAGAAATATCAAAGTTCAGAGTCAATTTGGATCAAAATTGCAAGAAATAAAAATCCAGAGACCAAAGTGAATAGGAGCTGATACTATAAGGGGGTTAATTGATTTTACTAGGGGTAGTTTTGTAAGAATTTTAATTTTAAGAGTTAATTAAAGATTGAATTGATTAAATTTAAAACCAATGACTATTTTGTAAATGACACTGAAACTAAGGAGTCCAATTGCATTGATCCAAGGACAAAATTAAAAAAAAGATTTTCAAAGATAAGAGCTTGATTACAAGACATCAGAATTTCAGGGGGCAAATTAAAGATAGCCATTTCAATCAAAGAAAACAATGTCATTTCTAAGTCAATTATGCATCCCTTTCTTCCTCATCATAAGGAAGATCGGTTCAGCAAAAAAAAAAATACACCAAATCTGATCCAAATTGTGGATTAGATTTATTTCCTACCAAACCTACTAGTTGCCTCAGTTTCTCTACACCAAATGCTTCTCCATCGAAAGGATGGATCATCACCAACAGTCCTGCAATGGCAGGATTGTTGGTGCCTTGTTTTCCTTAAACACAGACAAACGAGTCGTGCTTATCCTCTCTGTTTGACTCCTTCATTGTTTATGCATCTTCATCACACCATCGAGTTTTTTTTTTCTCTTTCCAGTACCTTTGCTAAGTCCACGCTAGATCTAGACCTCTTTGCTAATCTCTCCTGTTACTCTTTTCTACAGTAGTCCACCTCTCAACTGTCTATTGTACCTTCAGCACCCCGCCAGCACCATATGGTTCTGCATCCACGGCAGAACAGGTATGCTCACTTAAGTTTGATTTCTACCACTCTGTTGTCTTTAGCATCAAGTGTAACATCTTCTTCTAATCTTGAACCTCTTAGTTTTAAGAAAGCTTATCAACTTATGTGTTGACATAATGCAATGCAATTTGAAATTGCTTCTTTACATGCAAATGGTACTTGATCATTGGTTACTTTTTATCCTACTATGAATGTGGTTGGTTGTCAGTGAATGTATAAAATAAAGTGATGAGCTGATGATGGTATTGATCGTTAAAAGACTCGCTTGGTTGCATGAGGATTCACTCGGCAAGAAGGGATTAATTGCTTAGAAACATTCAGTCATGTGGTTAAATGGACTACTGTTCAGTTAGCATTCACTGTTGTTGTATCTAAAGGTTGGTAGATTCAACAACTTGATGTTCATAATACATTTCTCAATGGGTCACTTAGGGAGGTGGTTTATATGGAACAACCCACGGGTTTTGTACACCTTACTATGCCTACTCATGTATGTCGCCTTCACAAATCTCTTAATGGCTTGAAACAAGCCCCATGGGCTTGGTACACACGACTAAGAGACTTTCTTCTTTCTATTGGTTTTAAGGATTCCAAGGTTGATACCTTCTTGTTTATTTTTTTTATGGGTTGTGATATTTGTTATCTTCCTGTCTATGTTGATGAAATTTTACTCACTGGTAGTAACTCTACTTTGGTTCAACGTTTCGTTACTTTATTAAGCTCATAATTTAAACTTCGTGATTTGGGTAGTACTCATTATTTTTTGGGAATTGAAGTAACTCCTACTGGTATGGGTCTTAAGCCTAGTCAACATAAATATGTCCTTGATATCCTTTACCATGCTGGTATGCCATCGTGCAAACTTGTTGATACTATAGCCTTTGCTTCTAAGCTTGGATTGCAGTCTAGTGAGTTATTTTCGAATCCCACTCGCTTTCACCGAATTGTTAGTGCTCTCCAATATCTTATCTTTACTATGCCAGATATATGTTATACTATGAACAAGGTCTGTTAATTTATGCATGCTCCTATTAAACGTCATTGAGTTATTGTTCAACGCATATTACGATATCTAAAAGGCACATCTTCTTTTGGCTTGCACATTACCCATGCTTCTTCGTTATCTTTTCATATTTTTACTGATGCTGATTGGGCTGGTAGTATTGATGATCATAAGTCTACCGAGGCTTACATTGTTTTTTTTTTGGCATCACTAATATTTCATAGAAATCTAGCAAGTAACGAACTGTTGCATGCTCCTACATTGAAGTTAAGTATAAGGATTTAGTTGATAGCATTGCTGAAGTTCTTTGGTTTACTATTTTTTGTCAGATTTATGTATCTTCTAGTTTTGTCACTACTACTTTGTGTAATAACTTGAGTGCTATTTATTTGTCTGCTAATCTGATTTTTTATACTCATACCAATCATGTTGAGGTTAATTATCATTTTCTTCAGGATAAAGTAGCAAAAAAAAAAAAGATTCAAATTTACTCCATATTCTATAAGGACCACCTTCAGGTTAAGAAGGTATATTATGTAATATATTATTTTATAAAAATATTATAATTACCTTATAAATGGTTGACTTTTGTTACTTTTTTTTCTTTCCGCTTAGCCAGATTTTTGTTAGCTAAATCAATTGATTAATAAAATTCCAGTGTTTACAAACAAAAAAAATAATTCATGATTTATGTATTTTTGCAGCTGGTTTCTACGAGGAATCCATTTAAAAGCGGGAACATCACATGATTTTTCTAAGTTTTCGATCGGGTCCATGTATATTGTCTTAGAAAAGAAGGGCCAGATATCTAGGGCATATATATCACAAAGACTAAATATATTACAAAAGCATTTCTTTGCTGATGCTTCAGTTTTGGTGTGTGAGATTTGGGTACATTTCCACCATACCAACAGCATCAAGATTGAGATCTCGGGAGTGATATAAATCTTATATTTTATGGCTGGTCCATGGCCCTGGACAAGGTTATCTATAAAGATCAAGATTAGCCTAGCTGTTAGGTATCTTTGCTCTTCCCTCGAATGCATTAATTTATGTCTGGTGGTAGAACCAGCGATGGAAACGATTTCACATCAATACAATTGGACCCACTTTTTTTTTTCCTTTTTTGAAAAACCAATGAGATGCGTTGGATTCTAATTTTCTATTATTCAATTATTGTACGGTTCGCTATAGCTAGCACATTCCTCAAGCCAAGTTCTTATTCCTTTCTTCCTAGGAATCCTTCTCAAATAAGTTTGCAGTGTGCTTGTATCCGCAACATATTTTATGCTTAATTTTCAACTGGTAATTAAGACGAGGGATTTTTATTTTAAGGTTCCTAAATTCAAGTTCCAAAATAAGCGATGTGGATATTTAGGGATGAGGGAGATTATCTTGAAAATATTACTCCCATTATATTATATAGACTAAAATCTGTCGGACGTCTTCGTGATCTATAAAGAAAATTCAATATTCTTCTCAATTAATCATGATGTTATTAAAAAAATAAAAATAAAATAAAAGTAATACCTAACTAATCAAACAAGATCACGTAACAAAAGGCATCATGTATATTATAACTCTTTTGATCCACCAACATTCTACCATAAATTATAATAGCGAGTGGCTTATGTAGTATTTGATTATTATTTCGAGATAGTAAAGATTTAAGGGACATGTTATCCTATGTGTCTTGTTTTTAAAAAATAAAAACTCATTTTAAAATTATTTTGAAAATATATTAATTTATTTTATAAATTTGTATTTCAATGCCTATCTCACTAACATGCAATATATATATATATATGCAATTGTTACCTTTGGAACTTAGAATCTTGCAACAAGAGTATACATATAGTTTATCATAGAAAAGAAAAAAGAGTATACGTATAGTCGGTACAAATTAGGTGATAAGCAAGTTCATGCACTGCTTTTAGGAGCTCTTTTCTTTAATTTTGTTTTGCAAGTTCATTCGCTGCTTTTAGAAGCTATTTTCTTTAGTTTAGTTTTATTAAGATTGCTTTAAGGAGCTATTGATGTACTGAAGCTTTCTCTTCCAAACAGCATTCTCCACTTAATTTCCCATCTTCGGAGAAGGTGAGATATCATATAGTTTTTATTTATTTATTTTGATAAGCCAGATTAAAAAAGAAAAGAAAAGCACCAAGCAGCCAAAAGTGGCAACAAGAATCATATAGCTAAGCAGAAAGAATTTTAAGAAATTAAACCTTGTTAGTAATTAATAATTTACTTGATTGAGGGAAGGTCACAAACTTACATATATACATTATTCTCATCCGAGAGGAAATAAATAACCATGGATTTAAAGTACTCAAGGGTCATTACTTTCATAACACGTATTTATACTAATCCTAAGATAATTTCAGAAATACAATGATAATCACAATATCATCGATGCATTAAATTTAAAAGACTTGAATCACATGGATTCTTGACCATATAAACTTAAGAAATCCCATTTCTGCATCTTATTCTAGATTTTCAGAATTACTTTCCATTTACTCCCTCCTTGACATGAAAAGAGAAAGTAAACCCAAAGTTGCGTTTGAGAGATATAGAAGATTCCAAGTGAAACAGTAGGAATATTACAAAAAAGAATTTAATGAAATCCGAGTAGTTTCTATGTGTTTGCTTGTTATCTCAAGTTGAAACTTGCTGCCTGGGACAGAAGGGCATCCTTTTATTGCCCAAAGCAAATACCATACAATAAGAGTTAAGGTATAAGAAGTGTTTGGAGGCTTAACAATATTACCCATCCTCTCTATTTATATAATTAGATTTGGGTATAATATTAACAATGTAAGCCCTACACATGATCTAAGTTGTAAGATGTACAAGGTAAACATAATTTCTTATATTTGTATCCTACGATTGAGCAATGTATTTTCTATAATATGTGTTTTTAAGCTGAAAGCGGAGCTTCCACACAATGCTTAGACCACAAATTATAAGCAAAGGTTGCATAAGAGAGAGGCTTAGTAATTAAGAACATTAGCAAGCTGATCCTTGGAAGAAATGAAGCGAACCTGAATCTCATGCTTTGCAACTCTATCACGAACAAAGTGATAATTGACATCGATATACTTAGTGCGAGCATGAAAAATAAAATTGACTGATAGATAAGTAGCCCAAGTTATCTCATCATAGCATAATCATAGAAACACTAAAAAGCTTAAGCTTTGAAAACAGAGAAGAAATCCATGAAATTCCAGCAATGCCATCAGTTAAAGCCTTGTATTAAGCTTTAGTATAGAAGAACGAGCAACAATATGTTTTTTCCCTGATTTCTATGAGATAGGGGTAGTATCATAAAACACAAGATACCCATTTGTAGATTTCTTATCATCAACATTGCTAGCCCAATCAATATAAGTGAAACCATGAAGAGATAGAGATGCACTACGAGTGATGTGTAGGTCATAAAAAGTTGTGGCCTTTAAATAGCATAGAATATGCCTTATTGCATCTCAACGAGCTTCAGCGGGGACATGTATAAACTTAAATACTTTATTCACAACATAGCACAAATCATGTCTTGTGAAGGTAATATATTGAAAAGCTCCAAAAAATTTCTATAATGTGTGTCACATGTAT
>Ga0307515_10012355_pt1 | contig 16069 bp, 2 predicted proteins | sample 17_EM_MG_FD_194513 | JGI IMG/M metagenome (GOLD analysis project Ga0307515, IMG submission 194513) | Populus trichocarpa ectomycorrhiza microbial communities from riparian zone in the Pacific Northwest, United States - 17_EM | ecosystem: Host-associated > Plants > Roots > Unclassified | place...
GTCCTCCGTCGGCCGATTTGTATAAGGCTTTCCTCTATAGCAGTAGAAAGAACGCTCTGTATTTCCTTTAACAGCTACACTATTAATCGTTATATCCTTACCTACACCCACAGCAGGTAAGCTCGCGGTAGGAGCATCGGTAGGAGGTAAGGGAGCCGCATTAGGTGCGGGCGCGGAGGTGGGCGCGGAGGTGGACGCGGACGACATTGCTGTTGCTAGTGTTAGATTTAAGCTGGCAGCAGAGTCAAATATATATTCAGAACTTACAGAAAAGGTATATATATTGTTGAGGATCTAATTAAGTCGTGCGCAGAGGCAGTAGGTAAGGGAGGATTAATAAAAAAATTTCGAAGTTCGCGATAGCCCCTGCGCTAAGCCTAATTAGGCGATTTTTAAGCAAAATTAACACCATAAAGGAGCTCACGAGAGCTCTGCAAAATGCCTTATACTTAATTGCAAAATATTATTCAACCACCAAATATACACTTATTAAGTGGATCTTTTGGCGACGTTATATAGACATAGTTAGCGTAATTTAAGGTTATTCTAGAACCCATGCGATAACTATTTACCAATTAAATCTGGAAACGAAGAAAAATAAAGGCATAAAATATATATATTTCGAACAACTTTACGACTCGTAGTATGCGTGTGGGCGTTGGCGAGCCTCTACCTACTATACCACCTAGCAATTGGCCTAACCTTTAAAGATCTTTTCCGGAATGAGATAAGCAATCCGGAATGAGGTCAATTAAAGCGATATATGACTCATTCTGGAACAAGGACAACTCGTTCTAGAATGAGGCAGAAATGTTCCGGAATATTATATGTACCAGTATCAGTCGGAACACTATCTATTACTTTAGTAAAATTATACTATTTTTATAATGTAGAATGGGAGGCTACTAATACTTAGTAATAGGCCCTTAAGTCTTATCTTATGGTATCCGCTTAGTTAATCCGTCTTAAAAAGGTTTATAAAAAGGTCCGTTTTAAGAAGTAGAAACTTATAGAATAAGGTTTATAGAAACTTAGCAATAAAAGAACGGACTTTCTTCTAATAGAGAAGGAAATAAATCTAAGTAATTCGGTAACTGCTTTTCTTAGGTCCCCCTTAGGTAACTTATTCTTTGGTAATCTTTCTTTATTAATACTACCTGACCTAATTTCTTCCAATACTCCTATACCTTTTTTATAGCATTTTTTAAATTTTCTAGTAGCTTCTAGGTAGTCTTAGTGTAGCCTATCTACTTAACCTTATACTATATTTTATCGTCAATATCTTTATAACTAATAATCTTTAAAACTTACTATTTATCTTCTTCTTATTCTCTATATATATCTACTTTATAAGCTAGTAGCTTAATATTTCTATATACTGGTTTTAGTATTATAATATGCTATATAGAATAGATCTTTATCTTAGCTAGTAGGTTTAACTTAAATATAACTAGTAAAATCCTTTATATAATTTTAAAAGGTCCTAGTCTAATATAGTCTAACTTTTTACTTAGTTGTTAACTCTTAAAATTTTTATATAGTAGCCATACTTTATCTCCCTCCTTAAGATCTGGTCCCTTAGATCTCTTAGCATTATAGTACTTTTTTATTCTCTCTTATACTTTTTTTACTAATTCTATAAGGTCTATATAAAGATTTATTAGTATCTTTATTCTTTCTTTAGCTGTACTACTTATTTTCTTCGCTTATTATAGTAACAATAACATAAGGAACACCAAAACCGAGATCCGACCCATACTGTCCTATAGGGGTTCCTTTCCGTCTCATCTTATCCGTACGGTCAAGCTAAGAGTAAGGATCTCGTCTGTTACTAATGCAGCGGCGTTACATCGTAGCTAGAGGGCGCTTTCGAATGCTTAGTCCTTAACGCCGTTAGAACAGCAGAGTTTTCGCGGGTCTTAGCGCGCTAAGACTTAAAAAACACCACAGAAGAATAGAGGAATGGTTTTAAAAACTACCCAATATCTCTTTACCTAGGCAACCGATCTAGGGCCATAAGCTAGTGCTTATACTTGCTAGCAGAAGCAATAGGTCTAAGGGGACAATAGGGCACTTTTGTACTTATTCCGCTCTAAGACTATATAGCAGCAAGGGCAAGGAAGAATCTTAACACCGTTAACCATATTTAGCGACATTAATCCTCCCTTTCTACGTAGCGGCGTTAACCTTTCTCTAGGCGGCGACGTTAATCTAAAATAGACTAAGAAAGAGCTAGGATAAACCTATATAGGTAGGCTAAAACGGACTTAGATATAGGTGTTAGTTAAAATAGGAGGATAATAAGTTTAGTTAATAGGCGGCTAAGGGACAATAGCTACGCGGCGTTAAGTTATTATAGGCCCACGCCTATAAGACACGGTCGGCCTATTATCGCAAGAGCGTTATAGGTAACGCGAAGCAGCTAGTAACGGCTATAGGGCGTAGTATACAATGGCAGTAATAAACGACTTTAGGAACCTTACCCCTTTACTAGGCTCTAACTCCTAGTAGACCTATCTTAGAGGAAGGATTAACACCTTATTAACGACACTGTCTATATAGCCTAAAAGGATAAACGCGCGTATCGGTTTATCTAGGCAGGGTAGGCTATAAGGATAGGCTTATAGAGCAAATCAGGTGCATATAGGTAGTGGCTAGTTTTGGCCGGCTGGCTGCTGTGGAAGCAGACAGACATTAAGGGGCGTCTGAAGTGGAAAACTATGGTAGAGGGCCCTAGCAAGAGGGCCTCCGCAACTCTGCTTTGTATGTAACTCTTATAGCTCTACAATGCAAATGTATCCTGGACCCAGCGCGCGGCCCTCGCCGCAAGCCTCTAAAGCGTGGTCGGAGGAATGCACGGAGGCGGTAAAGGAAACCCGGCAGGCCTCCCGGACGTGGAAGGCCTCCCGGTTAGTGCCCAACTGGATTAAATACAAAGTCGCACATAATAAGAAAAAAAGGGCAATCAGGCGAGAGGCTAATAGGTTATAGAGGCAGACCGTTAAGAAGCTAACAGATAACCAAAAGGGAGTGTGGAGAATGGTAAAATGGGCGCGTATAGCGGACGGGAAGCCGAAGGCCCTACTACAGTTTCCCCCCATTAGTAGGCCAGGAGAGGAAATCCTACACTATAGTAATAAGGAGAAGGCTACTATCTTTATAAAGCAGTTCTTCCCGCTGCCCGTAGAGGCGGACCTTAGTAATATACTAGGGTTTATATACCTAAAGCCGCGAACTATAAAGAAAGAAGTAGAAAAGGAGGACATTATTATAGCTCTAAAGGGGCTTGCCCCTAATAAGGCCCTAGGCCTAAAGAAGATTACTAATTAATTCCTTAAGACGTGCGGAAAGTAGCTGGCCCTAGTACTGGCTAAGCTCTTTAGCAGCTATATAGCAATTGGATATCACCTAAAGCCGTTTAAAGACTCTATTATAGTAGTTCTTTGGAAACTATAGAAGCCGTCCTATACTACGGTAAAGGCCTACCGGCTAATTGCGCTGCTTAACACCATCGGGAAGCTACTTAAGAGAATAGTAGCCAGCCGACTATCTAAAATTACGGAAGAAGCGGATATGCTGCTAGCTAGTTAGATGGGAGCAAGGCTGGGGCGCTTAACGTAAATAGCACTGGAGCTACTAACCTAGCAGGTGTATATAGTGTGGAGGAGTAACCTAAACCTAGTAGTCTTACTACTTAGCCTTGACATTTCTAGGGCCTTCGACTAAGTCTTTTATAAAAGAATAATCTATAATATAAAGGCCTAGGTAGTGCCCTACTGGATAGTATAGTTTATAAAGTCCTTCCTTAAAAACTAAATAATAAGGCTCTTAATTGGGGGCTATATAGCGCAAATAATGTAAATAAACACGGGTATACCCTAAGGCTTAGCGCTGTTACTAATTCTATTCCTTTTCTTTGCCTATATGCTTCTGCCAGAGCTATAAGGGGGTACTACTATAGCGTTTGGTTTTGTTGATGACTCTAATATACTAATATATAGTAAGACTATAAAAGAGAACTATAGAGCCCTAGAAAGGGTATATAAAGTATATATAACGTAGGCACGCCAGTATGGGGTAGTATTTGCTCCTAAAAAGTATTACCTTATCCACTTTATAAGGAGCCATAAGAAGTTTAATATAAAGGCTATAGTTAATATACGCGGCTTTACGGAGGGCCTAGTTAGCAACCTATGCGTGCTAGGGGTGTAGGTTAACTTAAAGCTTAAATGGGGGCTATATATTAATATCGTTAAGGCAAAGACGGTTACCTAAATAGTCGCACTAACCCGGCTTACGGCCTCTATATGGGGCGCCTCTTTCTAAAAGGCGAGGATGATATACTCCGCTGTAGTCCGGCTGGTAATCTTATATAAATATAGCACCTGGTACTTATCGCCAGAGTGGATAAAGCCTAAGGAGATGAGTAAAGCTAAGCTGCGCTAGCTAGACGTAGTATAGAACCTATGCCTTTGTACTGTTATAGGGGCGTATAAATTAACGCTAATAGCAGTACTAGAGCACGAGATAGGGTTCCTGCCGCTTTAGATGCACCTAGAGGAGCTAGCTATAGCCTACATAGAGAGGACGCGGAAGGGGCCGGTAAGAGAGTATATTAAAAGGGAGTGTAACACCATATAGGCTATAATAGCCTACTAGCTCCGGCCTAGAATAAAGCTACTAATGCGGCCTACCAGACGGGATAAGCTTAAGAGGATGGCGGCCGCTATCTTAGGGATAGATAAGCGGCTAGCGGACCTATCTAAAGCGCAGTATAGGAAGAGCAGAAGGGCTAAGGTATAAGAGGCGTTTAAAGAGCGGTGGAAAAGGGAGTAGGAAAAGTACTAAAGTACACTTACCTACCGTACGACGGCCTAGGCCGAGCTATAGAATAAGAAGGCCTTTAAACGCCACGTAAAGCTTACTAAGGTAAAGAGTATAATTAATATACTACTTAGAACTGAGTATATAGGGCTTAATAGATACCTTTACTACCGAAAAGTACTAGGGCACTCAATACCGGCCTACCTATGCGGCTATAACTAACAATTAATAATATATATAGTGGTATTTTGCCCTAGACACGCTGCTAGCTAAGTAGAAATGTATTACTGTGCCGGAATGTCTATATATAAAGAACTCCTAACTAAGCCTAAGGCTGCTAAGGTAGTTGCGGACTAGTTTATATAGATAAACCTCCTGCCATACCTTTTACTAGCTAGAGAGCTGGCTAAGGTAAAGGGAGGAGGCTAAGAAGCGCGTTAAGAGGAGGAAGAGGACTGTAGAGGAGCCCGATCCTAATGCCTACTCATCCCTACCACCTTAACTCTACTAACCTCTACTACTTTCCACCCCTACCGTTTTCCACCTCTACCGTATTCCACCTCTACCGTATTCTACCTCTACCGTATTTTACCGTTTTCTACCATATTCCACCTACCCCGTTAGTAGAATTTGGCAGAATTTAGTAGAATTTGGCAGAATTTAGTAGAAATTAGCAGAATACGGCAGAATATGGCAAAATATCTACCTCCCTACTATAAACTTTCGACACTACTAGCCTTGCGGGCCGCTGGCCTATACCCTACCTAGATAATAGGAGCAACTAGGAATATACTATGGGACTAACCCTAAGATACTAAACTTAGGCCCAGCTATATACCTACCGAACGGACCCAGGAGTACGTATTAAGATGGCTTTTCTATAGCGCCTTAAGGAGACGTTTACTCGTGCTTAGTAGTTACTAATTAGAAGAGAGGCTATATAGGCCATATAATAGAAGAAGGAGAGGTTTTACCTAGCTCTATATGGTTCCCCTCTTATATATATAATACACCTATATAGACCCGCTGCATAGACCCTAATAGAAACCGCAATAGCGTAATTAAATATTATTATTATTATAGTAACAATAATATTTTTAGCTTGTATCCGTAATTTGCCTTAAATAGTAATATGCCTATTCCTTTTTAAGGTGTTATATTATATATAAACTATATAACTAGTAATAGCGATACCTAATTATTCTATATATAATTAATATAATGCCTTAGATACTATTCTAGCGTCTAATTTAGTCTTTCCGTTTAACTATCTGTCTACAGATAATATACGGTAAAAGTTACTGTTTAAACTTCTTGCTCTACTAAGAACACTTCCTAAAATACTGCTATAAATCTTAGATCTCTATCTAATATAATTTTACTTAGTGCTCTATATCTTACAAATACTTCTTTAATATAGATTCTAGTAATATCTTCCGCTAATATTTCTTTTGTGTATGCTATAAAGTATCCCTACTTTATAAGCTTATCTATTATTACTAAAATCGCGTTATAATCTTATCTAGTAATAGGGTCTTTTAACTTTAGTAACTTAATAATAAAGTCCTATAATATGACCTCCTATAGTCTCTCTAGTATTTTAATAGGTTGTAGCCCTCTATATAGCTTATACCTTATTAGTTTATTCCTTTAACAATCTAGACACTCTTTTATTACTTTTCTTGCGATATTCTAAATTCCGTTAATAATATACTCTTCCTAAAGTCTTGACACTAAGCCCGTAGCTCCGTTGTGTCCTTAAGTTATTCCCTTATAGAAATCTTTTATAAAATGCTCTGCTATGCTTTTTAGGATATACTTTACCTCTCTATACTTATATAGTATTTCTTCCCCTAGATATTCCAACTATTCTTCTAGTTATACTTTAAAAATCCTTTATACCTAAAAGCTTTTTAGTATCTTGTAGACTCTTTCTAGTTTATTATCTTCTTAAGTCGCTATAATTTTTAGATAATTATACCTAATTAATCCATCTATATCTTTTCGTAGTAAAGCTCCTAATAGCTTTTTATTATTTTATAGTTTAGCCTTTTAACTTAGAGTATCTGCTTATATATTATCCGTGCCTTTAATATATTAAATCTTAGAATAATATTCTATAAGTATCTCTGCCCATCTAACCTATCCTTAGTTAAGTTCCTTTGTTATTAGGAATCCTATTAGGTTCTTATAATCCGTCTTAACTATAAATAGTTTCTTTATACCTTATAAGAATACTATAAGGCAGTATTACTAGGGTATACGGTAGGGAGTAGGCAAGCCGAGCATAAGTTATATAGGGAGTTGATGGAAAAGGACGATATGATAATGAGGGTAGGCAATAGCCTGAGTACAGAGACGAACCGATGGGGGAGGAAGGAGGCTGCAAGCCTAAGGAGCTTATAAGGAGGTGCCAAGGGCTAGCCTTGGCGACCCCTGAGAGCCCCTAGGCGATGCAGCCAAGTAAGGGCCAAAATAACCCTTACAAATACTCTTTATTTCTTTAGTACTATAATTATACTTAATAACTCCTTATTATAAATATTATAGTTTAACTCTAGTAGTATTATCTTCCGACTATAATATGCTACTAGGTGCTATTTATCTTAATATTTCTATATAAAGTATACTCCTAATATAAAGTCTAATATATTTATTTCTATAACAGTTTTTAGTCCTAATTAATAGATCTTAAGAACTGGCTCCTAGGTAAATAATTTTTTAACTTTCTTAAATAGTTCTCGTTATTCCTCTCCCTATACCTATAGTTCTTCTTTCTTTATTAATCGCGTAAATAGTTTAATATCTTTTAACTATTACGCTATAAACCATCTACAGTAATTACAAAACCCTAGGAACGATCTTAACTATATAACGTTCTCTAGTTCTTACTAATTTACTATAGCCTTAATCTTCTTTAGATTTATACTAAGTTGGCCTAGTTTAATAATAAATTTAATAAAATCGGTCTTCCTAATAAAGAACTCGTATTTCTTAATTACTACTAGCATCTATTCTTCTTATAGTCTCTTTAAGACCTATTTAACGTGTTCCCCGTATTCTTCCTTAGTTATTAAGTAGATAATAATGTTATTAAGGTATATTATAACAAATTCATCCAAGTATTCTCCTAATACATTGTTAATACGCTTCTAAAATATTGCTAGTGCATTTATTAATCCGAATTATATAACTAATAGCTTATATAGTCCTTCCTTTGACCTAAAGGCTGCCTTTTATTTATCGCCTTCTCTGATTTTAATCTAATAGTACGCCTATCTTAGATCTATCTTTATAAAGATTTGCGCGTTGTTATGGACGCTTTAAGTACAATATTACAACTACTTGGAGAAGAGTTGGAAGAAGCTAGTTGGTTAATATAAGCACGGTCTAAAATAGAGCCAATAGAGCTATATAACGAGGAATGGTAACTAAAGTTACGTAATATAATCTATATAATCTGTATAATCTATAGGATCTATAATAGAGTAGATAGAGCACACGTCTATTATATATAAGAAGGATTTTATAGGAGTACGGTTGTATATTTAAGGACCCTTAATCCCTACCTAGATAGTTCCTTCCTTATAGTAATTCTTAGAATATAATTAGAGTTAATCTATTAGGTAACCACTCCACTAGTTATTATTATATTATTAACTTTAATTTATATTACCCACACACCTAGCCTATTAACGAGCCTATTGTAGTACTTACAATAAGGTTCCGTTATACAATTACTACCTAGTTACGGTATTAAATATAGAAAGTCGAATAATATGCCACTAAAAGCAGCCACTATAACACCATTAACGGCGGCAACTACTTTAAGGTTAGGAGGCGATACTAGTATAGCAGATACTAACTTACAGCAACCTATGACGGTCGGATAACTATAAGAGATAGTTGACTAGTTAACAACAAATAATGCAGCGTTAGAAGAAAGGGTTAGTGAGATAGGAGTAGTAAAGATTAAGCTACTATTAATTAAGAGGTATTTAGGAGAAAGATCGAAGCTTAAAGGATTCCTTACGTAAATGCACTTTAAAGTTATATAGGAAGGGGTAAAGCTACTAATACCTATAGATCGAATAGCCTATACAGGACTATTCCTATTAAGAAGAGCACTTAAGTAGTTTAAGCCTTACCTTATAGAAATATAGGTAAATAGAATAACAATTACTAATTAGGAGGTGTGATTTATATTCTTAAGCTAGGAAGGGTTTATAGAGTGACTTATATAAATATTTAGAGACTCGGAGGCAGTAACCACAGTAAAAAAAACTCTAAGATATTACGTAATAAACCTTAGTAATTAAGTACACAATATAGTTCTAGACGCTAGCTACGTAAGTTAAGTAGAATAATAGGGCGCTTATAGTATAGTATAAGTAAGGACTTAAGGCTAAAGTCTAGGACGTAATTATTCTAATAAAAGATGCGGATACCCTAAGGGAACTAATAGATTAAGCGATTAAGATTAATAATTGGATCTACTAAAGGGAACAGGCTAAGAGAGGCTAGGATAGAGTTTTATAGTTATATAAGATATAGAGTATATAACGACTAAAACTAAGTTAAAAACTATAGTATAGCGTAGAGCTAATGGACCTAAGCGGTACTAAAGAAGCCTATAAGAGATAAAGCAAAAAACTATAAAAACCTAGAGGTTAAGGATTAAGTAATTATAGGACTAAGGAGCGAAGGCTAAACTAGGGATTTTAGTAGTAGAAGACGTTTAGGCGGACTTTATAGTAAAGTTAGTGGTTTAAGGATAGAGCTTATATAAATTATGGAAAATAAGGTTACTTCGCGAGGGATTATAAAGATGGTTAGAGTTACTATATAATAAAGGAAACTAAATTAATAGTAGAAGACATATACGTATAGAGAGATAATAGTATACTGCGAGGAATAAAAGAGTGTTTAATTAGAAGTTTCGCGTTTTGTTATAATAACATATACCAAATTTATAAAGACGCTAAGTATAGCGTAAGCTATTGGCTATAGGAGCTAAAATCCTTAGAGTGTAAAGGGACTAACGAACTAGTTTATAGATCGGACATTAAGGATAATAAATTTAACGTAGGCGAAATATTTTATAACGATAAGGTAATAGAAGCGGTTTACTAGAAATGCGTAGACCTTAGAGATATTATATAAGAAGTAGAGGATAATTCCACTATAGAATAGGGAACATTAGTAGGGATTAGGACCCCACTAGATATAATATCTATTGCTTTACGAGACGCGAGAGAAGTAGAATAGCGAGCTACTTCGGCACTTAATAAAGGTAAAAGGCTAAAGGCTTAAGATTTTCAAGACGAGATAAGAGATAACTAAGATTCTTAAGATGAGATAAGGTAAGCTTAAGGACCTATAACGGACGATAACTAATAGAGTAGAGTAATAGCTTAGTTTAAAGATATATAAATGAGCTTGGGATAGAGTTTTCTACAGATATAAGACTCTTAAGACGAGATAAGTAAGATTTAAGACTTTTAAGATGAGATAAAAACACCTAAGCCTAGTTAGACTAAGGCTAGAGCAAAGCTTAAGTTAAAAATAAGCTTAGGATTAAAGAATCTAAGGGACTAAAAATTTGGAGTATAAATAAGGACACCTATAAGTAAGAGGTAAGAGGCTTCTTTATAGATTAGGGAATCTGCAGTATAAATAGCAGTTAGGTTAGGAGACAGATATATAAATCTAGAAGACTTACTAGAAGAACGCAGTGTTCGGCCTAAAGATTAAAATGTTAATACTAAGATTAAAAAATAAGATAACTTTAAGGATCTACTCGTAAAACGCGAAAGGAAAGAAACTATAGAGGAATTTAGAGCGAGAATTACCTTATAGTAAGATTAGAAACTAAATAAAAGATTTAGTACACTAGGACGTATAAGGGACAGAGTACCCATATAAAGAATTACTAATAGGCCTAGAGTAGGTATACTAAGAGCTAAGTAGCTTACTAAACTAGAATAAGAAGAGGATCTAGGGATTCTAACTAAGTTCGAGAAATGATATATAAAGGGCTGTTATAATGTAGTAATAAGGAGATACTTCCTTACGGATAAGCCGTATACACTCTAGCACCTATACTAAAAGTAGTATAGGCAATAATATAACGATAAGTAGGAAGATTTCTATATATAGTTAGATAAGAAAGTTATCTAAGACTACCCGATTATAGAAAAGGCTATAAGTTATATTAAAGGAGCCTTAATTATAACGTTAAAAGATCTAAAGGAGCGGTTAGAGGACTAGAGAAGTAAGAGACAAATTATAGTACCCGTAAGTGAAGTTGTAACGCTTAGATTAATATAAGAAAGGTTTAAACTTAAGGATAAAGATAAGCTAAGAGTTAACCTAAAACACTAAGCATATTATATATTGGCATGGATTGTATGCGTAGATAATGTATATAATATATATAGAATACCTAAGAATAAAAATTAGAAATACCTAGCGAGAATACACTAGTTATTAGATGAGGTAAAATATTAAAATACTAGGTATATATATGGTTGGCACTTAGTAGAAGTATAAAGCTAAGGGGACTTAATACTTTAGCTAGGAAGATTCCTTACGGAAGAATACCTAGACGGACAATAGTAGTAGAAATGCCTAGAGAACATGTATTTATGGTATATTAAAGACAAAAAGCGGACTAAGTATTAGCTAAAAGTAGACTAAGTATAAATAGGATTAAGCAGCTAATAGTTAGGAAAAGTAAAGGCCTATAGGACCAGAGGGAACTAGTAGTAGAGCTTTAGACCCTTAAAGGAATTTAAGAACAACACCTAAATTTATAAGTTAAATAGCAAGATTAATAGTTTAAAGCATTAATAGATAGTGGAGTAATAAGGAACTATATCTTACTAGCAGTAGTTAAAAGAATAAGGTTACTATATAGAAAAAAAGAATATCCTTACCTATTAGTTACGATTTTAGGAGATCTGATAGCCTATAGAGGAGGTATTATTAATCTTAAAATAGGACCTATTTAGATAACTATTAAAGGGAGATAAATTGAAATGTCTTTTAATATATTACTATTAGGAAATAATAAGGCAGTACTAGGAATGCCTTAGTTATAGAAATATAATTTAAAGATTAATTGGATTATAGGTTAAGTTAATATTAGAGATACTTAACGCTGTAAGATATAATAATAAGCTAAGTTGGTATGGTACTAAGTAGGAGCGACCTATAAAGAAATAGAAAAAGGGCTAAGCTATATACAGAAAAGATACTATAAGTATAGTAAGAAACTATAGTTACTAGAAAGTAAGAAGCTGTTAGAATATATAGTATAAGACTATAAGATAGAATTGGAACTAGGAATAAGTTTAAGATTATTTCTAATCTATAAGCTTACCGAAGAAGAAGGAAGAGCGTTAAAAGAGTTTATCTAAGGAAACTTATAAAAGGGATATATTAGACTATTATAGTTATTAGCGGGTTATCTAGTACTATTTGTACTAAAGAAAAATGGCAAATTAAGGCTATGTATCAACTATAGATAGTTAAATAGTATTACTAGGAAGGATAGGTATCCTTTACCCTTAATTAGCGAAATCTAAGATAGGGTAGGTAATATATAAATCTTTATAAAGATAGATCTAAGGTGGGTATACCATTAGATTAGAATTAAGGAAGGCAATAAGTAGAAGGTAGCCTTTAGGTTAAAGGAAGAACTATATAAATTATTAGTTATATAATTCGGGCTTATAAACGCACTAGTAACGTTCTAGAAGCGTATTAATAATATATTAAAAGAATACTTAGATAAATTTGTTATAGTATATCTTAATAATAATATTATCTACTTAATAACTAAGAAAGAATATGGGGAACACGTTAAATGGGTTTTAAAGAGACTATAAGAAGAACAAATGCTAGTAGCAATTAAAAAATGCGAGTTCTTTACTAGGAAAACCGATTTTATTAAATTTATAATTAAACTAGGCTAACTTAGTATAGATCTAAAGAAGATTAAGGCTATAGTAAATTAGTAAGAACTAAAGAACGTTATATAGTTAAGGTTGTTTTTAGGGGTTTATAATTACTATAGAAGGTTTATAGCGTAATGGTTAAAGAATATTAAACTATTTACGTAATTAATAAAGAAAGAAGAACTATAGGTATAGGAAGAGGAATAGTAGAAATTATTTAAAGAAGTTAAAAGGTTATTTACCTAGGAGCTAGTTCTTAAAATCTATTAACTAGGGCTAGAAATAGTTGTAAAAATAAACGTATTAGACTTTATACTAGGGGTATACTTTATATAAAAATATTAAAATAAATAGCACTTAGTGGCATACTATAGTCGGAAGATAACACTACTAAAGTTAAACTATAACATCTATAATAAGGAGTTATTAGGTATAGTTATAGCACTAAAAAAATAGAGAGCATTCTTATAAAGTATAAAAAAACTATTTATAGTTAAAACGGATTATAAGAACCTAATAGGATTCCTAATAATAAAGGAACTTAACTAAAGATAAGTTAGATGGGTAGAGATGCTTATAGAATACTATTTTAAGATTTAGTATACTAAGGGCATAAATAATATATAAGCAGATGCTCTAAGTTAGAAGGCTAAATTATAAAATAATAAAAAGCTATTAGGGGCTTTACTATAAAAAGATTTAGACGGATTAATTAGGTATAATTATCTAAAGATTATAGCAACTTAAAAAGAACTAGATAGAGTTTATAAGTTACTAGAAAGCTTTTAGGTATAAAGAATTCTAAAAGTATAGCTAGAAGATCTATAGACGGATATATATAAAAATTAAGAAGTAAAGTATATTCTAAGAAATATAGCAGAATAATTTATGGAAGAATTCTATAAGGGATTAACTTAAGGATATAATAGAGCTAGGGGCTTAGTGTTAAGACTTTAAGAGGAGTATATTATTAATAGAATCTAGGGCTTAGCGCGAAAAATTATAAAGAAATATTTAGATTACTAAAGGAATAAATTAATAAAGTATAAGCTATATAGAGGGCTATAACCTATTAAGACACTAAAGAGACTATAGGAGGTTATATTATAGGACTTTATTATTAAGTTGCTAAAATTAAGAGATCTTATTACCGGATAAGATTATAATATAATCTTAGTAATAGTAGATAAGCTTATAAAGTGGGGATACTTTATAGCATATACAGAAGAAATATTAGTAGAAGATATCGCTAGAATCTATATTAAAGAAGTATTTATAAAATATAGAGTACTAAATAAAATTATATTAGATAGGGATCTAAGATTTATAGCAGTATTTTAGGAGGTATTTTTAGCGGAATAAGGAGTTAGAGTAGTAACTTCTACTATATATTATCTGCAGACAGATAGCTAAATAAAAAGATTAAATTAGACACTAGAGTAGTATCTAAGGCATTATATTAATTACATATAGAACAATTAGGTATTGCTATTATTAGTTATATAGTTTATATATAATATAACACCTTAAAAAGGAATAAGTATATTACTATTTAAGGTAAATTACGGATATAAGCTAAGAATATTGTTATTACTATAGTAAGTTAAAAAAACGAGTAGCATAGCTAAAGAAAGAATAAAGATATTAATAAATCTTTATATAGACCTTATAGAATTAGTAAAGAAGGTATAAAAAAGAATAAAAAAGTACTATAATACTAAGAGATCTAAGGGACCAGATCTTAAGGAGGGAGATAAAGTATAGCTACTATATAAAAATTTTAAGAGTTAACGACTAAGTAAAAAGTTAGACTACGTTAGACTAGGACCTTTTAAAATTAAGTAAAAAATTTCACTAGTTATATTTAAGTTAAACCTATTAGCTAAAATGAAGATCTACCCTATATAGTATATTATAATGCTAGAGCTAGTATATAGGAATGTTAAGCCACTGGTTTACGAAGTAGACACATATAGAGAATAGGAAGAAGATAAATAGCAAGTATTAAAGATTGTTAGTTATAAGGACATTGACGATAAAATATAGTATAAGGTTAAGTAAATAGGCTATAATAAAACTACCTAGGAACTACTAGAAAATTTAAAGAACGCTATAGGAAAGGTATAGGAGTATTAGAAGAGATTAGGTTAGGTAGTATTAATAAAAAAAGATTGCTAAAAAATAATTCACCTAAGGGGGACCTAAGAAGAGCAGTTGCTGAGCTACTTAAATCTATTTCCTTCTTAGCTAAAAGAGAATCCGTTTTTTTATTACTAAGTTCCTATAGACTCTATTCTATAAGTTTCTACTCTTTAAAATAAACCTTCTTATAAACCTTCTTAAGACGAATTAATTAAGCGGACGCCATAAGACGAGACTTAAGGGCCCTTTGCTAAGTATTAGTAGTCTTCTATTCTGCGTTATATGGATAGTATAACTCCGCTAAAATAATAGACAGTTTATTATTTAGCCACGTAGTAGTAGATTAAATATAAAACCCGAAGACAAATTAATTAAGGAACTAGACGACTATTAAAAGTAATAAGTTGTATATATTTAGTATTAGAGATAGAGCAAACGTTATAGAATGAACGAATATTCGCTTTAGTGCACTCTAAGTAAGAGGATAGTTATTGTAAAGATAGACTCGCTAATATAATATAGACTAACCCCTCTTTTAAATAGCGAGAATATAGAGCTGGTATAATTTTACTAAGAGATAGTATTATAGTAATAGTGCGAGTATAACAAGCAGTCGAAAAAGAAGAAATTGCTTTAGGTATAATAAGCAATAATATTAACTAAATTAATTAAACGGATATTACACCTCTAGTAAACGACTTAGAGATATTAGGAATCTTTAAGAATAAAGATAAAGAGGAGGGAGATAGTATTATGGACGCTTTAAGTATAATATTACAACTACTTAAAGAAGAGTTAGAAGAAGCTAGTTAGTTAATATAAGTATAGTTTAGGATAAAGCTAATAGAGCTATATAACGAGGAATAGTAACTAAGGTTATATAATATAATCTATATAATCTATATAATCTATAGGATTTATAATAGAGTAGATAGAGCACACGTTTATTATATATAAGAAGGATTTTATAGGAGTATAGTTGTGTATTTAAGGACCCTTAATCCCTACCTAGATAGTTCCTTTATTATAGTAATTCTTAGAATATAATTAAAGTTAATCTATTAGGCAACCACTCCACTAGTTATTATTACGTTGTTAACTTTAATTTGCATTACCTATACACCTAGCCTATTAACGAGCCT
>Ga0307515_10012356_pt1 | contig 16068 bp, 14 predicted proteins | sample 17_EM_MG_FD_194513 | JGI IMG/M metagenome (GOLD analysis project Ga0307515, IMG submission 194513) | Populus trichocarpa ectomycorrhiza microbial communities from riparian zone in the Pacific Northwest, United States - 17_EM | ecosystem: Host-associated > Plants > Roots > Unclassified | place...
CACGACATCGTAACAGACATCAAGAGCGACATGGAAGATGAGGCGTTTGACGAGCACTTCATTGGCATCTGTGGGCACCGCAGGACAGACATGTCTGGAGGGTTTGATAGGGTTTGCAAGATCCTCAAGAATAGGACCTTCGTGCGAAGGAACCAATTTGAACCCCAAATCCTCGTCCCTGCCACCGAAACCCCGAGGCCGACCTATGATCCCGTGGCCTCTGTCGCCGATCAAGACCACCGCCTTCGATCTGCCTCTATACGACTGGCCCCAAAGCACCCTCCACACCCCCGATTCCATTACCAGGTCGTTTATGATGAGAAGGGGAAGTCCCTTTTTGAAGTAGGCTCCCTTGTAGAGGTGTTCAAGTGCATTGGTCGAGCGACAGTTGGTAAGTGACAAGATTGAGTAAATTGGAAGACTCTTACGTTATGGACCCAGGACTACATCACTTACACAGAGCAGGGTGGGTTCACAGAGACTTCAACCCAGGAAATGTCATTGTGGTGGGGACGAAAGCGATGATATCAGACCTGGAGTTCGCAAAACGGCGGTTGGCAGAGCAGTTGGAGGAACTGACAAGGCCAAAGAACACATCTTTACCTGGTGTGAAGGAGTTGCGCACGGTAGGCTTGTCTTTAGTGAGGGTTCATGAACTGAAGCGATCGTCTTCAGGGAACTCCATATTTCACAGCCATCGAGACCCAGGAAGGGGAATACTTGTTCCTTCCGCAACATGGGACAGACTCGAGGAGTGGCGGTCATCCAGCAACCGAACGCTATTTGAAATGGGACAATCTAATCCTCCGCCGCGATGAACAAGGGACCAAACTTCCGAGCAGTTCGACCGGACCGACTACAAAGCATGCAGACAGGGTCTGGCTTTACAACCCACTTCACGACTACGAATCCGCCTGGTGGGTCGCGGTCTGGTTTGTCTTCTCCTCCAAACCCAAGGGAGTCCTCGATACTGTCATGGAAGAAGCGCGCGACAAGGTATACCACAGCCAGAATACAACATTCGTGGGGGGCACGATAGCACAAGCTAGTCCGTTGCTACCGCCGGTACTTCGACCCCTTGGTGACGTTCTAGTGAAGATGAGAAACGTACTCGTTGGCGCTTACCGGTCTTTTGAGGATTCTTTCGATGGCTCTGAGACGCTTCTTGTCTTCGGGAAGTTGATGCCTTACTTCCTGGAGCTTATGGATATAGCTAAGGGTTTGTCGGACATCACGCCCATGGTTCCGGATATGAGGTTGAAGACAGCGGAGGCGGAGTTTGATGCGGCAACAGTCGAAGAGGGGCAGGGTCAGCAGGCGACGGAGAAAAAGGGAGAAGCAGGAAAACAGCCGATGGCGATTGATGATTTCCTGGTCGGTGCAGAAACAGGCAGCCCTGTGTTGGGCAAGAGGGCTCGTGGTGATTCGCCACCCCAGGTGGATCGTGCGTTGGGAAGGGAGAAATTCAATGAACAGACCGTAGAATTGTAGATTTTGTAACCCCACTAGCAGTAACCCGTGATAGGTTATCTCGAAAACCCGAAACCTGTGTGAGTGAAGGCAATATTATTCGACCACTACTGTAAACAAACGTCAACTATCGGAGATACTATTCCGTGAAGTAATCGATGATATGCTACGGAATAGGCAGAGACTCCTAGATTGTCAAGAGGAGAACGTGCAGAGTGGTGTTATTGCAGAAACATCCAAAGGTCGAGTTCGATAACCCCTTCTCCGCCAGCTCGTCCAAGGGGATTACGCCGTGTGTCCTTGGTTCTGGGCGTCGTCGATCACTGAAGGGGTCCTCTAAATGTAGACCAATCAACTCCTTTCGGAGAGTAACGTGAAATGTGAGGAATATGACCCAGTCGCTCAGGTAGGGAGGTGCGCGGATAAAGACAGCGAATAAAGAGACTGATCGAGACATCAAGTAATGTTCATTCATCGACGAATGTGCCCGAGTTCACCAATGGGCAAACCATTCCCACTCACGCTCATTTCTCTGAGGGGCTTCGGACCGACACGGCAACCAGAGGCAGCTGGGGTCCACGTCAGTGTCCAGTAATCAAGCAGACGCGAGGGAAGTGCTACAGGTCCTCGCCGGCACCCATTGTACAGCAGCTGCACATGCTCAGCACACAGCGTGTTAGAGGCAAAAGACCCATTCTACCGCGAGTTCGGGTTGAGGAGTTCCAGCCCCACAAGCGACGAGTGTGTTTGATTTCTTCAGGGCCCTAGACGTTGGCACGGAAGTCGAACAAAGCCATCTATTGGGAACCAACTAAACCAATGTTCAAACGATCAAGCCAGAGGTCGTACGCATGATAAAAGAGTTCGGTCAGGGAAGCCTCAATGACTACAAAGCCCTCGTTGTCTGCAGTGTGCGTAAGAGGTGGAAGGTGAAAGGTGAAGACACCGCCCACGGTCAGTAAGTCAGGCCTCCACCTTCACCAGTCCACCGCAATTGCATCGCATCGCATCGCCTTCCGCATTCGTTCATCTCCTTTTGTAAACTAACAATAACCCACATTCTGTCTTCAAGCACAAAATGAGCGGCTAGCACTGTAAAAAAAACTGCGCCTTAAATTCAGTCACCAGAATCGACTGAAACCAAGTCGATCTATGTCGCATTTCAGTCGGAAAATGGCTGAATTTGTATTTGAGTCGAGTGTGACTGAAATTCAGTCGCTCAGGTCAACTGAAATTAAGTCGATTGATGTCGCATTTCAGACGGGGGGGATTACTGAAGTTGTAATTTAAGTCGATTATGACTGAATTTAAGGCGTAGTTTTTTTTACAGTGTAGGTTAATCACGTTCAGAGATGAGACGCCACGACTAAATCCCGAATTCGAGGGAGGATAATTGACGCTCAAGTCGTTCAAAGCCGAAGTCGTTGGTTGGTCCTGGTATGGCGAATAAACAACTCTGTTCGTGCTGTTGCTGTTTCCAGGTTTGGATTTGGAGAGTAAGTGGTAGACCCTTCGATCGTCGGATTGGTCGCGCGTTCAAAGTTGTCACACACAGCTCGGAGTCGGATGCAACACGGTTTCAGAAACAATGGCCGAGAAGGCTACACTCAAATCTTTCAAGGGAACCGCGCTAGGACCCTTTCCAAACGGGAGTCTGAAAGGCCGACTGTAACCCGAGCTCCAACCCCTCCATGTGCTGCAGTCCTACCTCGATTTCCCGGTTCCATTGGTGTGCGCTGTGCGGAGGGTGTTCAGGTGTTGGGGAGCAAACCTCGGTTGATAGTAGGGCAGATACATATTCCAGTCACCCATCACCACATCGGTGCGAGTTGAATAAAGAGAGAAGAAGGAAACGGGAAGCTCAAGTGAAAAGATAGATGATGCAAGGAAATTATAGGTCATGGATCAAACTCCAAAATAACAGCTTCTGATAGTCCACCATGCAACAACGCGAGAAACTGCCCCTTCCATACCCGGTGTACCGCGTGAGACCGGAAAGAAGGCGGCAGCATCAAGAGTCGCTTTCCATCTGGGCCAAGTATCCACCAATCGTTCGTAACCTGGTAACCAAGAGATGGTCTCCATGGATATCCTTCAACATCAACCGTACGCCACTCTGGCTCCAGGAGCCCCGGATCCAGCTCGTTCCACCCCCCGCTAAATTCCCACACTCGGTATGCTTCGCTGCTATCCCGAACACACCAGACATCGCATCCGTCTGGAGAAAACCACAGTGTGGTTTCAGGTGTGTTCCCAAGTGTATATTTCCCCCCAAGGCATTCTCCGGTAGATGCGCTATAAATGGACAGACGGTCGCTGGACCACGAGACTAAGGCAATATGGCGGGAATCGGGAGAGATCGACACGTTACACATGGAGAGATAAGGCGGGCCGCTAATGTTTATTGTCCGAGAGCCATCTTCAAGTCCCACCCTGGCATCGGGGAGACAATCCCTTGCAGGCAGGTTCCAGGTGATGGCCTTCTTGTTGTCACCTATAACGACGACGGTATTCTCGGTCACCCCAAGACCACTAACGCCCATACCCGGGTTTATGGTCAACTGCAGGACACCGGACTTGTTGTTGAGAACCGTGACCGTATTGTCACCCCGCCTCGCGACAACTGCCAACGTCCCATCAGGAGAAAACCCAAGGACGAAATCCTGGGCGCGCCGAGGAGGCCAGGTCGGAATGCTGGATGGGGTGGAGATTGAACTTTTTGTACGCAATAGCCGGATTGTGTGATCACCGAACACGACAATCGATTCTCCATTTGGGGAGAGGAGTGGCCCGGGACGGTCAATGCTGGATCCAAGTATGTCGTGAAGTACATAGCCGGTGGGAGATTCCTTCCAAAGATAAACGCTTGATTCGGAAGAGCATGCGAAGAAACGACCATCAGAGGAGAAGGACATCCTGGCGAACCGAGTGGAAATATCACCGATTAGCAGGTGTTTGGAATTCCGAACATCGTGTACCAGAATCCCACGCCCAAAAGCGAAGGCGAGTCGGCATGGGGTGGGGAGGAGTTGAAGGCTTCTGCGAAGGATCGACCTACGTCCATCCGAGACAGGAAGGATCGTAACGCGAACCGGGAAAGGAAGGGTCTCGACCTGCGTAGGTGTGGCACCCGAAGTGAACCCAACTTCCCAGATAGTGATGGTCTCCGCAAGAAAGGTTGCGAACCGCAAGGATTCTCCGTAAGTCCAGATGCCGTTCGTGAGCGGAATGTGATTGTCGAGCAAATGAGAATGTATGTGTGTACCGGAGGCAGTGTCGAAAATAAAGATGTTGGCGCTGTGGATACCCTCGTGCCAAATAAATACGGCAACCATCTTTCCATTCGCCGAATACGTGATGGAGGTGTTTCTCGCATTGTTCCGGGATGGTCCTTCCCACCTGATGATGCTGGCTACTCCACCTGTCTGGAGGTCCCAGCTAACGACAGATATCCCTTGGTATTGATGATAGTAATTCACACAATCGTCGCTGGAGCACGTTAAGATACGACTATCCGGGGAGAAAATGACCACCCTGTCCCACGTGGGTGTGCCCTCTGGGAATTCGAGGGTTTGAAGTCGTTGGAGAGTTACCGAATCCAGGACATCCACCGTCGTGGCGTCCTTCCAAGAAATCGCGATGAACCTACTGCATGGTGACCACACAGCCAGGTTGATTTCAGAGGGACGCGTTGTGGCCGCGGTAGTTTTATCCCATGCTGTCGGTAGCCCACGGACGACTCTCGTGAAAGGTTGGGTGTGTGACTCGTATAGTTTTCGTACGATCGAGTTTTTGGGGGCCAATGCGAGCGCTGAGTGATAGATATGCGGAGAGGATGCGCTGATGATCTCGAAGTATCCGGTTACGAAACGAAAACAATCGTTGGCGAGGTCAAGCGCTGGAGACTCCTGGGTGCGGTCTGAGTAAATTCAGGCGAGACATCAAGGATAGAAACCCGGCACACCTCCAACCAGTCTGTGGTGACTTGCAAAGCTTCAACCGCATTCCTGGTGGCGCCGATGACACTGAGCACTTCCAACCAGAACAAAAACTTCTTCTCCATGAACTGGTGCAGGGCAGGGGTGATTGCGGGTGCGTGAGCCGGTGTCATGTCCGCATCAACGAGGTGCATGTGCCACGACATACACGCATATTGCAAAGCTGAATCAATGTATCGCTCGGTCTTCTCTTTCAAGTCACTGACATCCGAGTTTGCGACCCCATCCGGGAGTTTGCACATGTTCTTCTCCAATGATCGATTCATTAGATCGAGGCAGCTGATCAGAAGTTGCCGGTGGTGTTCCGGAGGGGAGATGTGAAACCTCTGGTTGGTGCACCGGGTTGGATCGGTGACGAAGTCGGGGAACGACTTATGGAATGGCCGAACAGGAAGATTGACATCCTCCTGGAGGATGAGGAGCGAATTGACAGATGACAGCAAGGGGGGGACATCCTTGATATCAAGTCCCAAGAGGATGGCGATAGCGCATGGAGAAAGGGGGTTCGTAGCGAGAACGACGGTACCTAGGACGGAGCGGGTCTTGGCATCATCCTCCAAGTCATCGTCGCCGAAAGCCTCCTGGAGAATGGATGTGTAGAGTGAGTCCAGGGTCCTCCCCTCGCGAGCACCGATCTTCTGTGACTGCAGAAGGACATCCAGCTGTTTTCCAGGGTCCTTCTTGTTGTTATCGATAAACTTGATTGTTGCTGCGGCGTAGACGAAAAGTCCCGCCGCCCGCCCGCAAAGTCGGTCCAGCTGTTCCACAGTTGGCCAGTCGTCCAATCCACGCCGACGATCCGCAAGTTCCGAGAAGCCGCTTTTGAAGAACAGCCGTATGTCGCTGTCAACTTGGCACGGCTCGATCTCATGGAGAATAAACGTGTCCGTCATTTTCGCCAACAACGGGAGACGGAAGCCCTCGGAGATCCGTGGTTCCGGGCGACCAGTAAGGAAGAATTTGACTTTCGGGATCTTGGACACCAACCGCCCGAGGACGGACAGGATCGCCGAAGCCGACTCCTCGTCTTCACATTCGTCTAAAGCATCGATGACGATCACAGTCGAAATGTTGGATTTATTGAGAGGGTAGACGATCAGCTTTTCCATCTGGCTGCACAACGATTCGTAGGCGATTCCTGGATCCCGCTGTATCAACGGGACGAGGATCGATCGAAATTTGGTATACTTGCGCGCGAGTTGAGCGGCCAGTGTTGGGAATATGAAGTGAAGGTTTCTCCGATCCTCGAAATCCCTTGAACAGAAGAACGAGGCTCCAAGTTGGCCGTCCGCAAACAACCTGTCTGCGATCGTCTTCGCGATGGTGCTCTTCCCTGTTCCAGCCAGCCCGTTCAACCAGTAGACGTAGGACTTGCCATCCCTTGCCCAGAGTTCGATGCCGGTCAGAACGGCTCCACGTGTTCCTTTGAGACAACCTTTGCGCTCGCCATGCCGGTACTCGGCCCCGTTTGCACTGCGGAAATTGTTGAGGACGGCCATTTCGGCTGTCAGAGCTTCACATCAGGCACCTATATTCCAGAGCGGAGAACATCCTAACCTGCATCCTGTTGAAAATCATTATTACATTTGTCCAGACATGAAAGGGGGGGGGTACGCACCATAAGCTGACATCCTTGATCGTAGATCGCCATTTGTTGCACCATCTGTCGTTCTGGTCAACGGCGAGAAGGGTGTCACAGCTACGAACAAACCATGTAGTCGTTGACAGCCTCTTGTAGATCTTCCAGAAGTCCGCTGACATCTTCACTGTCCTGAACGTTATTGACGAATCGCAGAAGCGCAGACTTTGCGTGCAACGACCGCAATTGTTCCTCGATACCTTTGAGTTTCCTAGGAGGGTTTAAGTATCCAGTCTGAACGGAGACCACTTGCATACGTTAACAATCCTTCACGAAGTCCTTCATCACTTGCGGGCCTCTCGAAAAGCCTCTCCAGCGTAGCGATGCGTGAGCGAAGTATTTCGATTTTTTCCCTAACGGCAACGGTGTTCTGGAGATACAATTGTCAGAGAAAGACTTTGAACAGAGCATTAAAATGAACCTGATATTGGGTGTAGACGACGGAGATGGATTCCAAGACGGCTTTGAGGGGACCAAATGCTTCGGCTGGCCCCTTCGCAAGATCGACCGCAAGTGCGACACACCCAAGACCCCGGTCAACCCAGCCTCTCTCCTTAACTAGTGGTGGTCAATACAGACTCTAGTGTAACCAGAACACCAGGGCTTACCCCGAGACCTCCCAGATTGGACCGGGTCATCAGCATCCCCGCCATCCTGACCACCGTCGGATGTACGTTCGGGAGTGGCCTCTGAAGATTGTTGGACGTTCTGTCCCCGGTCTTCGTGCTCCCTCTGATCTGAATCCCTTTCAACGGAGTGGAGATCAGGAGTGTTACGACCGGATTGCCGGCTCCGCACTTCTACGGAGCCTCTACGTGTGTGTTCTTGTCCTTGCGGTGCTATCGGGACGGCGAACAAACGTTAAACTGGGTCCCGATAGGTACAGTAGACCGCAGCTCACTTGCGTTGCCACCCTCATCCCCAGGCGTCGAAGTTGAGGTATCCTGCGCGGAAAGCCGTTGATCCTCAACCCTTCCGTCCTTATTTGCGATCCGGGACCCCCCTCCGTGGCTGGTATCTATTACCATCGTCAAATCAGTCCCATCGGCCTTATCAGCTCTGAGATCTTTCTTGAACGATACTCACCTTCGGAGTTCCTGTCACAGTCTGCGCTGTTGTCGGTGGTTTGCCAATGGGTAAGGTTCCCAGGAGGTACCGGTTTTTTGGAGGGTTTAAAACGTTTCTTGAGGAAACGCAACATCCTGAGGCGAGAAGGGCGAGGGTAAGTGCAGCACCTGACCCCATTATCCTCTTACCTCACGGCTGACCATTGCTGATTGGCCAATTCGGGGGGACTGAAGGCGGACGCGCCGACCAGAAGCGCGCACAGGTCGCGGTCACAGTTTGACTAGGCTTTGTGAATGTGTACAATGATTGAACATTGAAAACCCTATCGGATCTGTTGCGAGTACATGTGAAACGAAACGAGCCAAAGTCTTCCAAACTACCAGCATGTGAGCCCTATTGCACAGACCCTGCCCAGTATCTTCGCAACTTTTGGACGACAAGGAGTGAAGCGCTTAGTTTTGATGTCGCTTTCTTCTTCCCTCTAGGATTATCCACGCCCTCGATCCTTCCTTCCATCCACCACACCCCCAATCTTTCCTTCACGACCCACGTTTACCGGTTACCCCTTACACCTCGCCAGCGGGGCTTATCCTCCCGATCCCCCACACCATTTACGTCACAAAATACCACCACACCAACCTCTCCGGCCAGGAGAACTCTGAGCGAAACTATCGAGACCAGGTCAGACAGAGGGAGACGGTTGTTAGGAGAGAAATAGAATGTAGGACATTCGGGTCGCCTGTGCTCTTAGACAGAGTCTCGGTATGAGAGACCGGGGCTTGGCGAAGGCGAATGTGAGGACGAGAAACCCAATGCGGATTGTACAGCCGGTAACCAGTATGGGTCAATTCAGAGCTGCCCCCCTCTGAACTTGAGGTTGGATTCCAGCCTAAGTATGGGGGGAGTTCTTCGTGAGTCGCATCCACCCGCTCAATCCCTTTCCTTTTTGGTTCGTGTACTAATCTTATGCTTGGTTCCCTGGATGTCCAGCTACTATCCGCAGATAAGGTGTCTGACGCGGATACGACCGTGTCCTCAACCCAAGTGAAGGACGGCAATCCCGTCTAGTCTGCGTCGTCGACCCAAATCAAAATCAACACCGCCATTTCACGCCTGCCCCTCTCCCTCTCCCTCCCCCTTCAACCTCCTCACCGGATCATCCGACCTCCAAGAGAATATCGCTTGACACGTCCTACATCCCACACACACTGACCAAACGATACCGTTTAACCTTCTGCTGGGTGTGGAGTGGAATTAGCGCTGCCTTGGGCCGGGAATAGGTCTGCCTCCCAGGCTCACCGATACGCTCGGAAAAACTCCTGTCTACCGAACCCTCATCATCGCCGCTCATTACCTCGATGCCTCAGTGTCTTCGTCGTTCCCTCAACCTGGTTTCACCATGGCGTACAGACCGGACACCCTGGGGAGGGACCAACATCTCGGGAACACAACGGATCGGCGCCCGTAAACTATTCCTTTTTTTTCACATTCATATCACCGCAAGCAGCTGGTGGAGGGTCGGCAGTGAATGGTCCACGGGCTCTTTGACTGGTCCCTTGGATCTTCCGTCAACCTCGACACTTGATTTTCGGGTTTCGTTGGTGTACGCTGTGCAGAGGGTGCTCAGATATATTGGGGAGCAAACCATGGTCGATAGTAGGACAGATATATACATCCCAGTCACCACATTGGTGCGAGTTCATGAATAAAGACAGAAGTGGAAACATGAAGTAAGAGAGATAGACGACGCAATGAAATCACAGGTCATGAATCTAACTCCAAAATAACAGGTTCTGGTAGTCCACTGTGTATCAACGCGACAAACCGCCCCTTCCATACCCGATACAACGCGTCAGATTGCCAAGCGGGAGGCAACATCAACAGTCGCTTTCTGTCCGGGCCAAGTATCCACCAATCATTCGTAACTCGGTAACCACGAGATGATCCCCAGGGGTATCCTTCTGGTGGGTGCTTGACATCAACCGTTTGCTCTAGGTGTTCCAGTACCTCCTGCCCACCCCCAACCCTCCACACCTCTGCTTCACCTCTACCATTAGCACACCAGATATCGCATCCGTCCGGAGAAAACCGAGGTACGTGTCCCCTCGTATACCCCCACCCAAGATCCTCTCCGGTGGATACGCTATAAATGTGCAGACACCTGCCGGGTTCGTCAGATTCGTCGAGGGTGTCAATTTGCGTGAAGGCGATGCGGCGAGAATCGGAGGAGATCGATGCACCGTACGTATAATCATGCCGATCGCGGCCACGGTGGTTTATCGTCCGAGAGCTATCTTCGAGACCCACCCTAGCATAGGGGACGAAATCTCCTGCAGGTAGGTTCCAAGTGATGGCCTCCCAGTTACCTACAACAACGACAGTGTTCCCGACCACCCCGAGACCACAAACCCTAATGCTCGCGTCGATTGTCAACTGCGGGACGCCGGACTTGAAGTTGAGAACTGTGACTGTATTCTCCCACTGCCTCGCGAATACTGCCAACATCCCATCGGGAGAGAAATCCAGGACGAATCTTCCGATGAGTTGAGGAGTTCGGGTCAAAACGCTGGAAGGGGTGGCAGTAAAACCCTCTGTGCGCCATAACCGGATCGTGTAATCACCGAACGCGGCAATCGATTCTCCGTTTGGGGAAAGGAGCGGAATAGGATATGGAACGCCTGATATAAGTTTTTCATGAAGTGTGTAGCCAGTGGGAGATTCCTTCCAGAGAAAAACGGCTGATCCGCCAGTCGAGCATGCGAAGAAACGACCATCGGAGGAGAAGGACATCTCTGGATTGAGCCCGGTATCCGTATGATGTAGCAGGTATTTGGAATTCCGAACGTCCCATACAAGGATTTTGTCCTCAAAAGTGAGGACGAGTCGGCATGGTGCGGGGAGGAATCGAAACCACTTCATGTGATCGTCGTTGTCCACGTGAGGAAGCACTGGGGATTCAAAGCCGTCCGGGACAGGAAGGGTCTCGACCTCCGTAGGTGTGGCACCCGACGTGAACCCGACTTCCCAGATGGTAATGGCCGTTGCATCAGCAGTCGCGAACCGCAAGGATCCTCCGTGAGTCCAGATGTCGTTTGAGAGCGGAATGGCATCGTTGATCGAATGGGAATCCACGCGTACACCAGAGGCAACGTCGGAGATGAGGATGGTGATATTAATTTCGTCGCGATACCAATAAAAAACTGCGACGATCCTTCCATCCGCCGAATACGTGGTGGAGATTCCCTCAACCTGCTGTGTCGGTCCTTCCCACCTGACGACGCTGGCTACGCCACCTGTCTGGAGGTCCCAGCTAACGATAAACAGATCTTCATCCCGGTCACCGACACTGGATAGAACACGACTATCTGGGGAGAAAACGAGCGCCATGCACCTTGTGGATATATCCCGCGGAAATTCGAGGGTTTGAAGTCGTTGGAGAGTTGCTGAGTCCAGTACTTCCACAGTCGCAACGTCGCCCCAGGCGACTGCGATGAACCTATTGCACGGCGACCATGCAGCCTGCTTGATTACAGAGGGACACTTTATGGTGGCGGTATTTTGATCCCATGACATCGGTACCCCTTGTACGACTCTCGTAATAGGTTGGGCGTGCGACCCATAGAGTTTTCGTACGATCGATTTCCGAGGGGCCAATGCGAGGGCCGAATGATAGATATGCAGAGAGGATGCACTGATGATTTCGAAGTACCCGGTCACGAAACGAAAACAATCGTTGACGAGTCCAAGCGTCGGCGACTCCTGGATCCGATATAAGTAAATTGGGCAAGACGCCAAGTGTAGAAACTCAACACACCTCCAACCAGTCCGTAGTGACTTGCAACGCCTCAACCGCATTCCTGGCGGCACCGAGGACGCTCAGCACTTCCAACCAGAACAAAAACTTCTTCTCGATGAACTGGCGTATGGTAGAGGTGATTTCGGGTGCACTGGCCGGTGTCGTGTCCGCATCAACGAGGTGCATGTGCCACGACATACACGCATATTGTAGAGCTGGATCGATGTATTGCTCAATCCTCCCCTTCAGGTTGCTGACATCCGAGTTTGCGACACCATCCGGAAGCTTGCACAGGTTCTTCTCCAGTGTTTGATTCATTAGATCGAGGCAGCGGATCAGAAGTTGTAAATGGTGATCCGAAGGGGAGATGCGAAACCTCTCGTCGGTGCACCGGGTTGGATCAGTGACGAAGTCAGGGAACGACTTGTGGAAGGGTCGCACAGGATGATCGACGCTCTCATGGAGGATGAGGAGAGAATTGACCGATGACAGTAAGCGGTGGACACTTTTGGCATTGACTCGCAAGAGTGTAGCGATAGCGGATGGAGAAAGGGGGTTCGCAGCGAGAACAACAGTACCGAGGACAGAGCGGATCTTGGCCTGGTCCTCCGCGTCATCGTCGCCGAAAGCCCCCCGAAGAATCGATGAGTACAGCGAGTCCAGGGTCTTCCCCTCGCGACCGCCGATCTTCTGTGACTGCAGAAGGTTATTCAGCCGCTCCTTGGGATCCCACTTGTCATCACCGACGAACTTGACTGTTGCCGCGGCATAGACAAACAGTCCCGCTGCCTGTTCACAGAGTTGGTCCAGGTCCTTTTCGGTCGGCCAGTCATCTAATCCATCCAGATCAAGCGCCAGTTCCGAGAAGCCGTTTTTGAAGAACAGCCGGATGTCGCTCTTGACTTGGTCCGGCTCGATCTCATGGAGAACGAACCTGTCCGTGATTTTTGCCAACAGCGGGAGACGGAAGCCTTTAGAGATGCGTGGTTCCGGGCGACCAGTAAGGAAGAATTTGACTTTCGGGATCTTGGGTGCCAGCCGCCCGAGGACGGACAGGATTGCCGAGGCCGACTCCTCGTCTCTGCATTCGTCTAAAGCGTCGATGACGATCACAGTCGAAATGCCAGTTTTACTGAGGGGCTGGACGATCAACTTGTCCATCTGGCCATGCAGTGATTCGGAGGCAATTTCTGGATCCTGCTGTATCAACGGGACAAGGGTTGATCGAAATATTTTGTACTTGCGTGCGAGTTGTGTAGCCAGCGTTGGGAATATGAGCGTAAGGTTGCTCCGGTCCTCGAAATCTCTTGAACAGAAGAAGGAGGCTCCAAGCTGACCGCCCGCGAACAACCTCTCCGCGATCGTCCTCGCAATGGTGCTCTTCCCCGTTCCGGCCAGCCCATTCAACCAGTAGACGGGGGACCTGTTGGAGTCCCTTGCCCAGAGTTCGATGCCGTTCAGAACGGTTTCGCGTGTTCCTTTGAGACAACCTTTGCGTTCGCCATGTCGATGCTCCGCCCCTTTCGCACGGCGGAAATTATTGAGGGCAGACTCTTCGGCTGTTAGACGTTCGCGTCAAATAAATGTCGCCAAAAGTGGAGGAGGCTCTGACCTGCATTCTGTCAAGAACGATTATTCAATTTGTTCGGACACGAAAGGGGCCACCCACCATGAGCTTGCATCCTTGATAGTAGATCGCCATTTGTTGCGCCATCTGTTGTCTTGGTCAACATCGAGAAGAGTTTCAGTCATGAACGAACCAAGTAGTTATTGACAGCCTCTTGCAGATCTTCGAGAAGTCCGTTGACATCTTCGCTGTCTTGAGCATTGTCGAGGTATCTCAGGGCCGTAGACTTCTCGTCCAACGTCCGCACCTGTTCCCCAACCCCTTTGAGTTTACTAGAAGGGTCTAAGCATCCAGTCTGAATGGAGACCACTTGCGTACATCAACAATTCTTCACGGCGTTCTGATTCCTCCTCATCGCTTGCGGGCTTCTCGAAAAGCTCCTCCAGCTTAGCGATGCGTGTGCGAAATACATTGATCTTGTCCCTAACGGCAACGGTTTTCTGGAGGTGTGATCGTCAGGAAGGACCTTGAACGGAACGTGAAAACAAACCTGATGAATGGCGTAAGCAACGGAGATGGACTCCAAGACGGCTTTGAGGGGGCCAAACGCCTCGGCTGGCGCCTTCGCTAGATCGACCACAGCGAAGAAACGGTCAACGGCCCGCCTAATCCGGCCTATCTCTTTACCTATTAGTGGTCAATACGGACTGTAGTATGACAGAAACACCAAGACTTACCCCTAGACTTCCCAGACTGGGTTTGATCGATGTCATGAGCACCCCCTCCGTCCTGACCATCGCCAATTGTATGTTCAGGAACGATCTCTGAAGGTTGTTGGATAATCGGTCCCCGGCCTTCGTGCTCCCTCTGCGCTTCGGTGGAGTCATCGTGCGCCTGTCCTCGTCCTTGCAGTGATATCGGGAAGGGGAGTAAACGTCGGCCCAAACAGTTACAACCAGCCACACTCACTCGCATTGCCACCCTCTTGCCTGGGAGTTGAAGTGGAGGCACTCCGCGAAGGGAGCTGTTGATCCTCACTCTTGCTATCATGATTCGCGATCCAAGAAACCCTTCCGTGGTTGAGATCTGGTGCGACGGTCGAATCAGTCCCATCGGCCACATCAGCTCGAGACCTCCCGAACGATACCCACCTTCGGAGTCCCTACCACGCTCCGCACCGACATCGGTGTTTTGATGGGTAGGATTCCCAGGAGGTACCGGGTTTTTGGAGGATTTGAAGCGCTTCTTCAGGAAACGCAGCATCTTGAGTTGAGGAGGACGGAGAACGGTGCGACACCCGACCCTATTGTACCCTTATCTAACGGCTGATCATTGCTGATTGGCCAGTACCCCTCCACCGTTCTTGAGGCTGAATTCCAGCCTAGGAGTACGCCGGCGTAATTCACAAATTGAACGCAGATCACGATATATACTGCAGCTGAGGATGAGCTATATCCAAAACTTCAATGGAAAAGTTCAACGGACCCCCCACGCGAACCCGCCAGGGCGACCCCGAGCCACGATCCGGGGTCATTCGAAATCGAATTCAGGGCCACGCCCAAGCCAGACGGCTTGCAATAATACCGATATTTTCGGGATCCAAAGCCTTAAAGCTTCAAAGACAACGGACGACACACCTGGTCACTTGTAAGGGAAGCGCCATCGGTACCCAACATGCCCCGTCTGTGTCATCGGCGGGGGGGGGGGATCTCAAGGTAAAACCAGTTAAACGGCTGCCAGTAGGGTTACTATAACCTCCACACACCAACTGCAATCAGCAATCATTGCCCTTGTCAACACATGAGAGACCCCCGGATATCAAACATGGCGAACCGTTGCGGATGTGTATATTTCTGCGTGGCTCTACAATAAATGCCTCCGTGCTCGACGCCAAGCGTACAAAGGTAATTTTGAGTCAAAATCGGGGACACAGGGGGTGATCCGGGCCACGGGATATACCCAACGTCTTTGGGCCTCGTAATCACCAAACGTCGGTGGGATACTTCGTTCTAGAGATGACCCAGAATCGTCGTGGTGGATAAGGAGTGAACGAGAATAACCGGACTTTTTACTGGGCAGCGCTGATATCGTTTTCTTAACCTTACCCTCGATCCTTCCATCCATCCACCACACCCCCAATCTTTCCTTCACGACTCACCTTTTACCGGTTATCCCTCAGGCCTTGCGCCTCGCCACCGGTGGTTATCCTCCCGACCCCCCACACCAGCATCTTTTATACACGCCCGATGGCGGATACGAAGGCTCGAAAACTTTCGCTTTCACCGCAGGCGTCGCGGTCCTAATCTCCGCCGTCTTTTACGTCGCAAAGTGCCACCACCCCGATCTCTCCGGCCAGGAGAACTTTGCGCGAAACCACTCGTGGTTCTCCGGGGGTCCCAACGGTCCTCTCGAGACTGGGTCGGACAGAGGGAGATGGTCGTTAGGAGAGAGACATAGGATGCAGGACATTTGGGTCGCCCCGTGCTATCCCCTGTGCTCCTAGACAGAGTCTCGGTCGGAGAGACCGGGA
>Ga0307515_10012357_pt1 | contig 16068 bp, 3 predicted proteins | sample 17_EM_MG_FD_194513 | JGI IMG/M metagenome (GOLD analysis project Ga0307515, IMG submission 194513) | Populus trichocarpa ectomycorrhiza microbial communities from riparian zone in the Pacific Northwest, United States - 17_EM | ecosystem: Host-associated > Plants > Roots > Unclassified | place...
TATTCTCTTCTATTTTAAAGTAGTATCTTAACTTATATATTATGCGGTTAAAATTATATCCTTTTCCTACCAAATAATTATAATAGAAGGTACTAGCTTGGCCCTTAAGCATAACGGAATAGGCGTTATGGTATTAATTAGACTCTATTCCTACCTTCTAGTAATAGTTATAGAAGATACATAGTTTCGAATTAAAAATATTATATAATTCCCCGCTAAACTTCTTCTCCTAATCTAAATAGAGCTTCGTAAGCTCTATAAGCAATTTTAAACTACCTCCAATTTAAGATTAAGATAGAGAAGGTAGGGGTTACATTATAGGCTATAGTGGGGACGTAGGTCTAGTCGGTGGAGTCTAAAGGTTATTAAATCGCGAAGCAATGGGATCCTATACCTGCTCTTATTGGGGTATAGTATCTAATATTAAGGTTATAGGTTAAATTGGATACAGAGGAGTTAAAGGCGGAGGTAGGTTCGTCTCTAAAGGTGTATTACTTAGGTTCTATCATAAGTTAAGCTTCCTTATAGTGCGTAGTTGGTGCTTAATCTCTTATAGAGTCCATTTATGCTCTTCTTTTACGTTAATAACCTACTCCTAAATATTGTCTCTAATAGTACCCCCATCCTTAGGGACAAATACTCTATTCTCCTAAAGGAAGTTACGGAAATCCTATATAATATCCTTGTTTACGGGGGCCTATATTTCCTTTATCCATCTAATAAAGTCCTCCTTTATATATTCCTATAGCGCGGTATCGTTGTATTTACTATCCTTATAATATACTATACAGTATAATAAAAATCCATTTAAGTCTTGTTTATTAGCGTTTACAAGGTTAATTATAGCTTTATTCTATATCTTTAGGTTAATGTCTTCCTTATACTTCTTTAGGTAGGTTAACGCCATAGTAGGTATAGAATTAACGGGGTATCGTACGTTAAAGGTAGGTAGGATTTTCGGTTTTATAGGATCTCGTAGGTTTGCTGTTAAGAGGTAGGCAATTCGAGATGTTGTTTAACGCGTTTTAGACATCGTTTAACGCGTTTTGGACGTTAACTTAGGACCATAGGTTTAGTGACACTTCTGACTTAAAGTACTTAACCAAATCTTTATAAATGCGGTTGTTCTATATAATAGACGCAACTTAGTATCTCCTAGTACTCAGTAACACTTCTATTACTAGTTTTCCGCAAGTTTAAGGTAGTATAGTATCGCCGGGATCCATTCCATATAAGCGCATATAGCACCCCTATATAAGACTATCTCTTCTATTCGAAAACCTAGCTGCTCTGTGGTTGACTATATATTCAACCACTAATTAGTATTAGTCATACAGGGTGACTCACCAATAACGACTACTCGAGTAGGGTTATAGTAATGTTAGGTAATAAAGCTTTTTTTTAATAGAATAAGGAAGGACGAGGAGCTTAAGACTCCTCGCCACGCTAGTGCCGCGGCGACACGTGACGACCGCTTGCCTTATTCCCGACAATAACTCTAGCCGTAAGATTATTTAGAGCACTAATAGCTATTATCGTAATGTTTAACCTAGACAACTAGTAGTACGACGCCGTTAATATATTCGCAAATAGTCTAATTAGTAAGGTTGTTTATATTAAGTGCTTAAATAGATTTATAATTAATAGTAAGTACCTACTCCTTTATAGAGCGCCTATAAATTACAACGATTACCTCTACTATAGTATAGCGATTTTACTATAATACTAAAGGAGGGCTTAAAGCCAGTAGTAGAGGAGTCTTACTTATATTATAACGATTAGTTAATAATCTTCTTCTATTTATAGAAAGAAAGACCTACCTAAGCTTAAGACCTTTAAGGGGCATCTTATAAAAAGTACGAGATTAAGGACCTAGGTAACCTTACCTAGTTCTTAGAAATTTAAGTACTTTATAATAAAGAGAATAGGAGGCTTTAGCTTAGCTAAAACTCTTATATTAATAAAATTGCAATAAGCTTTAAAGTAAAGGATTATTATAAAGTCTATATGCTTATAGGTAATAAGAAACTTAAGCCTAATCTAAAATAAGCCTTATAATAGAATATATATACCTATTAAAAAAGGGTTAGGTCTATACTCTATATAGCTAATATTACTTATCTAGATATAGTAATAACTATAGGTAAGATTAAAATTCTCTTAAAATCTATTACTAATTTATAACATAGCTACTATATGGGTAATTACCTACCTTTATTAAACCAAGACTCTTATAATTAGGTACTTAAAGGAGAATATAAGAAACTATATCTTTGTAAGGGCAAGCGGCATAGCGTTTAGTAATAATTTAGTAAGTAGGGAGAGTATAAAAGGCTATCTATTTACCTTATTTAGAGGACTAATTAACTAGTTAAGTAAAAATTAGTAACGAAATTAAGTACGGAAGTAGAGCTCCTAGCTCTATCGTACACGGCTACTAAGTCGATTTAGTGGCAGCAATTCTTTAAGGAAGTTGGATTTAATACCAAGGAGAAGTAAGTAATATATTACGACAATATTACGACAATATAACTCCTAACTAAAAGCGACGCTAAGCTTAACACTAAGCTCTAATACGTTAATATCTATTACTACTAGCTCCGCTAGGAAGGTTTATAAAGAAAGAATTAATATTAAATAGGTGCCTACTGCTAGTATAATAGTAGACGGCTTAACGAAGGCTCTACTGCGTTAAAGGTATAATGCGTTTGTTTAATAGCTAAACCTCGTTAATATTAATGATCTAATTTAATTTAATTTGGATAATATTCGGGCAAGGTAACTATATAGAGGGTTTCTTTAAGTTAACGCTAAATTGGTATCGTGACTTTTTCTATTTCTACAGCAGCCTAGAAGGTTTTGTGCCCCCCCCCGGGGGGGGGGGGTGTTGACCCAAATCGGTTTTACTTACCACCGTCTTACTACTGCTTTAGTTACTACTCCTTGACTCGGTCATCGACTTGGTTACCGACTCAGTCACCGACGTAGTCTACTACCCCTTCCTTATGTATATATAGAGGCTCTAGAGCCACATTCAATAGACAGAGTTCTCATTCCTGATCGTCCGTTCAACACAATAATAGTGGGTGTCTGCGAAGAACGATTCTTCTCCTGGCCAAGGTGTATTCTAAGCATAGATATAAAGGCTAGCATTAGGTTTAAATGTATATATATGCCATTAGCTAAGAAACCTTAAAGGATCGGTAGCCACTGAACCTGTCTTAGCGCAGAACCTGGTTTGCAAAGGAGTCATCTAAAATGCTAGCGTATAGAGGATCTCGAATATCGACCTCGGAGAAAGTGTGGTTATGAAACTGGGCTGATGAGTACATTTTAGCAAAGATTCTCGCGACGTATGGCCTTTGCGAATACATACTGGAAGAAGGAGCAACTTTTATGCCGAAGCCATCGCATTTGAGGCGTGCATCGCAATGCTGAGCTGTACTGGGTATGTACTCCGAGATATCTAGTGGTTTGAGATCGCCTTGGGAACGCAAATGAATGTTTCTGAGTGAAGAGGTGGCCACGAAGTCAATCAGCTTCAAAACTACGGTCTTATCGAGCTTTTGATTGGCATCTACGTTAAGAGTCCGCAGGGAGAATCGATGGTTCTCCCAAGCTTGGATCATTGGCACGGTGAGATGCTCTGATGCCACTCCAGAGGCCATATGCCAGATCTGAAGAGACCGCAAGGGTTTCATGCCGGCAATAACTTCTGCTGTCAAGGACAAGTGCTTTGGGAGATCCGCAGTGACAATTCCTTTTTCACGATCATCAAACTCCGGGTATCGGTAGATACTGATAGCATCAAGACTTTTCAAGCTTCTTAGGATTTGCAAAAGCTCTTCAGGCGTGGATTTAGAGTACCCTGTGAAGCGAAGCATGCGAAGGTCGCGAAAGTGATGAAGGAAGTCCATTGAGACAAGTGGGGAGAAACACGAAAAGTTGCGTATAGCTGGGAAGGCAGCAGGTACCATCTGTAGTAAGAGTTGGATAATAGGTTGGATCTTTGGATCATCGTGGGACAGTTTGATCCAGCAGGACTGGACGTTGTCAATAGCCTTCAGAGCTGACCAGAGCTGATGAATCAAAGATTTTCCTTGATCTTGGGTTGACGGGTCAAGTTGCTTGGATCTAAAGACGGTTTTAAAACGTTGTGGAATCAGCCGGGTTCGGAATGAGGATTGCGATTGCTCGGAAACGGGAGAAGCAATATCAGGCAAAGTGTGCGCATCCATTGCGAATTGTGCGGCCCACCAAGCATCTGAGTAGGGTTCTGTGTCTTGCATAGCCTCTTCTTTCGCCGCCTCGTGGGCGGCAGATAGGAGTGAATCCCAGTCGACAGGGTTGTTGTTGAGGAGTTGGATCGAGATATCCTTCACATGACAGAGTAGATCAGGATTGCCTGTAGATGTCCACCTGATCAACTTCTCAAGCGTTGAGAAGTATCTAGTACATTCAAGATACAACGGGATTGCTTCTGTCCGAATTTGACGGCATACCAGAAGGATGTTGGGCTTGTAAATGCCGTCATACCGATTGAATAGCAGTTTGTAAATGGGGAAGCGGAGCTCCACTGGAAGTCCAAGAAAAGAGGCAGAGCTGTGCACCATGGCGAAAGCAACCGAATCCCAGAAATTACGTTGCTACGGGAGATAGATGAGTCGAGACGTTGGTAAACTGTACATGTGTTGGTTGGAAGAGGGATTTGGCGTATGCGTAAATTCCTGCAATCCTTGGCATGATTCTCCCCGTTTTCCCTTGCCAAAAACACGGAGATTTTAACACCTACAATTAATCAACTTTATTGTTAGCAATTACTTAATTTACGCGTAAGGCTTAAGTCTATATACAAAATAGAGCTTATATACTAACTTTTAGTGTTTTTATTGACCCGAGGTACGAGTGGTCTATACTTTCAGGGTGTCCCAATTTTCAAACTTTGCCAAGCCAGCTTCTGATTGGTTCAAAAAAACTTGCGGACGGTAAGTTGTGGCAGAATTCACGTGACGAACTTCAAAATATTGGAACATCAAAATATTATACACGTACCTTTTTATTGACGTCTTTGTTAATATCTTTATTAATACCACTATATATGCCGTAAATATGGCAGACCTTACTGTAATTAAGTGCAGCAAGTGCTGTATCTATAAGCCCCGCCTTAACTTTGTTAAAGACGGTCCTTTAAAGAAGCTTTTAAAGCTATGCCAGTTATATCGGTTAAAGGCGCGTATTCCCTATATACTACTTCTACTTTTACTTACTTTTCTAGGCCTCCAAATATAATTTAAATAAGTAGAGAGCTCTTATAGAGTTAGGTTCTACTACTAATAATCGTTCTATAAGGCGCTAGCGAACTACTCTACCTAAAAACGATACCGAGAACGCCTTCCTGCCTCGCGGCTAGAATAGCCAAGATACCCCTAAAATAGCTTAACAGCGGAAGACAATTAGGGCAATATAGCGGGAGTGCCGCATTCTTAATCAGCGGGGTAAAGCTTACTCGCCTACTCCTCCACTATATACTATAGATGAAGCTCCGTATAGCAGAAGAGGCGCTTTAAATAGCCTAAATACGTCCTTACTAGAACTAGCTCCTATGCCTACTCTACAGCCAATACCTACTTCTACTCTAACTACGGCTATACCCCTACCCGTTTCGGCTGTTAATTAAGAGCGAATTAAGAAGTTTAGGAGTATACTATAGGCTAAATGTATAGAGATGTGTAGTTATTATAAGGAGCGGTAGTTCTAAATAGGCCTAGCTATAGAGTGTAACAATATAGGTATATGCATAGCCTTAAGGATCTAACCCTTTCTCCCCTATTTAGTGAAAGCAACGGGCTTAATCTAGGGCCTATTCCTAGCTTCCTACCTATACTTACCGCAGTAAAGGAGCTTCTAATTACGCGCGTATACGTTTATCTGCAAGTTATGCGTATACGCAGCCGGCAACATCGCTATACTAGCTACGTTTACTACTTTAGCCAAAATATACTAAAGACTTAAAGGCAGCTACTACGGCTACCTTCTAAACTCGATATACTAGTTGTAAGGCCTATAGTAGTAGAGGGTAGTAAATACCTAAGTTGGCGGTTTACTAAGCGGTATATTATAAGGCACTCTACTATAGTATAATGGCTTTACTTTCTAAAGGCCAATTATCCTAATTATTGTAATGTTAAAATATATAGCATTTAGCTTACTAGCTTACCCAAAAATAGCTCTATATTAGATTAGCTACCTTATATTAATAAGTTAAAGTCTAATTTTAGTGGCCCAACGGCTTACCCTACTGCTCCTATATAGCGTCCTCCTACTATTAATCCTCTATTTGCTGAGCTTAATAGTAATATACTAGACAACAAATTTAATAACAATGTACTAAATACTTTGGTTCCCAATTTAGTGCCTAACCTTAATAAATTAGAGCTTTTAAGTCGCGAGGTTTAACACTAATAAGACCTATAAGCGGGCCTAGAGGTTCCTACTATGCGACAAACGCCTCTCTCTAAGTAATTAGCTAGCTTTATTATACGCAGCGCCTTTTTTACTCTATTTCCTTATAGCAAAGCCAATTTTAATATGCTATAAAGCCGTATAATTACCCTAGCTATATACGCCAAGCATATACTTAAGTATTAGGACAGTCGGTTTAGCCACTACCCCTTATTTTGTTACTATATATTTAATTAAATTATAAAAAAGCAAGCCCTTAACGCCACCCACTTCCTTTACAGTTAATTAGATAAGAATAGTCTATCTTTAAATAAGCTTAGTAATCTTATAAATAGTAGTAGGGGTAACCAAATTCTAAATAAGATTATACAGTATATATAAAAGCTTAAAGGCACTAAGCCTTACTAAAAGTAGAAGAGAAATAAGCTTATAGCTTATACTAAAAATATTAAAAGCAGGTCTCTATTCTTTACACTTAGCGCGGCTAATTTATATTAGTATAATCTACACTCTTATATACCTCTATTTAACAAATATAAGGCTACTAATAAGGCTTAATACTACTAGATTGCTTCTTAGAATTTTAATAATAATCCGCATATTACTGCTTACTAGCTATATTACCGCTTTAATCTATTTAAGAAGCACGTGCTTATAGGTCTATTTAATAATACTAACTTTTAGTCCTAATATAAGTGGTAGGTATAAGGTAGCGGCTATATATATAGCTTTTTATAGAGTTTAATAGCCCTAAAGCCAAATCCGTTAACTAGTAAATTAAGGGCGGCTTTTACTAAGCACTAGGCTGCTTTTATATCTATAATAAATCCTAATTAATCTAGGCCTCCCAATCTTTAATATCCTTCTACTCTTAGCTATAAAGAACAGCTTAATACTAGTAAGCTTCTTACCGCCTACCTTAATTAATTTTAACGGCACCGTAATTGCACTAAGTCTTACTACTTAAGATTAAAGAAAGGCTCCGCTAGAGTAAAGGAGTGCCGCTTCTACTTTCCACGCTCTCTTTATAATAAGGCCACTATATTAAAGAATTAAAATCTATATTACTAGACGTTTTATCTATAGCATAATAATAAGCTTCTTAATAGCTATAATACAGCTATAATACTAGCGTAGATAGCAAATATTAATATATCGCCCGCTATAAGTATATTAGCAATTATTAACTATATAGGCAAATATTATAGTAAGGAAGAAAAGAGGTTAACTTCCTACTAGAAGTTACTCTAATTAGTACAGCTACACGCTAACAGTCTTTATACCTTTAGTTTGGTAGTAGCTAAGTTTATAAACAAGCTTATTACTAAATATAATTAGTTAGCGTAGGAGGTATACTATCTACTTCTTAACATTTCCCTTTCTAAAGGCTTAAGGAATATAGTAACTTTAAACTACTATTAGAAGAATAATTAAAGCGCTATATATAAGCTTAAGGATAGGTAACTAAGAGGGTACGGACTATCTAACTATAAAAAATATAAGCACTACCCAGATAGGGTAGAGAATGTTACTTTCCTTAATTTTCTACTCTATTTTAATTACTCTACTTATAAGCGTTAACTAAGAGCAAGGCCTTAAGTTATATTATACTTTCCGTGATATAAAGCGATCCTTCCTATTTATAGTATCCTAAGTTCTGCCGTATAAAGCTTATTCTTTATTATCCGTAAAGGGAGTATAAAAAAGTAGCTACTTATACTAATAGATTTAGGGCCCCTAATTATATAGCTTCCTATTAGGCTTATATTAACTCTTATTACTACCTACCTAACTACTTCTGTAATTAAAAACTAGAGAAAGGTTGTAAAACTACTAATAATATTAATAAGTTTAAGGGCGATTGTGAAAACAACTTAGAGCTATACTAGTCCTTTAAAGCCCTATATACCCGCGTTAAAAATACTAACGGAGTTAAAATTAAGGATTCTAATAGGCTTAGTAATAGAGAGCTTAACTATAACTACAACTAGAGTATATATTGGGGTACGTACCCGCAGCTTAATAAAAGGACTTATTAGTAGAAAGTACGGCTATAGCCTCTACTATAGAGCCGCCTATCCTAAATAGTAACTCTGTCCTCCTTATAGCCAGGCTAGCGTTATATCTATAATATTATAGTTAATTACTATAGGCAGATCTAAGTGGGCCTTAGCCCCTCTCTACTATAAATTAACGTTAATAGAGAGGTAGAAACCGGCAAATTATATCTTATTACTGTCCTCTCTACTACGCTCTATAATATAATAAGGGCTAATAATAAGCTAATACTATTAGCTCGAGCGGCCCTTACTAGGGTAGCTATCTTTAATATTAATAGTAGAACTATATACAATCTATTAATGTTGCCAGTAAATCGCCTATTTAAGGAATTGCCTACTACTAGTCTTACGCCTCTATAACAAGCTTTTAAGGATATTTACTATCTCGTCTTTAACGAGAAATCTATAATTAGGTAAGTACATCTAGCCTAAATTAATCGTCGCCTCTGTTAGATCTACTTTATATATAATAACGACTACTTTAGAGGCTTAAACATCTTACTAATAGGCAATTTCCATTAGCTTCTCCCTATAAATTAGGCGGCCTTATATAGTAATCTACCCGCTAGGCCGTTAGAGCTTACCAGCTACAAAAAAGGAGCCTATAAGGCAATTAACTAAACTACTATCTTAGATTAAGTTATACGGTAGGGCAGTAATAACGCTAAAAGCTTTATATTTAGAACCGCCCTTATAGAGCTACGTAGTAATTCTATAAGTAATTTAACCTAGAAGCTTCTTCTAACTAGGTATAAGTAGGGCCTATCCATTAATAAGGTTACGGGCTTTAATAACGCAATTTGGCTATATAACATACACGCTACTATAGGTAAGTATAATACTACTTAGCTTCGCGACCTTTTATAGCTAGTAGTAGCTATTAAGTTAGTTAACACTAGTGTAGGTACACGGAAAGTTACTCCTAATTAGTGCGATACTATAGATAATCTAGCCCTATATATTGGCGCGAAAGTAATACTAATATAAAATATCTAGGTTAAACTAGGCTTAGTAAACGGTACTACTAGTATAATTAAAGATGTCGTATAAAAGGGACACGTGGATATTAAAAAGGATTAGCCTTAGTTACTACTAATTACGGTAAATAAGTATAACAGACCTACCCTATTTACTTAGCAGGATAGTAAGAAAGTTATCCCTATATTTTCTATATTTTATAAATAGAAGGGTATAAAAGGCTTTTACTTACGGCGTTAATTTCTAGTTACTTTAGCTTTTGCTCTTACTATATATAAAAGCCAGGGCCTAATACTTAACTAGATAGTTCTAGATATTAAGGAAAAGAATAAAACAGCTAGGCTAACCTATATAGCAATCTTATAAGTTAAGAAGCTTTTAGGGTTTATATTTAAACGTAGGTTTAATATAAAACAATTTTAGTCATCTATAAGTAAGACTAAAGAGGTATAACAAGAAGATTTTGTATAAAGGTAGTAGTAACTACTTATAAACAACCTTTCCTAATTAGGAAATTATATACTAGCTTAAAGGTAAGTAAAGAATACGGCATTTGTCTTAGTTTCCTAACTTTTAAATAGCTTAACCGCGAAATCCAATTTTCTAAATTTTAACCCCCCTATCTATTTTACCTTCTTACTACTTCTATAGCTGTTAGATATACATATAATAATATATAAGGAGAATTAGCAGTATTACTAGATTAATATTACTACTATCTATAGCGTTAATCAATTTTTAGAATTTTTAAATTTTTTTTAGAAGGGCGGAAATATCGCTTATATAAGGAGTTACGTAACCTCTAAGAATATAGCGAGTCCTAACTAAGAACCCTCTTTCTAGCTATATAGCCTTACTTAGTTACCCTAGTAGCTATATAAGGTGTTTTATATACATCTAGTAAAGCCCTCTATAAGCACTCTTAGCTATGCCTCTAATATTAATAAGATTAGTAAGGGGTAGTCGATTTTTTTTAGTCCTTTTTCCCTAATTAATTTCTAATTTTCCTTTTACGCGACTATACTAACTAATTCTATTACGTAACGCTACTTAGGACCGTATATTAGCAGCCACGACTTCTCTATACTATAGTTAAGATTTTATATATACTGCACTTAGAGCTACTTAAAATAACTATTACCTATAGATCTGCTAATTTATAAATTAAAAATTAAACATAGTTAGAGCTATTAGTAGGGGTTATTAATCGCGCTCCCCGTAATAAAATTTAACTAATAAATAAACTAATAAATTAAATTAAAAGTTTGGAACGTCTAAATAAGGTTTTATTAAAATGCTAGCTAAACCCTAACCTAGACCCTTCCTAACCTATTAAATTTTAAAAATAATAACCTTTACCAAATTAAAAATTAACCTTATCCTTAATAAGCCATCTAATTAGATTTAATGGTTCTTTATTATCTAAGATATAGCCAAAACTAATAAGGTATAGCAGTATATCCACCCATCTAAGAAAAAAGATAATATTCTAAAGCTAGAACTACTAAGTCGGCCTATACTAAGGGACATACTACTTACGGCTATATTAATAGCAAAGCTAGACCTAAATTAGCTTACTGCCTATAACTAGCTCTACGCTAAATATAAGGACGATTTACGCGTACACTAGAAGCAAAAATAGGCTATAAATAATATTAATAACTACATCGTTTGCACTACATTGGTAGCCTACCTTTTACTTATTAATAGCCTCAGTAGTTAGTTATATTAAATATTTAAGGCGTCTCTACTACTATAGTAGCCACTATAGTAATAGAGACACTCTATATTTTAGTAAGCAATTAAGCCTATCTTATACGAGAATCTTATGCTTATTAGTACTTACTAAATTACATACTTATAAGGCCTCCTCCTATCTATAAATACTCCCTTCTCTATACTTTCCTCTCTTCTTTTCTTCTTCCTTATAAGAGCTAGAGGTGCTCTAATACTTCTTAGTCTTTACTAAGGGATCTATTAATTAATATAGTAATATAGATAGTATTAGACAAGGAGACAGGTAAGAGAGAAGATAGAAAGGATGGAGGAGCCTCTAGTAGGTATTAGTTAAGCAATATTAATAGCTATATTATAGCTGCCTAATCTCCTATACTCGTAGGCCTCCTCCCGTCTATAAATACTCCCTCCTCTATACCTTTTTCTCTTCTTTTCTTCTTCCTTATAAGAGCTAGTGGTTCTCTAATACTCCTTCTTAGTCCCTACTAAGGGATCTATTAGTTAACATGGTGATATAGATAGTATTAAATAAGAAGACGGGTAAGAAAGAAGATAAAAAGGACGGAGGAGCCTTTAGTAGGTATTAGCTAAGCAATATTAACGTCTATATTATAGCTACCTAATCTCCCGTTTATAGGCCTCCTCCTATTTATAAATACTCCCTCCTCTATACCTTCCTCTCTTCTTTTCTTCTTCCTTATAAGAGCTAGAGGTGCTTTAATACTCCTCCTTAGTCCCTATTAAGGGATTTATCAGTTAATATAGTAATATAAACAGCATTAGATAAAAAAATAGGCAAGAGAGAAAATAGGAAGGATAGATAAGCCTCTAGTAGGTATTAGTCGAGAAATATTAACGGCTAGTTTTTATTACCCAAAAATTACGTTATATAACGATATTTAGGAACGCAAATATGCACCCCTATCCTATACTCACACTACTACTAAATATTCTAGATTTCGCACTTGGAGCTACTTATAATAGGTATTCCTAAAATATCTACCGGTTTAAAGCTCTGTAATTAAACATTATTAATATTTTATATAGGGGTCGTTAATTAAGCTCCCGGGACACAATTTTTAAAGTTTAACACTATACTAATATTATAACCTTCTTGCAGTGCCCAAGCCACCCCTAATTTCCTCCCCTCTCTCCCCTCCCTCCTATTACTTGGCGCTAGGCTATTATATTATCGCCAAGCTATTGCGTTATTATACGTCCGAACTGGGTAGTCAATGACATAGTTAATAGTTATTAGGTATTGAAAATATTTAGTATATAAAGCTTTAAATTGGAATTATAATCTACTATATTATATCCTACGTAAAGGGCTCTATATTAAAGCTCTATAGTCTAAATATATACTATATTCGTGACCAATATAATCTTTAAGCCTAGCTTAAATAGGGTGCCTTAGTTACTGTAGTAGATCCTTACCTAGCGGTAACTAAGGCGCCTTAATCTTACTACTACTTTTAAATTAAGTAAAAGCTCTATATAGAGGGGTCCCAGGTATTACAGGCGCTTTAAGTACAATATTATAACTACTTGGAGAAGAGACGGAAGAAGCTAGTTAGTTAATACAAGCACGGTCCAGGATAGAGCCGATAGAGCTATATAACGAGGAATAGTAACTAAGGTTACGTGACGTAATCTATATAATCTATAGGATCTATATAATCCGTAATAGAGTAAATAGAGCATATATATATTACGTACAAGAAGGATTTTATAGGAGTATAGTTATGTATTTAAGGACCCTTAGTCCCTACCTAGATAGTTCCTTCCTTATAGTAATTCTCAGAATACAATTAAAGTTAATCTATTAGGCAACCACTCCACTAGTTATTATTACTTATCAACTATTATTACTTATATTTCCTATACACCTAGCCCAATAACAGGACCCACCGTAGTTCCTACTATAAGGTTCCGTTATACAATCACTACCTAGTTACGGTATTAATAATAGTAAGTTGGATAATATGCTACTAAAAGCAGCTACTATAACGCTATTAACGGAGGCAACTATATTAAGGTTAGGTAACAATACTAGTATAGCAGACACTAACTTATAGCAACCTATAATGGTTAGACAGCTATAAAAGATAGTTAACTAGTTAACAAAAAATAATGTAATGTTAGAAAATAGGATTAACGGGATAGGCGTAGTAAAGGTTAAGTTACTATTAATTAAAAGATACTTAGGAGAGAGATCGAAGCTTAAAGGATTCCTTATATAAATGCACTTTAAGGTAGCATAAGAGGGAGCTAAGCTGGTAATACCTATAGATTAAATAGTATATGCAGGATTGTTTCTAATAGGAAGAGCACTTAAGTAGTTTAAGCCTTATTTTATGGAAATCTAGGTAAATAGAATAATGATTATAAACCAAGAGGTACGGTTTATGTTTTTAAGCTAGAATGGATTTATAGAGCGACTTATACAAATATTTGGAGACCTAAAGGTAGTAACTATAGCGGAAAGGAAACTCTAAAATATTACACAACAAACTTTAGTAATTAAGTATATAATATAGTTCTAGACGTTAGCAATATAAGTTAAGTAGAATAATAGGGCGCTTATAGTATAGTATAAATAAGGACTTAAGGCTAAAGTCTAGGATATAATCATCTTAATAGAAGATATAGATACCCTAAGGGAACTAATAAATTAAGCGATTAAGATTAATAATCGGATCTACTAAAGGAAATAGGCTAAGAAAGGTTAGGACAGAGTTCTATAGTTATATAAGGCGTAGAGTATATAACAACCTAAGCTAAGTTAAAAACTATAGTATGGCGTAGAGCTAATAGACCTAAGTAGTACTAGAGAAGCCTATAAGAGATAGAGTAAGAAACTATAGAAACCTAGGGAATAAAAATTAAGTAATTAAAGGTCTAAAGAGCAGAGGCTAAACTAGGGATCTTAGTAGTAGAAGACGTTTAGGCAGACTCTATAGCAAAAGCAATAGTTTAGAGAGGGAGCTTATATAAATTATAGAAAACAAGGTTACTTTATAAGGGATTATAAAGATAGTTAGAGGTACTATATAATAAAGGGAACTAGACTAATAGTAGACAATATATATATACAGAGGGATAATAATATACTGCGAGGAACAAAAGAATACTTAATTAGAAGTTTTACGTTTTATTATAATAACGCATACTAAATTTATAAGGACGCTAAGTATAGTATAAGCTACTAGCTATAAAAGCTAATACCTATAGGATATAAAGGAACTAATAAACTAGTTCGCAGATCGGATATTAAGGACGATAAATTTAACGTAGGCGAAATATTTTATAATGATAAGGTAATAAGAGCGGTTTACTAGGAACACGTAGCTATTAAAGATATTATACTAAAGGTAGAGGATAATTCCACTATAAAATAGGGAACATTAGTAGGGATCGAAACCCTACTAGACACAATATCTATCGCTTTACAAGACGTAAAAGAAGTAGGATAGTGAACTACTTTGGCACTTAATAAAGGTAAAAGGCTATAGGCTTAAGATTCTTAAGACAAGATAAGAGATAACTAAGATTTTTAAAATAAGATAAGGTAAGCTTAAAGACCTATAACGGATGAGAACTAATAGAGCAGAGTAGTAGCTTAGTTTAGTAATATACAAATAAGCTTAGGACGGAGGTTCCCACAAGTATAAGATTCTTAAGACGAGATAAGTAAGATTTAAGACTCTTAAGATAAGATAAGAACACTAAGTAAGCCTAATTAGACTAAGGCTGGAGCTAAGCTTAAGTTAGAAGCAAGCTTAGGATTAAAAAATCTAAGGGGTTAAGAATTTAGGGTACGGATTAGGACACCTATAGGTAAGAGGTAAAGAGCTTCTTTATAGATTAGAGAATATATAGTATAAATAATAACTAGACTAGGAGATAGATATATAGACTTAGAGGACTTACTAGTAGAATATAGTGTTTAGACTAAAGATTAAAAAGTTAATACTAGGATTAAAAAGTAAAAAGACTTTAAGGACTAGAGCGTAAAACGCAAACCAAAAGAAACTATAGAAGAATTTAGGTAAAGAATTATTATATAGTAAGAATAGAAACTAAATAAGAGATCTAGCATATTAGAACGTATAAAGGATAGAGTATTAGTATAAAGAATTACTAATAGGCCTAGGATAGGTATACTAAGAGCTAAGTAGCTTACCAAACTAGAAGATAAAGAGGATTTAGGAATTCCTACTAGGTTTAAGGAATAATATATAAAAGGCTATTATAATATAGTAATAAAAAGATACTTCCTTATGGACAGACTGTATATACTCTAGCAGCTATACTAAAAGTAGTATAGGCAGCGATATAATAATAAGTAGGAAGATTTCTATATATAGTTAGACGAAAAAGTTATTTAAGACCACCTAATTATAGAAAAGGCTATAACTTATATTAAGGGAGCCTTAATTATAACATTAAAGGATCTAGAGGAATAATTAGAGGACTAAAGGAGTAAGAGACGTATCTTAGTACCTGTAAATAAAGTTATAACGTTTAGATTAGTATAATAGAGGTTTAAACTTAAGGATAAAGATAAGCTAAGGGTTAACCTAAAGCACCTAGTACACCATACGCTATTATAGATTGTATGCGTGGACGATATATATAAAATACATAAAAATCTAAAGGAAAAAAAATTGGAAATACCCTATAAGGATATACTAGATAATAGACGAGTAATAGTATAGAAATGCTAAATATATGCATAGATAGCATCTAGCAGAAGTCTAAGAGGAAGGAGATTTAATACTTTAACTAGGAAGATTCCTTATAGAAGAATACTTAGACGGATAATAGT
>Ga0307515_10012358_pt1 | contig 16066 bp, 17 predicted proteins | sample 17_EM_MG_FD_194513 | JGI IMG/M metagenome (GOLD analysis project Ga0307515, IMG submission 194513) | Populus trichocarpa ectomycorrhiza microbial communities from riparian zone in the Pacific Northwest, United States - 17_EM | ecosystem: Host-associated > Plants > Roots > Unclassified | place...
TAGTGCAGATGCTCCCCTTCGCGAGCGAGCGCAAGTACATGGGTGTCCTCATCCGCCACAACGACAAGTACCGAGTCTACTTCAAGGGTGCTTCCGAGATCCTCACCAACATCTGCACTCGCTACATCGTCGTCAATCAACCTGGTCAGAGCAGCAGTGGCTCCAAGCACGATTCGGTCGAGACCCGGGAGATCGACGGGTTGAGCAAGGAGAACATCGCCAATACTATCATCTTCTACGCTAACCAGATGCTCCGCACCATCGCCCTTTGCTACAAGGAGGTTGATGTCTGGCCCCCGAACGGTACCTCTGGACAGGAGGAAATCCCCCTCTCTGACCTTGCCCACGACTTGACCTTGGTTGGAATCGTCGGTATTGAAGATCCTCTCCGTCCTGGTGTGCGCGACGCGGTTGCCGACTGCGCCCATGCTGGTGTTACGATTAAGATGTGCACAGGCGATAATGCACTCACTGCCCGCTCCATCGCTAGCCAGTGTGGTATTTACAGTCCTGGTGGTATCATCATGGAGGGACCGGTGTTCAGGAAGTTGACGGAGGAGGAGCGCAATGAAGTGGTTCCTTATTTGCAAGTGCTTGCTCGCTCCTCCCCTGAAGACAAAAAGATCCTCGTCGAGACGCTCAAGAGGCAAGGACAGGTGGTCGGTGTTACGGGCGATGGTACCAACGATGGACCGGCTCTCAAAACTGCGCATGTCGGTTTCTCGATGGGTATCGCTGGCACGGAAGTCGCAAAAGAGGCATCGGATATCATCCTCATGGACGACAACTTTGCCTCGATCGTCTCCGCCGTTATGTGGGGTCGCTGTGTCAACGACTCTGTGCGCAAGTTCCTGCAGTTCCAGATTTCAGTCAACGTTACTGCCGTGCTCATCACATTTATCTCTGCCGTTTCCTCCGAGGAAATGACCTCAGTCTTGACCGCGGTACAGCTGCTCTGGATCAATATTATCATGGACACGTTCGCCGCCCTTGCCCTCGCCACCGACCGTGCAACTCGCAGCCTGTTGAACCGTCGGCCTGATCCGAAAACTGCACCTTTGTTCACCTTCGATATGAGCAAGATGATAATTGGCCAGGCCATTTACCAGACCATCGTCGTCCTCACTTTCCATTTTGCCGGACCAATCATCTATGGCCTCGGTGCCAATGATATCAAGGGACATAACGAACTCAATGCAACGGTCTTCAATATCTTCGTATTCTGTCAAATCTTCAACTCCATAAACTGCAGAAGGATTGATAACAAGTACAATATCTTCGAGGGTATGTCGAGCAATTGGTACTTCATGGCTATCACATCCCTTGGTACGTATTCGTGATATTTGGTACATTGGCGCACGTCCTCACCATTTCGCAGAGGTTGCCATCCAAGTCGCAATTATGTTCGTCGGTGGTGCTGCCTTTTCGGTCACTCCCATCTCGGGCCGTGACTGGGGCATTTCCATCGCGTTTGGTTTCTTGTCTATCCCCATTGGCGCTCTCATTCGAACAATTCCCAACGGCCCTATCCGCAAACTATTCATCTCTGTCCACCTGATGCAAGATCCCAACACCCTCCCGGTTGTCACATCCGACGCGGAGAAGTACAATCAGGCCATCGATCAGGTACGCGACAACCTCAGCACATTTGCCAACATCCGTGGTGGTCGCTCCTCGTCCATCGTGCGCGTGCGCAAGCGCCGTTCGGTGCGCCTGCATGAGGCTGGCGTCCAAATCCCCAATATGCTCGCTATGGCGCCCGCATTGGTTGCAGCTGGTATTGGTGCTGGATGGCAACCAAAGCAGGGTGCTGCGCTCCATGACCCCGGAAACAGTGATCCATCGAAGAGCTCAGCCGACCTGTGGGCTGGCAAGCTCCAGTTGCATCCCAATACCGACCATGGTGACCCTGCCTTCAAAAAATGGGGACGGCAGATACAGAACCTCCCGCCTCGGGGCTCGGGTAACTGATCAATACGCCAACACTGCCCTGCATGGCATCTCTTGTTACGCCGCTCTTCAAGGACGTTCAGCGAATACGGACACGCAAGACACGCAAACCGACCACTGGCCTGGCCTCTCCTTCCCGTCTCACTCATAGATGACTCCTTGACTGCACATGTATAAGAAACGCCTACGACATAGTTTTGATGTTCATTTATGCCCATCCATTATCCTACCCTCACAGTATTTGCCAATTCACGAAACCGGTCGATTTTTGACTGAGGTCTGGCTGGATACCGATGACCCCCCATACTAGTACATGTTTGAACAGTTCATAGACAAAATACCACATCAAAGACTCGTGAATACACACCTTGCTTTCACGAATATGTCGGCTGCAACAGGAGTACATATCGATGAACAACAAAGTATACAATAAAGTAATGAAGATGATGTACAGGATACAACACGATGTCTAAGTCGAATAACAAGGTGATGGGGATGAACTACACGAGCCCAGAAAAATTGGATATGGAATCAACATCGAGCGGCCAACACTTGGACATGGGTGTCGCGTCTTTTAATTATGTCATCGTGTGTCACGGTAGATCGAAGTTCTGCTTCAACCTAGATTGAGTGTAAACATAAAACAAGCGGAGTTTCAGGAGCATTTCGTACCTTAAGCAGCTTATCAGCGTCCCACATCCGAGTAGGAATGCTCTCAAGGGCCATGTATATCCCAGATATGGAAGTGCACTTGAGCAGATCGGCCTCGTTCATGCGGAGGATGGCCAATGAGATGCGGAAGAGAACGTCCATTCCGTTTCGATCACAGATTAGCAAATCCCAGACTCGAAAGAGTGTCTACATGATAGGGAGGTCAGGTACCATGCGAGGTTTTTAGCAGTGACTTACTTCGACGGGGAGGCAATCCGTCATCAGCGATAAGAACCATGAAAAACATATGGCAGGTAAGTCGACACCTAGATGACCTAAATGCGCGAAAAGTTTTGGAATGTAATCCTGGACATAATCCAAAAGTACCATGGGGCAAGCCCGTGAAACGAGGAGAGTTGGTGAGAAGAAATCCTCCGGAAGAACGCGCTCGATCACAGCGCAAAGGACCCAAAAGGCCTCTTCTTGATTCGCGTGGGTTAGTAGAAGGGTTGAAGCGACAAGATTCATTCCTTGACAATAGCCAACAGCCGGATTGCGCCTAATCGAGAGATTTCAGCACGTTTAGTGGCCACGGCGGTGCGCCGTAAACTCACAAGCTATATGCACCAAGCACAGCCCGCAGCTTATCAACCCCTTGCCCATCTCCACCGAAGAACACGTTGAGGGGCATAGTTCTAGTCACATCTTTCTCAATTTCTTCAATAGCGACGCTTTTCTCCGGTCCTTCTCTGAGCCTCTTTGCAGCAGCGGCCTGTTCTTGGAAAACACCCGGTTCCGAGAGGTCGTGAGCCCCCGAACACTCAAACCATACCTTCGCTCGATAAGCCAAAGGGATCCCGCTTTGCACCAACCGGAAGAACTCTTTCCATTCAAGCCCCATCTGAGCAACGCCAATGAGGCCTAGGCCCTCCGTCCAAGAGACCTCCTCATCTTCCGTGCCCTTGGCCAGTCCCAGTAGAGCCGCTGCACCCGAAGATGCTTGGGAAACCAGACTAGCAGCCGTGACGGCCTTGCTCGTCGTGGGTACCTTTGCTTTCCGAATCTGCCGCATGAAGGTATCCCACTCCGTCTTCCGCCCCTTTTGTTTTCGATCGTGAACCGTTACGAGTTGAGAGAGCAGGAAGCGGACGGTATTGTTACAGACATGGTCTGGCTGGAAGTCTCCGGTGTGCAAGACGGTGGCGCCTGCCTCATGAGAAACGGGCGAGTGGATGGAGTTGGAAGTGGAGTGCCCCCTCCTACCGGGCGAACTGACAGCGGCCACCTTTTTACGCACTTCCTTAGACGAGTCTTCTGACGTCTCGGGTATTGCCTGTGGCGAGTCGCCATTAATACTGGGTTTGATCTCCTGCGGGGAGTCCGTTGGCTGGTCACTTTGAGGCTGATCTGTAGCCGCTATCTCGAAAGCGCGTTTGGGCCTCACCCCGTCGATACAATCACACCTCCCGCTAATGACCTCCAATCCCGCTTTCTTGCTTGGCGTCACACTCCCTTCATTGTCAGACCACCCATCCTCGTCATCCGCTTCTCCACCTTCTCCACGATCCGCAATTCGGACACCTGTCAGGCAGGCCGGGGCCGTGCACCCAATATCCTGAGCCCGACCCAGGATCTTAACGTCGTATGGGACAACGTCATAAATAAACCCAAATCGATCCGTATGTAGCTCCTGGCGAGACCCTTCCTGAAGGTGCACGGAAAACCGTGATGCCGGCATGTGGGATACGGCAAAATCGCCGGGCTTAAAAGAGGGATTGAGAAGCGAAGAGGTGTAATTCCGGCAGAGATAAAGGGTGGGTGGCTTGCTCTGAGCAGGTATTATGGACTCCAGCTCCACGGTTCCCGCTTTCGGAGGTGCAGGCGCAACAGGGCCGTTGCCGGAAGGCACGGTGGTATTCGACGTTGTATTCGCAGAGGGTTGAGTCGGTAAGCCGTCGATACTCTTTGAATTCCGGCCTCTTGTCCTAAACGTTCCGAACAACGGGCTCGCCAGCGCGGCTGCAGCCAAGCTCGTCCGTCGACTAGCTTTGATAGCGCCATTATTGAGAGCCTTCGTTAGGTTTGATACAATGGCTGCTTTGGTCTCCCCTGGGCCCGTCTCCATCTTGACTATGGCCGATATGGGCGCATTGTGATCCCAATTAGAGAAGGTCGCTTTGGACGCGATGGAAGCGACAGAAGAAACTTTCTTAGAGGATATTGCTTTGGGTTCTCGTAAAGTAAATCCGTCGTCAAGCCGCATGCCATTGACGAGTTCAAAGGCCAGGCTGGCGACAAGTTCACCGGTATTCTCCCCTCCATTGACGAGTATACTCTTTGGGTCAGATGTCATGACCCGCGTCGCATAGCTGATTGCACGTATATGACTTGGGTGGGGTATGGAGATGAACGAGTTGGATAGTTCGTCGTGTGTAACCGCCAAAGAAGCGGGATACGATGAATCCGAACGCATTGAGATCCCATCGCGCGGCGGAGTTGAAACATTCGTAGCAATCAGCGGGGGTGCTGGTGACGAGTGAGAGGGGATGAGATGGGCAGAAGGTGGAGAATCGATAGGTGAATGAGGAGCGACAGTAATAGAGAGCTTTCGAGGTGACGGTTTTTTTCTTTGCGCAGAAGATTGGGAAGTAGACCGAGCGCTGGAATTAGTCCCTGATGCCGAAGCAGTACTAGTTTTCCAACCCGGGATGCCTAGAGTGCTAAGGACACTAAGACTACTGGTAGCTCTGTGGACCACCTTTTCTCTAGCCTGGACACTCGATGAGACTGAAGGTGCAGGTGATACTTCTCGTCTTAACGGAGGTTCCTCTGGAACTACTTGTCGACCGCTACCACGGTCTTTGAACCATCCATTAACCCATTCTCCTACAGCATTGGACGTTGTTCGTTGCCGTCTATGAATATTGGACGAATTGAGGTCACTTCTGCCGCTAATAGCACTGGCCGTTTCACTACGATCTACGCTCGAGATTGACCCGCCACGACTCCGTCTATCAGTGGTGTCAACTATTGGAGTAGGGGTCTCACTCAAGTTCATGAGTGCCAGGGGAGTGAAAGCTTCTGCGATGAGCTCTGAGATAGAATCTAAAGACTAAGAAAATAGGATGATCAACAATCACCCTGATCGGAGAAGCAAATTCACATACGAGTCTGCTGTCATCAATGCCTTCTGAAGCATCAATATTGTCCTGATCTTCAAACAAAATTTGCATTGTCCGTTTCACAGCTGCGATTTCCACCTCCGACATGCCTTGCATCTCTTCTTTAACCCTTTTCCGTTTCTCTGCTTGTTTTCTTTGCTCTTTCTCCCAAGCGGCCCGGAAATGCTTCGCCTCTTCTAGTGCGTCCGAAAGTACTCTTAGAGCAGCGTGGTACGGATTCTGAGGGTGTTCGGAAGGGGAACCAAGGACGGAGATATCAGATATGGTTGTCTGTATATCGTCATCGGTAATGGTGTGCCATTTCGTCTCCAAAACTCTCTGTGTCGCGTCCACGCGCAAATAATGGGGCTCCTGTAACGTGATAGTTGGCCTTGTGGGTTGTACTCGGGGTGTATCAGGAGGAGTAACCGCCTCAGGAGTCGAGGGTTTGGTGGGATCACCCCCATTGCGCGTCGTTGAAGGAGGCTGAGTCGCAGCAATACTTTTCCTTGGTTTAAATACACTAGGGATGGATGCGCGCGTAGGCGACTGTATGGCACTCTTATTGACATGAATGATTCTCGTCGCAATCGGCTTGATGGTCGAGTCGGAATCCACAGCCGAATTAGACACCGCTTTTTGTGATCCAGTAGTAATCTCTGCACGAGTTGAGGGAGGGAATGCAAACTGGTTAGCCCGTTCTTCTGACTGCATCTTCAGAGTGAAGTAGGATGTGACCGGTCGAGAGAGGTTATTGGTGTGCAAACTAGTACGAGCTCGAGAACTTTTGGGTGAGTTGGAAGGCTCGTCCGGTGAGAGTGGATGGGACATTGCTGGTGCTGACATGATCGCAGTGGTCTATAAAGAGCGGATGTAGTAGAAACGAGCGACGTTGCGGTGTATAGGACCGAGGAGCTGGAACAATCCTGGGTATAAGTTGAGCACGTTCGCGCCATTGGATTGGTCAGAGCCTTACAACCACGGGAAGGCTTCCTGCGGTGTTGCAGCGCGCCTTTTCGGCGTGTCCGTTGAAGAAAGTACTGGAATTTTGATTCTATTGTCCTATGTGGGTATAATGGTAGTGATCCAAAGGGTCCGCAGTGAGGGCAAAGCGGTGGCACGGTCCAAGTGTGGCTGGTCAGTCCTTGGATCCTGACCAACTCCATCTAGGCTTGCAGGTAAGCAAATCTCGCCCTCAGAGTGAGATGAATGCTTGTAATTGATGTCTCTAGGTCTCCTATGTGGAATATTTGGCCATTCGGGAACTCCGGAGAGAGGAAACCAGAAGTCCCGAAGCAAACTCCGTCTCGCGAAGACAGAACAAAGTGCTGGGAGTCGCGGGACATATTTTTCGCTTGTCTTGATAAATCCGGAATAGTCTCGCCGGCTGATCGTGGGAGTTCTTGTCAGGCGGAAGCCCAACGGTATGAACGGGATTGTGCGAAGAGCTGGGTATGTATGGAAATACAATCCGTCGGCTCCTAACTGAAACTTCCTTGACTCGAAGATTACATACTTCAACCAACGTCGAATAATAGGGGCTAAGCAGGCTCAGTTGCTTACCTCGCAGGAGACCCGGACGCTGAAGAAATCGTCATGACCTCTGCTTGCTGCTTTCCGACTTACTATCCAATGCATGTCCCCATTACTTCAGTTAAGCGGATGATCACAGTTTGTCCTTGCGGACTTTCGCTTCAACTCGTCTGATAGATTTCAATCTAGTCGAGGAGGTTTCCTTATGCTACTATTCTGCCACTACGTCCGATAAAGTGTACGCCACGTAGCACCCTCTTGGACCAACTCATGTTAAGATGTACTATGGTAAATAGAGATACAAGTCGTACTTGACGATCTCCTGGGGCCCCAAAACCTTCTATGCGGTGCTCTAAGCTCGATCGGAATCCAAGTAGTGTTTGCAAACTTGATCAGGTGGCACCACATATCCAGTGGTCCAATCTCAACCGGAAAACATGTGCATCATTCATTCAACATGCCATTAAGGTCACTGATTACCAACCCTATCATACGGAGTCTCATTTGAGCAAGGCGCATACTGGGATGGACTGGAGGGATGATAGGGGAGTGGAACCCTGAAGCCGCCGAGGCAAAGAGACGGTGCGACCTGTCCGATGTATTTGCCTCGGAAACACCAAGAAGGTTAGTGGAGATTGTTTAATGCTCTGGAAGGAAGGATGGAACGATGACAAAATTAATTGCGAGGAGGCAGATAATGGAGTTCGTTACCCCGCGGTGTATACTACTCGGCGATGATTAGCCAGGAAGCATGGGACAGGAAGGAGACAGGACCACACGTGTTCGATAGTACCACACGATTGCTAGGTCCGATTGTGGGTTTATATGTCATCATAATTTCCTTCTCTGTGGCTGATTGCGGGGACTTCAAATAAGCTCAGGCGGGATTACCGATCTTCCCACCTGAACTAGAATGTGCTCCATTCGCCGCACCTTTACGTAAGAGAGTGTTTGTCACTTATTCTCTCTAGTGGACCTTAAGATTCGCAACTTCAGACAAGGAGGACTCCCAGGGGAATACCTCATCTGGTTGTGGGTGCTGGGAAGGACCTCAGAGGGTGCGAGGTTCTGGAAGGCGACGATGAATGCCCCTATTCAAAGTTGCCTTTGGCTTGCAACGCTTGTAGGACCAGCCTCCCACGCTAGAGGATACTTGTAGCACCAAACCGAAGATATCAAGAAAGAGGTCATTTGAAGAGCGTGCCTGCTGAGTACGTGCCATGATTAGTTGAACTAGCCTTGTTTATACATTGAGACTACCACTCGCTTTTTCACATTATCCTACAGTTGGTGTCCACACCGGAGTACAGTGACTCGATGTCTCCACATAAATTGCACCTCACGTACGACTGTCTTAGTGACGGCGGCAAGTTGGCATCAAAGACGGCTGACATTTTGAACCTGACCTTTGACAACTCCGTCGATCTCCACATCGGGGTGTGGATACTATGTACAGATCCCCGGACCGTCAAGACATGATCTGGGCAATGAAGAAGCAGGAGACGGAGCGGGGACGTCACCTTAGTGCGGGGAACGCGGTTGCGCACCGGGTAGAAGCAGTGAATCGTAGCGAAAGAGAGACTGTGGACGTCACGGAGATTATATAGACAGCAGTAAAAGCCTAATGATTGTCTAGACGCCGGGACAAAGGAAGGAGACATGCTCCGAGGTCATTTATGCAGATGCAGGGGCGAATGAGTTCGGCCACCAGATCGAGACCCGCCCATTTATTTATTTAGGCGAATTCACCCCTTTCTTATCCTTCATCCTCTCTCCCCTCCTCCTCCCTCCTCTCCCGTCTCTCCCCCTCCTCATCGTCATTGTCGTTGCCAACAGCGCCCGTCGCTCGTTCCACGCTAGCATCGTGTCCGCATCCATGGCCCATCCAACCCACACCTCTCCGTACACAGAGGACCCGCATGCCATCCCCTCGGTCGTCTTCCCCAATCATGCCCGCCAAGTCCTCAGTTCGTGTGCCCACCTCCTCGGCGTCACGATCCTCGCGTTCTGCTTCTCAAGGCGTGTATTCCTCAGCGGTTGGACAATCCCCAGGTCAGTCTGCTCTTCCGTCGATTCTGGCGCATCTTTATCTCCCGCATCCACACTCATATGACTTGAACAGGCTTACCGTCATGCTCAGTACGTGACCCAATGTCTGATCTGGTTAGAGTAAAGCCAATTCCCGTCGCCGTGTCCACAGTTTTCCTTGATTCATGGCTCTTCCTCTTCGCCTCTGGAATCGTCGTTTCTGGAATCGGTATGAGTCTCAACACCGCGACCTGCCAGGCTGGTATCTACCTGTGTATCTTCTTGTGAGTGACATGTCCCTGCCTTGCTCGCTAATCTAATCGTTCTGGGCAGCTACGCAACTTCTAAACTGCTCATCTACTTCTTCCTCTCCGAGAAGGTGACGCTAACTGCTTCTATGTCCTTGTGGATTACTTCATCCATTTCAGGTCCACATCGTTTGGTCGAGTGGAAAGGCAGTTTCTCGTCTCAAGTGCAACGCCTGGATCTGTTGCATGGTAGTACTCCTTGGCTTCGTCGCTGTATTCATCTTGATGATCATTGGTAATTATTTTCCATTATCCCTAATCTTCACTGTGGTTGATCATAGTCCGCTCCTCCAGGACGCATCGGTTTCATTCGTGCGGACGGCGCCTGCGTCATTGGTCTCGAAAAACTGGCCTCTCTCTTCCTCTTGACATACGATTCGTTCATGTGCGTGTCCTCTGCACCGATTTTAGTCTCGCGTCTCGATGCTGCACCTGCTAACATTCCATCTTCAGTAACGTCTTTTTGACCGCGTTGTTCATCTGGCCTTTAATCTTCTCCTCCGACCTCAAGAGTCCCAAGCTCAAGCAGCTCGCCGCCAAGACTCTTGCCGTTGCGATTGTCGCACTTCTCACTAGCGTCGCCAACATCCTGATCCTCACCCTACTCAATGGACATCAACTCGGTGTGTACTCCTCCTCAGATTGCATTGTTGTCTTACGAGTGTTTATAGGGTGGGTCTGTCTCGCGAGTTGCGGAGTAAGTGACCGAGCACCGCCGTTTTGCTACTGCTGAAATGACCTCGCCCCAGTTGGACGTTACTCTCAATGCCGTCATGATCTTCATCATCACTCAGAGCAATGAAAAGCCTGCCTTGGCTGCAGAGCTCGCAGCCCCCCCAACCTTCGAGAAGCCACGAAAGACTCCTCGTCCGCCCGTCATTATGACTCCTCGAGTTCCTCGCTCGTCTGATCCCAGCGGCTCTTCTGGAAAGGTTAATACCTTTGCTCGCGTTGGTGATTTTGCCGAAACCCGCCCATGGCACACTGTCAGTCAGTCTTTGGATGAGATTCTGGCTCAGGGACCCGACATGGGTAGCGACGATAGCCACTTTGTTGTGTACGGCAAGCGCGCAGCCTCCGACGACGCTCCTGTCCTAGAACAAGCTAGTGTCCGGGCGGTCCCCAAAGTCGAACAACCTCGCGGCTTCCTTGGCTCCTTGCGCGACCGCTTCAACTTCAGTGCCAGACAAGAAGACGAAGAGAAACAGGCTGTGACGATTCAGGTGTGGATCACTTCATCATCTCATTCATGGGGCCTGACTTAACAACAGATCACCACGATTACGGAGGTTGACGATCCTGATCAAGGCGAGAAGCGCCGGAGTATGATCAAGGAAGAACCGAAACGGTTGCCCAAGATCGTTGAGAGCCCTGCGCCCACCGACGGTCCTTCCACTTGCTGAGTGCGTTTTCCTGGCCTCAATTCCCACTCGTGTTCGACTGGACCTTCGATTCAGAGTGCTTGATACATTTTCGTCTGGTATAACGATGACTTCTGCGACACTGTTGTTGTGCATTGCCTTCCCCACCGACATTACATCATCTTTATTCTATCCCCGCCCCTAAACACAACGTCTACTATCGCTTCCCTATCTGTCTGATTGATATTGCACCTAGTTTGGTCCTCTGGCTCCTCCCATTATACCTCGCCGCTTCGTTATTCGTTGTCGTGCTGTTCCGCCAGTGGTCGCAGACTCGCGGCCTAGCTGGCTCCAATGTAGGGATGTGTAGTTACTGAGTTGTACCGTTGATTATGGAATCATGTACCTAGTGCCTCTGCGCGCTCCTCATGTTTGACGTCAAAGACCCACAGCAAAGACGTAACTTGCTCTCCTAGCCTACCGCCTTTTCGCGTTACTCATTCCCTTTTAATTTTACGACCTGTACACGATACACGATACGAAGCATGACCACAATCGCTTCTATTGCTCATCTCGAACATGCCGCTCAGCTCAAGGTCCGTGCAACTCGCGTAGCCAAACGGTTGGGCGCAACTAGCCTCTAACTTCTCGTTACTCGCTAGGCGATTGCCTCCGACTTCAAACACGATTTCCATCAAAAGAGCAACACGCTGCCTGGGTCTGCGGTCCCCAGGGGAAGCGCTCCACACCTCGCTGACCAAGCCTTCTCACAATACGTCGACGCTGTGAGCAAGGAAACCGGTCTATCCAAGCAGGCTATCATGTCTGTGCGCGAATCTGGTGTCTCCCGTGGTGCCACCGACGCCAAGGCCGTTGAGGTGCTCATTGACCAAGATGCGAGGGAAAGGAGCGCGTGGGAGTCGCAAACGCGTATGTTACCGTTTCCGACGTTTCCTCTGTCCTTTAACCCGTATACTCATTGCCGAGTTTTGGTGGCCGCAAGTGGGCGGACGTGTGAAGGGAGGCGTAGCGGCGGAGATGCAGAGCGCTGCTGCAAAGCTCCATGCTGCCATTGAACACGTCTCAACTGCCGTCGTTGGTGCTACAGCCAGCTCCGCGACAATTGCAGTTTCGAATGAAAACGGGGCCGCGCCTTCGGTCACAATCATGGAGACTGTCGATGCAGATGATCTGATAAAGCACGCAGCGGATGTCAAGGTGAGTACCACCGCTCGATCTCCAGCTTTCAATTCCCTTGACTTGCATCTGACAATATTTCGCTTTTAGAACGTCGCCTCGGACGTGAAATCCCAGTATCCTACGAGTAGTTCGGTAGTTCCTCACGGGTCAGCACCACAGCTCGCAGACCAAGCGCTCGCGCACGTCGCCGAGGCCGTGGCTCAGGAGACGCGCCTCTCCAAGCAGGAGGTGCTCGGTATCCCCAAGGGAGTCGGTGAGAAACTCCCAGTCGAGGAGGTGGTACAGGAGATCAGGGAGGATGCGAGTGTCCTGGCGAAGGAGGAGAGCGTCGAGGGACTAGTTCCACGAGGTGGTGCCGCCGCAAATATGCAAAGTGCTGCAACGAAGCTTTCTCAAGTGCAGAGTGCCGAAGACCAGACGGTGCGCTCGGAGTGAAGTTTGGGTGGTTCGATAACGATGGTCATTTACGCTTGTATGATCCATACCCTCTGAAGAAGAAAAAGTTTTAGGCTTCTGCAGTGGCCGTTTCGTGACTGATAGTGACAATACATCGAGGTATCGTCGACGTGATTTCTAGGTGGCTCGAAGATTGAAAGATTGATTCTGTTGGTAATTACCTAGAAGTCTGGTTCAGTTCGTGGCGTAAGAGAGCCCAACTATCATATGGCCTCCTCGAACTCAGTTATTGACCAATTATACCTTTTCCGACGAAGTTTCATTGGCAGAGGGATGGCAAAACGAAACTATGGATTTTAGTATCCAGGCCTTCCCGCATCTTGGTATAAACCGCAATGCCTTCGAATGCGCAGAATACTGGTCCTAAAAGAAATATCCGCCCGATAAAAGGTTTCAGAACCCGCGAGTGGTGTAAAGTAGACCTGGCAGTAAGTGATCCAGATGCTACCCTCTTAATGAGTATTGGGACGATGTGCTCAGGGGTGAGATGAGGAGTGACGCTTTAATAGCAGATAACATGCGGGCGATGCAAGCATAGTCAAATCACCGTGCTCGCGCGTTTTAGGCGACGGTTGAAGGACTCGTCATCTCGCAACACGTTCAAGAGAGGATGAGTGATAAGTGTTTCGACGGGCTTGAGTAGGGTGTCGGAACGGATTAAATAACCCTTCATATGGCGCAATCATTCTTCGGGCATACGGTGGTTGCAATCTCGAGATTTCCAAAAGTAAACCCCTAGATATGGAGATTATAGAGAAGGTCGCCGCTTTGATCGATTTAACTGAGATACCTGGTTTTTGTGGTCGTCGGGATGGCCTTCTAACTTGTCGCCCAATAGCCGGACGAATTAAGACAGGATAGACATCTGAAGAGGCCATTGAGCGTCTGTAGATCATAGATTGTCAGATGCTCGTTGGTTCTGCGCCTAAAATGACAAAGCACGACAGTAGACAAGCAAGCAGAGATCTGCGCTCATTCCAGTAACCCGATGTCCTAAGAACACCGTCCAATGGATCTTGCTCTCCTTTAAGATAATAAAGGAAGCTCTTTTCCTCTGAGTGGTGGTGGTACAATTTCGAGCTCGAAGACAAAGGTCTCTGCTTAGTCCCGCCGTCACCATTCGACCTTGTGAGGATATCTCAGATTGCATTTCAAAGTATAAGCGACTGATCCAAATATTCACGACAGGATGTTTCCCATTGTTACTCTCAACGCCGATATAATCTGGCTTGTCCTGCAACATGCTGCTTACACTGGCTCGGTATGGGAGCGTCATACCCTAAGATCGTGTTGCTTTGTGTCCCGCGAGTGGTATCCGGTCGCAATGAGGACGCTCTTTCGCTTTGTTTCCCTGCAAAACCAGCAACAACTCCATGCCCTTCAACAAACCCTGGGCAAGCACCTTCAAACGGATCCCGATGCGCCTCCCATGGGACTAGAGTACGACGTTCCCCTCCCTGTGGATACCTGGAATGCGCATACACGTATCCTTGATTGTCATTGGTCGGACGAATTCTGTTTCAACGATATCCACCAGGCCCTTGCCCTCTTTCCATCGCTGTACGAGGTTAGAGTTACAGTATACTACAGCGGGTATCTTCATACATTTCAAGACGACAGCTCGTTGACAATTCCTTCAACCATTCGAGCTTTGCGTTATACCAGTCATCTCCCTTCGGTATCCATGGATATTCTTTGTGCATCACATATCATTTCCATACTCTCCAAGCACTCTCGGCTTCATTGTCTAGAATTCAAAGGAGTACCGATCATCCCTCATCTCCAATCGCCCGAGTTCTTCCAGTCAGCCAACGCCTTGTTATACTTGGAACTCGAAGTATCCCATTTTCGTGTAACGTTGTCGGGGGATCTTTTCCCTAACCTTCTGTATCTGGTACTTCACCAGAAGTCGAGACATCACTATGCACTCCGACTTGGAGTTTTCTCAAGAGTCAAATCCTTCACAGCGCTCTACTACTATATGGTGTCACAGGATCCAGTATCGCCACTCTCTCGATTATCGGAAACATTCCCTGAGCTCACCGAGTTACGTCTCGGGATCCAGGTCCAGTGTGGGCAACTTCCTGCCATAGCCACCCTCCTCCCCGAGATTCCATCTGGGCTGATATCACTCAGTCTTTTCATTTCGGGTATTATCACCGCCCCTGCTGACTTAGCTGAGATTCAGCGAAGGAATAGCTTCACGATACCCACCACTCTTAAATACTTTGAGTATCGGTCTGCGTGGTGCTCCAGGACGAAAATTTACGACGATCCTCCGGCGATTTCGTCCTTTTTGGATTCTTGTAAATCTAAGGGGATCCAGCTATTGTCCTCCCCAATACTTGATCTAGCCGTTATTGTGAGTATTCCAATGGTTTCTTACAAGTCATAATTACTCATTTATCCGCAGGCTACGGAAATGATCCCATTTGCACCCTTTGCGAGCGCACCGTCTGCCTTTAACTTTCCGCTGATGTCCCCTCGTGCTGTCTGATATGCAGCACACACGGCCCCGGGCTGCGGATGATTATCATGCACCGCGAACTGAGATGACTACGAAGGCCCGGTTGAGGATTTAATGTGTATAGGGATATTGAAGCTCCATATTCGCTCCATCAAATTAGCGCTGTATTAAACTGAATGATCCGTCATTCGGTGCACTCGAGTCTTATGTCTAACAACCCCTCAAGAAAAGAAAAGTGAAAGTGAAAGTAAAAATAAGAATAAAAGTAATGAGAAGACACAATAAAGTGCGCAGAGAACCGGGATAACATATTGCAAGATGCAACAATAGTACCCAGAGCCACGTCGAGTGATGAGATGTATGTAAATGCGAAGTCCCACTCCTGATCCGGATGCTACCCTCTTAATGAGTATTGGGACGATGTGCTCAAGGATGAAATGAGGAGATGCGACTGGTGCAAGCATAGTCAAATCACCGTGTTTGCGCGTTTTAAGCGACGCGACGGTTGAAGGACTCGCCACCTCGCAACACGTTCAAGAGATGATGAGTGATAAGTCTTTCGACGGGCTTGAGTAGGGGTGTCGGAACGGATTATTTACCAAGAAATAACACTTAATGTGGCGTAATCGTTCTTCGGGGATACGGTGGTTGCAACCTCGAGATTTCCAACGAAAACCCCCTAGATATGGAGATTATAGAGAAGGTCGCCGCTTTGATCGATCTAAGTGAGATATCTGGTTTTTGTGGTCGTCGGGATGGCCTGTTAAGTTGTCACCCAATAGCCGGACGAATTAAAACAGGATAGACCTCTGAAGAGTCCATTGAGCGTCCGTAGATGGTCGATTGTTAGATGCTCGTTGATTCTGCGCCTAAAATGACACAGCACGACAGTCGACAAGCAAAAATCTGCACTCATTCCAGTAATCTGATGTCCTAAGAACACCGCCTAAT
>Ga0307515_10012361_pt1 | contig 16065 bp, 15 predicted proteins | sample 17_EM_MG_FD_194513 | JGI IMG/M metagenome (GOLD analysis project Ga0307515, IMG submission 194513) | Populus trichocarpa ectomycorrhiza microbial communities from riparian zone in the Pacific Northwest, United States - 17_EM | ecosystem: Host-associated > Plants > Roots > Unclassified | place...
AATAACTAAAAAAAATATTTTTTTTTCTAAAAAATTATCTTGCATTATTCTATTTGGATAGGGGAAAACTCACCTGGAGTTTTGGTCATCACATTGCCATTGTTGTTAACTCATGAGTGTTTCTCTTTCTAAAAAAAAATTTTCTTATCCTTTTCTATTTGACTATATTCTGCTTTGCAATCTCTTTCTATCATGGTTGTGCAGTATCATATAGTAATGCGAAAATAACTTGAGATTGTAACACACAATAAGCAATAACTTGGAATTATTAAACTCTGATACCAAATAACACATGCATAAGCATAAACATAAACATTAGGAGACAATAACAAGAGTAAAAAAAGAGCCAAAATAGAGTAGAACACAAGAACCATAATTTATAATTTTATTGCTTGAGATAAAACTCTATAATATGTTGTTTTTTTTAAAAGGTTTATAACTTTTTAAATAAGTTTAAAAACCAACTCGAACAAATTAGGAAACCTAAAAATAAAAGAAAAATAATAAAATTCCTAAACAAATTAAGAGAATTAAAATTATCAATGAAATAAAATCGCTATGAAAAAAATATTTTTCTAAACTAAATAGAAAATAATAATAACTAAAACTTTAATTTTTTTTTCTAAAAATCCTCCTTAAATCACCATTACCATTTGCTAACCTTCCTCATTACCATCGCTTTTTTTTATCAATTCCATTAATTAGATATATGGGCCATTTGTCTAATCACTAGATTATATACTATTGTTTAACTTAATTTAAATCAATTCACTAGATTTATAAGTCAAGTTTAATGACTATACAAAATTCATATGTGTATGAGCCAACACCTAAAACATACTAAGCTAGTATATATTACCTTGCAATGTTATCAAGATCAACTAATTAAAACCAATTCACCATCATACATTGACTGAGCTCAGTGAAATTCCATCTTATTTTATATAGTTCAAACATCAAATTACTATAGCATATATTAACATGACGTACAATCATTTAAAGCATGGTGCGCCGACTTAAATTATTGTTCTTACATGGCCATGTCCCTTTTTTACCCTCTTTGCAAATCACTTGATTTGTCTAAGACAAAAGGTTCTCCTCCTTAGGTTCATGCATCCACCACCATAAATAGTAAATACTTCAATTCCAAAATGGAATTGTTAGAACTAAAAAAGTTACCACTTGCCAGGGATTGCCCGCAGTTGTTAAGGAGGCTGGTAAACATTGAGCCAATGGACCCAGTATTTGTTGGAACATGATTTGGGGTGGCTCTGAGTGGTTAGCTTGTGTTATAGAAAATGGACCTCATGTGATATATGGTTAAAGGAAGATCACCAGACCATCTGATTCTCTCAGGAGGAAGTTGGTGTCAGTTAAGGTTGGTTGGCTGGTTTAGGAATCAATCTCCAAAACACACATTCATTAAAGATATAAAATATTTGCCTTAGCTGGAATGATATCCGTCGTCTGCTAAGCAAAATTATGCAATGGGGCCAGTTGTGCTTAAAGCTTCCTCAAGGTAGGGCACAGTTGAGGTTTTGATGACATGGAAAGGATCGAAATCATGAAGTAGAGTTTGGAATTTCCTCGACGGGGGGTCTACAATGTGTTCTGCCATGGACCCCATGGAAGAAGAACTCTCATGTGCTTGAGAGAATCCATGCTTATTGATTAGGGTTGGTGAGAAATTATCCAAAAAACTGTAGAGAAGTTCTTGTAACAAGTATGGATAGAGTGGTTAGGTCCGCAACAATATGGGGCAAACTTGAATGGGATTTTTACTTACACCTTCCACCCTTAATTTCTCTAATTTGTTCATCCACCTTAAAGTATGATTTTTCTAATAAGAAATGCAGGTAGGTGGAGAATTTTTGAGGAGTAAATGAGAATGGTTGCCCTAAACCAGCTTGATAGGTGAATGGTTCGAACAAAGGCCAATAAATGGATCCTTTTTAGGTAAAAAGTCTCAACAAATTTGTTAAAGAGTTTTTATTTGGGTTGAAACGATAGGTGCCAAGGCTACATTCCCAGCTTGGCCTAGCCTGTAATTTGATCCTTCTAATGGCTCACCAGAGTGGGCATGAAGGATAAATGTCAACTAGATCAGCAGTTAAACCAGGAAAAGTGCGTTGATGACATTAAGTATGTGTGGTTTAAAGGAAAATAGGTAAGAGACAAAATCACTGGAGCAAAAAGGCAATCAAGATGGTGCAGAGAAGTAAAAAGGAAAAGGTGAAAATTGCACTTCGTGTTCGTCATCTTGATAGTAAAAATTGGTACTCTGTGCGACTCTGGAATCGACCTAGAAAAAACCTAAAACGAATTGGTTTTCGTGAAAAAAAAAAGTTGATTTGGCTCGAGCTAAACTCTAGATCAACGAATCACCGAGTAACATGTCTGGTTGGGTTAGCTATTATAGCTATGGCTACAAGGCAGTACAGAAACAGATGGTTGTGCATGCCAATAGTTCAAGTTTACGATGATTGGAGGCTACACCAATGGCCATTGTCATGGCCCATATGGTCAAGCAATCAGTGTGGCCTGGCCAAAGAGCCTAAAAGGCTGTCAGGCATGTGGGAGAAGCAGAGAGGTGACAAAGAAACAGAACATGAATGTGAATGAACAAAACCTAGCGTGCAAGCAAGGACGAATCATTGTATATATATTCCCTCATTCCTTTTTGTCTCCACACTTGTCAAAAGTTAAATTCTGTTTTAGGCTATCCCTGCTGTTGATCTCAAGACCCAGCATTGGATCCCTACTTGCAAAGATGTGGGGCTTCATCGGGGGGGGGGGGGGGGGGGGGGGGGGGGGGGGGGGGGGGGGGGGGGGGGGGGGGGGGGGGGGGGGGGGGGGGGGGGGGGGGGGGGGGGGGGGGGGTTTAATCGCCCCCCCCCCCCCCCCCCCTCCCTCTCTGTTTTTTCCTCCTTATTTATCATGTTTTGCACCCTACCCATAGCTCTTTCAAGGAATTTCTTTTTAGCACTCCCTGGTGGGTTCAGCACAGCCATATTGGTCCCAGAGAAAAATCATCATTAAGCAATCCATGACTGTTGTTGTCTCAGTCCCGCATGCAAGAATGCATCTGATATAGAGAAATGTCCACTGGGTTTGAACTTGAAATCCCAGGAGAGTCATCTAAAACATTTGAAACTCGGTAATTTAATCCAAACTCAATGAATATTAATATAAATCGACCTGACCAAAGACTAAATGAGGTTGTTGTTTTTTTTTATATTTATTTTATCTTCGAATGAGTAATAGATGTATTATCAAGTCCAATTTGAAACTGATTCAAACTCTATACTAGATGAATATATAAAATCGCATGAATATGGTTTAAATATCTAAATTATTTACTTAGGATATAATAAAAATCTGATTTGTGGATACTCATTCTCATTGGTATTCAAACATAGAAAACTCTAGTTGTCTGGATAATTGTATTAAACGTTCATAAACATGTTCAAATTGAGGATGTGATTTGTCTCTAACAATGTTAGATAGGATGACCCTTGGCAATACTCATCTCTTAAGGTTTCTTTTGAGAATAATTTAGGTATTTTGGGCTTTGACTCTTTACCCTACTCTGGACTATGTTCATCTTCTTTCTGGGCTCTTGTTTCTAGTCCTTCTAGGCTCCCTCAGACAGACCACTCTGTGCCTCCTCCCACATACCAGCTTCCCTGTACATATTTGCAAGCAAAACATATAGCACTGTCACGGGGATCCAACTCAAGAAGCTTTGAAGCTGCTCTTTCCCCTATCTGAAGATTTCCGTGAATTCCACAAGCAAAGAACACATGCCCCACACCATAGCATCTGCCTCCATTGGCATTGTTTTAATAATCTCTTTAGCCTCCTCCAACAAACTGGCCCTACCATGAAGGTTCGCCATGCAAGAAAAGTTTTATACCCATGTTTTAAGCGGTCTAACTCCAAATAACATTCTTTCTTTTTGAGGAAATGTTTTGCGAAGATGGGCCTAGCATATATTTAGGAAAGGATTGTGTTGAGACACTGTATTTTCCTTGAACAACTACTTTTATTTTGGAGTTCCTTGAGAATATAGGAGCCATAGATAGGCTTTTGGTGTTTGGGCTTGGGGCCACTCTTGCAAGTTGCAACTATATATGTGCACGCACTCTTTTCTTTGTCGTTGAAGTTTACAAGAGAATGTCCATGGTTTTTTAGAATGTCGTAACTTCAATCAAACTTGTAATGAAAACCGAGTTCAAAAGGGACGAATTCATCTTATGTTCATGATTTTGGATTTGCTTGTAATTCATTACCAGTTGATTGAACCATGTGACTGTCAAGTACGTTAGAGCTGATGCTTGAACTAAACTGAAGTCGTAAGGAGTGAGGAGTTGCGCCATCTAACATTCTTCTATAGCTGGGCAATGAAGATGCAAGATGACCATTGTTGAGAGCACGGTGAAAAGCATACCTCTTTTCCCCAATGGAAAAATTCGTCTGTTTGTCTTCATTTTCAGACCCCATTGCTTCCTCAGGTGTGTTTCAGAGTTGAAAAACATCATACAAACAATAGAAGCCTGAATGAGGTCCATCGCATTATTCGATCGCCAAAAGGTTTAACTTATGCAATGGACTGTAAAGAACCCAGAATGATAAAACGAGAAGGATAATTTATAGTTTTGATGTGTTCAAAATCAATGTAGTGCAATCGCAACAATTCCTAAAAGACAGGACTACAGAAATGGAAATCCTGAAACTGAAAAAAGTTAATCCAAATGAGTCTAAAGAATTATCCAGAATAAATTCTGGAATGGAACTCCAAGAATTTCGTCACCATCTATGATGATTGTATGGGGTGGAAGAATGAGACTTAATTAGGCCCCACCGGAACCGTACTTCTTTCCCAAGACAATCACCTGAAGCTTGTCATATCCGGCAAGCACACCAGCACCAGCAACAGCACGGAGGATGTTTGCACCAGCACCCTTGAAGAGGGATTTAGCACCCTCGTTCTTAAGGATCTGGGAGAATGCATCGAGGGAGCTCTTGTACTTGACAGCTTCACCAGATGTCATCATCATTCTTCTGCGGACAGTGTCAATTGGATAGGATGCAAGACTAGCACCATTGGTGATGACCCAGCCAAGAGCAAAGCTAGCAAAGAAACTATCCTGTAATCATAGGATGAGCGAAACAACATGAGAATTTTCACCTCAACAAATGAAATTGTAACTGTTAAATAATTTATGTTAGAATCTACCAACCTGCAGCTTTCCAGTCAGGACGACTGGCTTCAAAGAATCATACAATCCAAAATACAGACCACGGTACACAATAATACCAACACATGAAATGTTAAATCCACGATAAATCCCAGCAATGCCATCTGATTTTAGTGTCTTCCTGTAGACATCAACCAAACCATTGAATTGCCTCTCCCCTCCCTTTTTTCCAGCCTTGGCATCATTTGCAAGACGTGTTCGGGCATAATCCAAAGAATAAACAAAGAGTAGTGACGAGCCACCAGCAGCACCACCAGATGCCAAGTTTCCAGCGAACCACTTCCAATAGCCATCACGGTCCTTCTTGAAGTTGAAAAGCCTCTTAAAGTAATCTTTGAATGCAAAATTCAGGGCCTGGAGGAGAGTTCATAGAATAACTAGATAAGCACAAAAATAAAACCAAATAGGTCAGTAAAGTATCCAGGATGAAAGAAACCTGAGTGGGGAAGTAACGGATGACATTAGCAGTGTTCCCTCTCCACAAAGACATCGTCCCCTCATCTTTTATTGTTCGGCTGAAACATTCTCCAATTCCCTTGTATGGTTCAGAGAGTCGACCAGCCTTGATCATCTCATCCTGGTTTTGGATCAAGAGCTTCACACGCTCAATGGGAGCTGCAGCAGTTTTTGACACGGCAGCAGAAACACCGCCCATAAGAAAATCAACAGCAAAGCCAGCCAAGCCTTTCTCAGACGGGGCTTGGACAAATACCGGTGCAGTAGATGATGCAACCAATGACATGTCAGGGCTAGACTGGCATGGCCTTGTCATGGCATACTGGAATCCCGCATTGGAATAGTTTCCATATGCAAACTGCCTTCGGTGTAAAGCAGGTCTCTGAAAACCTTGGGGAAAGCTAGAACTGAGATGGACCTGGCTGGCCATCTTTTGCATGACAGACGGTTGCTGGCGCCTATCAGCCATTTCCTCACACAAATAATTAGCCCCTGTTCCTAATTGAATTAGTAACGCGACTAATTAACCACAGTTGTTCTTCGAAACAGTTTCAAAGTAAGTAAAGTGACTCCCCACAATAGCTTCGAATGCATGTATCACTCTAACGCAGGATTGAAGACATGCCACTTGCACAGCAGTCAAATCATGTTTTAAGATCAAAATCAAATAAAAAACAACATCAACAATAGTATCATATCCTAATCAATCAAACTGTCCATTCCAAATCAAGTAACACAAACATTCATCACTTATTCCAAAATTCCAAAAATACCAAATCTTTCTAATCCACACTAATAACAAAAATATTCAAAAGAGTAATGGTAATTAAGTGATTGGAAGTGTGATTGGAAGTTATTTTTTAAAATATTTTTTTATTTTAAAACACATTAAAATAAAAAAAAAATTATTTTTGACATTAGTATATCAAAATGATCTAAAAACATAAAAAAAATATTAATTTAAAATAAAAAAAAATAAAATTTTTTAAATTTTTTCAATAAATTAAACAAATCATCTCAAGCATTGATGGGGTGGACCTCAACCTACCACCAAGACCTTAGGATCATTCAGGAAATCATTCGGGACAAATATTTCAGAACAAATAGCAATATTCTGATCAAAATGAAACAAAACAATAATCACAGGCCAAAAAAACAACAACAACCCATTTCATATATCATAACAACAACTCATCTAACCATGTATTTCAAAGGAAAAAACAAAACTTTAAGATCCAATGAAGAAAAGAAAGATATTGATATCAAAAGTAACCTGTTAGTTTACAATCCTTGAAAAAAAAAACGAACAAAAAAAAAAGTAACAGATCTAACAAAGAAGCCAAGAACCCACCGAAAGAGGGAGGGAGAGAGATCTAAGAAAGAAGTGAAGTGGGTTTTATATAAACATGATGGTGTCAATGCAAGACAGGCAAGACACAGACAAGTCCGAAATACAAGGAACCAAAGACAAGGAACTAAACTAGAAAAAACATGACAGTTACATATGAACCGATTCATGTGGCGTGTGAAATGAAAGGAAAGGAAGTAACTTTAGAGGAAGAAAGAGAGAAAGTGAATACCTTCTTGTTGGTGTGAAGAGAGAAAGTGAATACCTTCTTGTTGGTGTGAAGAGAGAAAGGAGTCTTCTTCAGGGTCTTATGGAATGGCAAAGTGGGAGACGAGAGTCAGTATGAAAAATTATATATGGATGGAGGGAGAGAAGAAATGGTGAACGAGGGGGTGCATGCAATCATAGTAATCACACCCGCTCGGGTCTCACTCAGGAGCCTCAACTCCTGTAAGAAAAATAATATCCCAGCCTTCCCCTTAAATAATTTATAGTTTTAGCTCTAAAACTAGTTAAATTTAAATTTTAGCCTCCCTAAATAAATTTCCTCACCCTTCTGGATCATAGGTGTTTACTATGCTTTTATGGATGTTTATATGCTTTAATTAGTGGTTGAAAAAAAAAAAAAAGGAGTGCTGACTTGTTCAAAGGCAAAGGGTATTGAATATTTAGTGGGTGAAGGGAGATGGTATTGACTATGATTGATTTATTTATTTAGGCTTTGGGAAATTTATTGATTTGACCAAGGTAGAGTTTAAATATAGTTTAAATTTCTAATCAAAGAAGATTGATAACATGTCTTGATTCCATCGTACCCTAACATAAGAAACATCACCAACCTTGTATCGGTTCAGAATAAGGGTAACAGTTATTTCTTTTATCTCCCCTCATTTTCGGAAGAAAAAATGCCACAATGAGTTTTGCATAGACTGCGTGTTCTGACTGCAATCAACTATTCAACAAGGATGAATATTAGGGAGAGCTTTCTGAGAAGTCTTTGGGGGCCATGAAAATAATATGACAAGTTGCTATTAAATATAGGAGGAGGTAACATCTTCGCATACAATCCGCTGAATTTAGTAGACAGAAGAATTCTTATGAGAGCGTGGCTTGCTTTGAGCCACACTAAACACAAGAGGAACATTTTTGCCCAGAAAATTTGGACCTGTTCAAACTCCTTGTAGTCTGCATCCCTTGGCAACTTCCTTTTCGTGTACTTAAAAAAAAGCATGTCAAAGGGACAATGAGCCCTTGAACTATATAAAACATGGGGGTAACCCTCTCCTGATCCCTGGCCATTACTCTGGATTGAGATTCTCTCATGATGATCATTATGCTCATTAAATCTAAACCGTTGAATTCAAATGGACGTGGACTTCCAAATGGAAATCTAAAGCATGACAAAACACATTAAAACAACAACATAAAATAAAGACAAACATCAAGTTGAGGAATCATGACTTGTAGCGCCAGGGGGCAGCAACAATAACAAAGCACAATAGGAGCAACATAGTGAATGCGGCTATTAGTATGTCTATAGAGTGTTAGAACATTCAACTCAAAAACATCAGAGGGGAAGCCTGGATACTAACTCACACAAACAATGATTTGAAATGGCCAGTGCGAAACCTGTGAAACATGGGACAAGAAAAGAAGAAAATGGATGTTCCATTGCCTGTAAATGGAAATGCTTGAAGCATGTTTATTTGGTAGACACAAAAGAAATATTCAACAAAGTTTTAAAGCAAGAAAATATCACCTACGAGTATGAAATGGTGGAGGGGGCTGGCGCCGTTCACATTCGAGGAGCAGACTTGTAGCTTCTGTCGTGTAAAGGGAATGCACTGATGAGAAGACGAGCAATAAAGAGCTGTTGCACAAAGGCTTTGCACTTTACAACAAAAGACAAGAAAGTCTCTAACACTCCTAAGGTTAATTTAAAACAATATATGTGGTACATGATGTTAGTTATTTCATTTACATGATGCTATAAATATTGTGGGATAGCCGTACAAGATACCAGGAGTGAACTGTCAATCCCTCTGTAAAGAAGCTAATGATGTCTGCCCAGATCAATTTCATCTCTTCCTTGCACTCTGTCTATACCAAGGGAAGTAGGGTCATATGCTGGTTCTGAACTCCTCAAACCCATTTCCAGTTGCTTCTGCCTCAGTTGAAATGCACTCTGCCTATTCTCCAGTCTCATCATCTCATTCTCCAGCCTCAACCTCTCGAACTCCTTATCTTTCTTGCTGCAGTATCTCAACCACTTGAACTGTTGTTTCTCAAGCTCAAAAGCTTGAGCCTTGATGTTGACCCTTTGCTCTAGGAGTTGCAACCTCTGCTTCTTAATCCACTCCTTTCTCTCCCATGGCGATACATTAGTGTCTTGAAAAATTGCTGTCATTTCAACACCAAAGCTATTTTGCCTACCTGATTGAGAACAAAGGTGGGAATGCTCTTCATTCACTATCCTTTCACACAACTGGCCCACACTTTCCCCATTCTCATCAGCATTATTATCAGCTTCATTATTCGATTCATCATCATCACTGTCATCATTTCCCTCAACTTCATCCCCCCCTGACCCATTCATATCTTTTGAGCACCTCTCAAGAGGTAATGAACAACCTTGTAGACCAAAATCCTGGCAATTGGGTATTCTTTGCCCGTTATGGTAAGCACAAATTTCCTTATAAAACAAATGTTTCGAGCTCAATATCTTTCTGACATCATCCTTCGCCTTTGCTGAAAGATGAGGCATTGAGTCCATAAGAGCGGGGTTCTCCACAACTCTACAACTAGTCCCCCTCCCAAGAATCTCATTCAACCTCTTGTACCTCTTATTCAGATCATTGAACTTATCCTCGCACTGTTGTGGCGAAACATGACACCCCTTGCCAATCATTAGCTTTGACACTGTTTTCCACTTACCTTTCTTCTGCAAAAGCCCGGATTTTCTCTTAAGCCCCCCCGTACCATCAAATGTATCGTCATCACCCACACAAGCAACCACTGAAATAAGAAGCCTAACAATATTATCTGTCCATTTCATTCGCTGCCATGGAGACCCTTGTTTGCCCTTAGCGCCAGTAGAGTTCTCACCATTCCCATCTTCCATAAAACTCTGGTCATCATCTTCACTCCCATCGCCACTATGTGCACCGTTAAACGGACTAGCAGCTCTTCCTTTACCAAAATTCACCAAATATCCTTTTGATGTTGAACCTTTCATTTCCATTAGCCCACTTGGTTGGTGATCATTATCAAAACAACCCATTACATTCATCTGATGTTGGTGCGCTAGTGAGGGATGACCTAACTGAGATTGTTGGTGTCTATGAATCGGTGACTCGAGGTCTAACAAACCACCACTTGAATCAGACAAAAAACGACCCCTCAAACCCGAATTATCCATGTCAACACACTTATTCCTGAATTCCAAAATCCTGATGTTCTCTTCAATGGCTCAGCAAATTCAGTAACAGAAAATGAACCACAATCTCAAATTCCATATATTTCAATGCTTAAGAAATCATTCATTCCACTAATAACCACTTGGATCATCTAAACCAAGTTTCCATTATCAAAAACTTAACAGCCAAAGAAAACAAAACCCCGAAAAATCCCATTTTCTTCCATTTTCCTTCATTTTCTCACCAGCCAAAAAAAGAAGGTTCACCACCAACCTAATCCACATTAGATTAATCACCAATCATCCAAAATCACCCTACAGGCTTAATCTCCAATATTTATCAAAAACCCATAATTTCTAAATCTGCAAATATACAAAAAAAAAGAGAAACGTTTTAATCAAAATCAACTAAACAACCCAACAAGATCCAATCTTTTTTATTCCAATAAATAAAGGTTGAAACTTTCCTTAATAAATTGATAAAAAGTGGATCATTTTTTGATGAACTAAAACAAAAAGCACAGTACAAATGAAACTGTACTATATAACATGTTGAAAAAGAGGTCGTTCTTTTCACAAGCTAACCTTTTTAGTGATCCACATGGAGCTTGTCACTGTGGGAAAGAGAGAGAGAGCTTTGAATATAAAGGTTTTAGGTAGAGAAAGAGGGTTTTGAGAAAAAATATGATTAGATATGCCACGTGTTGAGATGTTTTCGGTGAAAAGGGTGTTCGCCACAGGCAAGGGATGATATTAATTTCCTGAAAATCAAACGTTTTGTATAAGGGTAAATTTCAATTTGCCCCCTGAATTTAAATTCTTCTTAAATTAGCTCTAAAACTTGTTTTTGTCTCAGTCACCCCTTTCGTGCCAGTTTGGCAACGCGGTGCACTGCATTACGCTAGCAAAAACATCAAAAATGATTCTTTTGTTGTGGTGCATTGCGTTGCCAAACGGTGCATTATATTAGTTTAGAACTACAAAGAGAAAAGACTTGTGTCAATCTTGAAACGCAAAAATAACATGCAAAAAGGTATTCACTTTGTTTTATATGAAGTAAATTACAGTGTATCAGCTGAAGAAAGAAGTAATTAACGACAGATGTCAGGAGTCCAGCTCTAAGCTAGCCTGTCAACATTTTTTATACATTTGAAGCTCCTAGGTGGCCTTCTAGCTAGTGCTTTTACAGTGCTCTATATGAAGAGGCTTCACATAAGACTGCTACAAAAGAGAGGAACAAACCGCACTAAGAGATGAAGCAGCCATGCAAGCACCAGCAAGCCAAGGAGGTAACCGAATTCCAGTGAAAGGGTACAGAATGCCAGCAGCAATAGGCAAGCTAATCATGTTTTAGCCAAGTGCCCAGAAATAGTTAATCCTAAATTCGGGAGATGGTCTTTCGGGATAGATCAATGGCCGCAACTACATCTTCCAAGTTGCTTCTGATGAGAGCTATATCAGCTGCTTCTATAACAACATCTGTCCCAGCACCAATTGCCATCCCAACATCAGATGCAACCAGGGCTGGCGAGTCATTTATTCCGTCTCCGACCATTGCAACGTTCATCCCTTTCATCTGCTTACAGTTTCAATCAGAAAATTCAAGTCAGAATTTAATTTCTCCATACAAAATTTGCATTGGGGTGACAGGATAGTTGATGTGAAATTTGTGATGTTATGAGAACTCTACTTAGGTAAACATGTAATCGACAAAGCTCTTTCGAGTTCTCCTCAGATTAGTTTGTGCCTCATTCCCTTTTCCAGGCCAAACTATCATCTTATTACTAAATGGATACTGAAGATAGAATGACTCGGAGCGTCAAAATTCATTAGCATTAGATTGTCTACAGTGAGTGTTTGTTTCAAAATAAAGTTGCCTGTAACTCTTTGATCTTTGCAGCTTTTCCGAGGGGATCTATTTCGGCATACACATCCTCAATTCCAACCTCCTTTGCAATGGCTGTGGCTGCAGCCCAGTTGTCACCTTTGGTCATGATGCTTGAGATGCCCAGTGAGCAGAGAAAAGACACAGCAAGCTGAGCTTCTGGTCTCTCATCACACCAGCCACAGAGAAAGCTCCAGCAACCTTTCCATCAATGGCGACTAGTATATATGTTCTAGCCAATGCTAATTTTCAGAGATATAGCTCTCAACTTCATAACCAACAGATACATTTAAAGCATTCATGAGCCTCTTGTTCCCAACCAAAACCCTTCTGTCACCAACTTTTCCACTCACCCCAGTTCCAGGATGCACCTCAAAGTCCCTGACCTCTGTGACCTGTTCTCTTGATGAACCATGCTTCTGCCACAGCCACTTGGCATGCTCCACCACAGCCTTTGCTAATGGATGTTCACTATATGCCTGTGTAATCAAGGGATAGAAGTCAACTTCCTCTTTCATCATGTTACAAAATAATTCGAGATTTGAGAGTCAATTTTACTTGTAAAATTTTGATAACTTTTGCCAAGTCCCTGTGTACTGGCATCAAAACCTCTTTCAAGTTGCATCGAAGTCCGTAACTTCTCCTATAAAAAATGGCATGGAGAACATAGGCACTCACCTCTACAGAAATGACCGCATCACAGAAGTCCTCTAATGAAATACTTGAAAACAGCACGTCACTAACTACAGCAGGTTTCCCAACTGTCAGTGTCCCAGTCTTATCAAACACAACTGCTGTCACCTGCAGACAAAATTAAATTTCTGGTTGTCAAAAGAGACATTAAGATTTAATAATGGATTCTTTTCAACCGGGAAACTTCAGACATTAATTGAGTCCTACTTTTTTTTATTAGGTTTCATTTTTTGTTTTTCTTATTTTGTTGGATAGAAACTGGCTACTTCTTTTCCCAGAAATGATGGCCATACCTTGTGTGCCTTTTCAAGTGCATTTCCACCCTTGATGAGCACACCTTGGGAAGCACCTTTTCCTGTCGCCACAATTATTGCTGTAGGAGTTGCTAGGCCTAAAGCACATGGGCAAGCAACCACCAGCACTGAAATACCAAACTGCAATGCAAATTCAAATCATCCATGGCTTCCGGTATCCTATGTTTCGGAAAAAATCCAGAAATTTCAAGGACAAACCATCCCAACCATGTTATAAATGCAGCAGCAACAACCTGATTGTGGATGGAAGGAAAACAATGTTATCCTGTAAGTAACCATTAATTGCTGGAAATGAAAGAAAAGTGTAGAGTAAATATTCAAAGGACACAAGTACACTCACTATGAGAACGAAAAATATATATTGAGATCTGGTCAGCAAGCTTCTGAGCAGGTGCTCTGGCAAGCTGAGCTGTTTCTACAATTCGAACAATTTGGGAAAGTGTAGTGTCTGATCCAACATGAGTTGCCTTGGCTAGTAAACATCCATTCTCATTCAAATTAAGTCCCACCGATAACCTGTTGAAGACATTAGAAAGAGAGGCAAAATTTTAATGTTCTTAGTTTGTGACAATTTTATTTCTGAAAGTGGCAGTGCAAATGAGTAATACTTTGTCACCAGCTTCTTTAGCAGCAGGCCTTGCCTTTCCCGTGATCATACTTTAATTCAGATAACTTTGACCACTAACAACAATCCCATCAACATGAACTTTTGCCCCTGGAAAAATCTTGATTATATCATGCCTTTGTATCAGTTTAGTACTGATTTACATCTCTGAAGTAACATTTCCAGCAGTGTCTAGTATTAGCAGGTAAGCTGTGTCAGGAGGAAGGTTTATCAGCTTTGCGATAGCATCTGATGTTTTTCCTTTAGCCACAACCTCCAGATATTTCCCTAGCAGAATAAAGGGTATCAACATCGCACTAGTTTCAAAGAAATCTTGCCCTTCAAATCTGTCAGAAGTCAATGCTTTTATCACTGTATATATAGAGTAGAAATAAGCAGCATTAGTGCCTAGTGCAACTAGCTAGAACATCCATATTAGCATATCTCCTTCTCAGTGCTTGAAATGCTCCAACATAAAACCTGTCAAAGTAATCAAAAGAAGAAAACATAACCCTATCAGTTCCAATAATAGTAAATTTTGGAAAGGAAAAACAGAACTAATGTATTTACCTTTGGCCAAAAATAAGCTGCACTGGTGTGCAAAGGATCCATCTCAGAAGCTTACCAATGGTGAGCATCTTGTAGTCTAACCAGTTCCCATAAGAAGAAAGCATGGGAAGCACCATCGAGAATATACATAGTGGAAGTGAAAACAGGCAGCTAGGGCAGAACTGATTTCTGAAAGTTCGAATTTCTTGCTGCCACCCCACTTCTCTTCCACTTGGAGTGACATGCAAGCTGGCGTTGTACACTTAAGTCCCTTTTCCAGCATTCTGGATGCTGTGTATGAGAGATCTTGGGCCAGTGAGGTCTGGTTCATATGTTACCGTAATTCAGTTTTCTGTCTAGTGCATTTCAACATGATTTATCATCTCTTTCGATAGATGTAATTAACAAATAATGACAATCAAAATATAAAAAAAGTAGAAAACAAAATACTAAATTACAAAAACTAAATAAATATCACAAAAACTAAATAAATATTTCTCTAAATTATATGATTGTTTCAAAACACAACATAAATTGTAGAAACTGAACGCAAATATTAAATTACAGAAACTAATAAGAAGATGAAATACTAAATTTATAAAAATAGAACCAATATCACTTCAAAATAAATTTGAAATTAAACTTTATTTCATAAAATCAGCTCTGATACCATGTTAAATTAATTTAGATTAACATAAAAGAAATACAAATATAAAAGAGAAGAGGTTGGAATTTTAATTAATTTGTTTATTTTAAAGTGGTTGAATTAATTTAAATATTAAGAGATTATATATAGATTAAATTAAAAATATTATTTTATCTTTAATAAAAAAATAAAAAATATATATTATTTAGTAGTATGGTACATGTTAGATGTGCATAATCATGGCTATCCTCAAAATGATTCTAAAAGAGTGTTTGGAAACGCGGGCCAACCAGCGTTTCTAAAAAAATCAAAAAAATTTATATGTTTTGAATCGTTTTGATAAGTTAATCTCAAAAATAATTTTTAATAAATAAAAAAATATCATTTTAATATATTTTAAAATAAAAAACACTTTAAAATACAACCATAATCATAATCCAAAACTTATCCAAAGTTTTTGCCTTGACATAGGTGCGTTGAGGTCCTTCCGGATAAAAAAAAAAGTGATGTGCCCACCTACTGCAATGAAAATAAAACAATTGCAGCAATGCATCTTAATAATTTGTCTTGGCTCCCTTCTACTGTAATTTCCGTGTTAATGATCTCTTTTTTCTCTGCTAAACTTGTCATCAAATTTGTTTTTTAAAAATTTTTCATACCAAAATTCATGTTAATAATATTTTTTATTTTTTAAAAATTATTTTTAAAATCAACACATCAAAATAATTCAAAATATATAAATTATATTAAATTTTAATAAAAAAATATTAATTTTTTTTAGAAACACGGTGGCAAACAATTTCTCACGTAAGAGGGGACGGCACAGTTGTGTTGGGGCAGAAAAAGAAAGAAAAGCATGATACATGACACGCCATGCTATGTTCCCAATGAATT
>Ga0307515_10012362_pt1 | contig 16065 bp, 5 predicted proteins | sample 17_EM_MG_FD_194513 | JGI IMG/M metagenome (GOLD analysis project Ga0307515, IMG submission 194513) | Populus trichocarpa ectomycorrhiza microbial communities from riparian zone in the Pacific Northwest, United States - 17_EM | ecosystem: Host-associated > Plants > Roots > Unclassified | place...
TGCTCGATGCTCTGCTCGAAGCTCTGCTCGAAGCTCTGCTCGAAGCTCTGCACGAGGCTCTACTCGAAGCTCTGCACGAGGCTCTACTCGAAGCTCTGCACGAGGCTCTACTCGAAGCTCTGCACGAGGCTTTGCTCGAAGCTCTGCTCGAGGCCCTGCTCGAAGCTCTGATCAAGGCTCTGCTCGAAGCTCTGTTCGAGGCCCTGCTCGAAGCTCTGCTCGAAGCTCTGCTCGAGGCCCTGCTCAAAGCTCTGCTCGAAGCTCTGCTCGAGGCCCTGCTCGAAGCTCTGCTCGAAGCTCTGCTCGAGGTCCTGCTCGAAGCTCTGCTCGAAGCTCTGCTCGAAGCTTTGCTCGAAGCTCTGCTCGAAGCCCTATATAGAGCTCCAAAGCTCTACTAGCACTAATATACTAGGAAGGTTCTACAATCGCCCGTATGAACGCCCGTACAAACGCCCATACAATCAATCGATCAATTGCCCATACAATCGTCTCTACAAACGTCTCTGCAATTGATCGCCCGTACGAACGTCTGCACGTCCGCACATCTACACGCCTGCACGCCTGCACGTGGCTCTGCACGAAGCTCTACACGAAGCTCTGCACGAAGCTCTACACGAGGCTCTGCACGAAGCTCTACACGAGGCTCTGCCCAAAGCTTACCTCTAGTAGTAGCTCCGGGCCAAGGGAGGATATTTTTAAAGAAGGACCCAGCTATAGTACCTACTAGGTGTTGCAATAACTTTAAATAGTAGATATCTATAGATCTGTATAGTTTTATCTATATTAGCAGACTATTTAATAAGATATAATATATGCTCATAATTTTAACAACGCGTTTTTTAACTTTAACGAAATTAATGTTAGGACTAAGTAATAGCCGTATAATAAAATTTATACCATTTAGAAGCCCTAAGTCTTAAAAAAAATGTGACTTTGTGTGGTAATAATAACGCGTTATGTGAATGAATGAATTAGATATCCGCAATGTCCGCTTGGCGGATTTTGGTTATAATTTTAACAAAACGCGCCAAACGTTCTCAGACGTGATTTTGCAATTCGGAAGACGGCGTAGGTTATTCCGATGCTAGCTAAAAAATCGCGTCTGAGCTCGCTGAGGTAAATAAAACACGTTAACGTGTTTTATCAGTCATCCGCCAAAATCAGTCATCCGCCAGCCCCAAAAACCACCAAAAATTGGGAAAATCGCATTTTGATATCTTAACAACGGCTTTATAATAAATTCTAAAATTCTATAGCTAACCTTTTATGCCTATTCTAAGACTCTACTCTAACTTTGGAAGTAATTTATTACGTAGTTCTAGAGGAATAGCAATTTAGCTCAAAATTGGGGGCCAAAACTCAATAAAACTTAATATCTTAATAACGGCTAGGCTTATTATTCTAGAACTTTAACGGGAGTCTTAAAATAGGTATAAAAGGCTAGCTATAGAATTTTAGAATTTATTATAAAGCCGTTGTTAAGATATCAAAATGCGATTTTCCCAATTTTTGGTGGTTTTTGGGGCTGGCGGATGACTGATTTTGGCGGATGACTGATAAAACACGTTAACGTAGTCTGCGGGCCTATGGGCCCATGCGGGCAAGTGGGCCACATTAAAACCCCACCAAAAACTAGAAAATCCATACGGAGGGTGGGTAAAAAGTTCCTGGCCCCCCCTGCGCCACCAAAACGCCACCCAAAACGCCACATAAGTAAGCTTGGCGTCCTAATTTGGAAGAAGGTTTGGAGGTTTAGGGCCTCTCTAGGAGAAAGCGTAGATAGATGACATCATAATTAACACCTAAGTAGATATATACAATATATAGTATTACTTCTTCCGCCTTCCACCTCCTCCCTTTAGCCCCTGCACCTGCACCTGCTCGTGAGGCTGTTTGGGCCCAATAAACGTCTCATTAAGTAGTTCTATTGGCAGGCGGCGTCGAGGATTTCGCCGTAGTTCTGGAGGCTGTTCTAGAGGCTGTTCTAGAGACGCTAGAGGTGGATCTTGGCCAGGTTCCTGAGGCAGTTCGTGAGTATCTTGTATGGCGAAAACAGCAGCAAGAGCAGCTCCAGCAGCGCTCTTAACTGCTGCTGCCTTATTTAGAGGAGTACGCTTCTTCCGTGGCTTCTTTAGCTTTAGCTGTAGCTCATCGTCGCCCTCCTTGCCCTCATCGTCGTCCTCCTTGCCCTCATCAATATCAGATATATCCTCCCAATCGTGCTGCGGAACATGGTGTTCTGGAGGCCCTGCGCGGCGTGGCTTATCTGATGCGCCTTCGCGATACTCGTTGCCTCCATCAAGTCTTATTATCTCCTCTATATGGCGAGGGATCCTCTCAATCCATTGCTGAATTCGCCACTGTTCCAACTCCCTCCAGGCTTTATACCAGGCTTTCTTAGCAGGCTTTTGGCGGGTAAGGGCGCCGTGTTTGGTGGTGACTCTCTTGAGGTATGGCCACGCTGGCTCTATCATATTCATATCAGGCGAATTACCACACCAAAGAATGCGTTGAACTTCTGCAGCGCTTAGCAAAAGATCGTGATATAGGGCGACGTGAGAGGGAGCTTTGTCTTCTTGAATTATCGTATTTGGACGATCCTTCTTGCACGCTAGGGTAAACGGAATAAGCTTAGGCTTAAGGATATAGGTGGCATAGCGATACCAGTCAACTCCTTTGCCATCACCTCTTGTAAGCTTGCCCTGCTTTTTATCCCATTTCCACACAGGCTTCTTGCCTCCAAGATTACGAAGTCCTGTCCTTCTCATCGCGGTATTAATCTCCCATTCAGCCTTAGCAATAGGCTCAAGTTCCGCGTTAATTTTGATGAGATCTTCTGTTGCCATAGCTCGTTGGTGTTTCGTCTCGGGGGTCCAAATATAGCAGGGGCCCTTTCTGTGATATGAATAGCTGCCCCAGAACATAAACTCTTGATAGCCCTTCCAACGAGGCCTTATTGTAGACTTAAGAAAGCGTTCTTCTGGTTGCCTCCATACGCGATAACCTCCAAGGCGATAACCAAGAACAACGGAAGTTTTGTCACTCCAGATAACGTTCATCCAATCCTCCAAAGTCCAGTCCTTATGGCGAATACAGAACTCAAGCCTATCCTTCTTCATCTGCTCTGTGAGGCCGGGCTTGCGAGTAGGCTTAGTCTTACGGAAGTTCGCCGACTTAAGGATTTGCCATACTGATTTGGCGCTAATATTGGTGTCAAGAGCAAGTTGTTTAGTGCTTTTTTCTCTGCCATAACGGTCACGACGAACCTTCTTAATAACTTCTTGAATCTTAGCAGACGTACGAACAGTTGGACGACCCGATCGGGGTGCGTCTTTAAGGTAGATATCGAGAATTCTGCGGCTTTTGGTCTCGTCAAACCCACGTTTGCGTGCTTCCTGAACAACCGATTTAATGCGGGAGACGCTTATGCCAGTAGCGGCTTGAATATCGGCATTTGTGCTGCCGCAAATCTTTATAGTAAGGGCCTGAGCCCTTGTACAAATATCATATGAATTGCCCATCACGAATAGTAAGATATAATAAGAATTTAATATATTTTAGAAGCCTCTAGAGTATGGTGTTGAGGAGAGAGCTGCATACGTGGCAACCCCGCTGTGTGCGCCAAGCCTCGGTAAAGTCTAAACTAGGCCTAATATACGCCACACTAAGCCACCAAAGGCTAGCGCGAAAAAGGGGGGGCCAGGAACTTTTTACCCACACCTCCGTACCTTAATATCTTAACAACCACTTAATAATAAATTCTAATAATTTAGATTTAGACTTTTATATATACTCTATAGCTTCTATTAAAGTTATATAGTAAATAGTTTAGTAGTTTTTGGGATATAGTAACTTAGCCTTGTTTTAGCTCCTAAATTTTAATATCTTAAAAACTACTAAACTATTTACTATGCAACTTTAATAGAAGGTGCGGAGTATATATAAAAGTCTGAATCTAAATTATTAGAATTTATTATTAAGTGGTCGTTAAGATACTAAGGTATGAATTTTCTAATTTTTGGTGAGGTTTTGATGTGGCCCACTTGCCCGCACGGCCCATTGGCCCGCAGACTACGTTAGTCTGAGCATGCTGAGTCAACTATATACTAGCTAAGCGAGGATCACGTGACCTAAGGAAGCTCCTGTGGATGCCCTAGCCCCCCCCTACCAACAAGCACTATGCAAGCCGTAACTTCAAGTAGCTTTCTTACATATCAAACTCTTAAGTTTACTTATTTCTTCCAATTTCGTATACGCTTTGGTTCTTAGGCCTGAAGTGGCTTGGCGAAGCGTTTGGGAGTCACCAACGAGCCTCGTCATCCCTCTCCATCCCGCTTCGACAGTCATCATCTGCAAGCCACATTGCCATCAAGCAACAAGTCCGTGTTCAGCCTTGCATGCAGCTGCCAGCCTACTAAAGAAGAGTACATCCCATATGATATTTACAGCACCGGGGGGGCAAACTCGTACGGTTCATTCGTCGATCGTAAATCCTTATTACTACATTCCCCAAATTTAGTCTATCGGCTCTATTGACTTAGCGAAGAGCCGATACATGTCCCACAGCCCAGAGGCTGCCCCCGTGCCATTCCTACACCACAGTAGCTAATAAGGTCATGGCTCAAGGCAACTTGCAAGTAAGCAAACACATTTACAACTCTTTAACCGTCTTTGGATGAGCCGCCTTTTCTAATGATATTGTCCGCGTAGACTAACAACACTGCTCCGAGAAACCGTTTCAGGGCACTTTTGAGAAACAATGAACTGGGGATGTTAGTCGCGAGTTTCTTTACCAACTTCCGCCAGTCTCATACTTTTTCTAACGGAACTGAGGGAGATAGAGTAGACAACCCCCTACTTCATCGAGACCCTAGCGATCAAGATAACGATGTTCGAGCTACGTACAGCCGTCATCCTGATCTACAAGACGCTCTTGATGTTGAGTTACTTATACGGGGCGCTAGACTTGCAAGAGACCAGGAACTCTTTGAAGCTACTGAGCATCTAAGCGGAATTGAGAGCGCAGCGCTACAAAGAGAGCGGACTTCTGGCTTCTGGAAGCAACCGAAATCTCTTAGAGTTATCATATTAACCTGCTGTGTCGGAGCCCTTGTCCAGTAAGACCACTAGTGCATATTTGTTACTGTTATTCTACCGAAATTGACCCATATTCATCACAGAGGCTGGGTGCAAAGCAGTATCGCTGGTGCAAACCTACAATGGCCAGCCGAGTTCGGGTTAAATGTGGATATCAAAAATCCGTACACGAATGATGTATGGCTATTTGGAGCGGTCAATGCAATAACGTATTTCTCTGCAAGCGCGGTGTAAGCACTTAAGTCCTCCACTCCGGGTACTAGTGGCTAATTAGCGCTCTTGATTCTTAAAGGGGAGCTTGGTTATCCGATCCTTTAAATGAATATGTGTATGGCAGGTACGACTCTTAAATTTTAGTTTAGCAGCATGTCTTATGGTCTCAGCTCAGGCATACTCTGAAACTTTACAGACTAAACTTGTTTCGTTCTTGTGGTCTTCCAGTACCAAAGCGTTTTATGCGATGGTCACGATCGAGGGCATAATATAATTGTAGTTGCTGACCACACTATACTCATAGGCGCGGCGCTCTCTTTGTCGCTGCATTGTTCACATTTGGTTTTACTATCGGGTCAGCTTACACCGAAAGTTGGTATGTATTTCGTTCACGTGACGTAGATCCGGCCCCAAGCTATGCATCACAACATGGAAACTAACTATCCATGTAGGAGGTCTTTGTTTGTCTGCCGCTTTGGAGTAGGTATTGGAATGGGTGCAAAAGCGTCGGTTGGTTAGTTTCTCCGTAAATTTTGGTTCTTAGTACACAAACGGCTACAGGCTGACATGACATTGATTTTGGTATAGTGACCATCTGGGAATCTGAAATCTCGCCGGCCCGCATTAGGGGTAACTAGACCACCTATTGCTTTGTAGACACAATCTCTAATCTTCTCAATAGGGCGTCTACTTTTGACCTGGCAAACGTTTACGGGCAAGACACCAAAAAACATAACCCAAGACTTCATATATACTAATTTATTAACTCCAGCGCTCGGGATATTCCTTGGGAACGCAGCGAACCTCGTAGCGTATAACCGTTGGAGGCTACAGATTGTCAGTCCAGTTATTCCCGCCGTGGTTCTTTTGGTCCTTGTTCCAATTTGCTGCGAGTAAGTGCTTCAAGCTATAAAGCCGGAATTCCAATCAAAGCTTACATATCATAAGGTCACCGCGTTGGCTTATCAAGCGAAACAAATACAAAAACGCCTATGAGTCCCTAGTTCAACTACGCGAGACCCCTCTTCAAAGTGCTAGAGACCTCTACTACATTCACTCCCAACTGCAAGTGGAGACAAATCTATTTGCCAGAAGCCGGAATGCGGACAATGAAGTGGACATGGGTATTATTATTAGCGACGATATGTACCAAACCGAGGTCAGCTTGACTAGCTACGGGACCCGGGTTTGGCAACTTTTGACCATCTCACGCAACCAACGGGCAACCCTTGCCGTCTTTATAGTCATGATATCCCAGTGAGCCTAACTCTAATTTTCTCTCCTAGCAATGGCTCATTAGCGGAACATTGACCTCAATTAACAACTAATCTATCGCGCCCGCTAGACAGCTCTCTGGCATAAATATCTTCGCTTTCCTAGCCGCTACTTTATTCAATAACGCGAACATCGACCCGAAGAAATCGCTCTGGCTCGCGTTTGGCTTTGGCATAGCAAATTTTGTGTAAGATATAAGCAGCAAACAATATGAGCAAAAGGCTGATGTAACATAGGTTTTCGCCCCTTGCGTACTGGTACATCGACAGCAAGGGTCGCAGGTAAAATTCCACGTGAGCCAGACGCTCTAATCGTAGGCTAAATGAGATTCCAGATTTCTCTTGTTGTTATCACTTTTCTCTATGATATGGGCATTAATTGCCACCGGTTTCAGTTTCCGAATCCCGGAGCACAGTTCGGCCCGTATTCCAGTGATTACCTTGTTCATGATCATATATACGCTCTGCTACTCTCCCGGTGCCGGGGTACATTAGTTGATTCACAAGGTCAAAGATATTTGCTGAGCTTTCGTAGGTCGTTCCTTTCACCTATTCCAGCGAGGTCTTCCCTCTCGTAAACCGCGGTAAGTCACCCATCTCCCTGAGACATGGTTTATTTAGCCGATGACTAAATGCCCATATAAAGAGGCCGGCATGTCCTTTGCAGTATTTTGGAATTTGCTCGGCGCCGGTGTGTTGGCGTTGATTGTTCCACAATTAACGTATTCTCTCGGACATACGGGGCTATTTGGGCTTTTTGCGTAATACCTTGACCCTAACATCTAAAAACACCCACTGATATGATCTTAGGGGCCTTGATGCATTTGCGTTTGCCCTAGTTTGGTTGCTCATGCCGGGAACCGTCCAAGTTGCAACTTTAGAAGAAATGAATTACATTTTCGGAGTTCCAATACGGAGACATATAGAGTACCAGCTTAAAGAAGTGTTGCCATGGGCTTTGAGGCATTATATTCTTCGAAAACCAACAAAGAGGCCAGCGCCTCTTTACAGATGGAACCGAGCACGTGAAGACCAGCAGCGTCAACCTCCAGCACCGCCATCGGCTCCGCCAGTCCAGACTGACGACACGCGCGATGCCCAGAACGGCTAGGAGCTTCCCCCATTCTCTAGCCCGTGTAGCTTGTAGCTAGCACTTGCGGTTAGTCTTAATTACGGCCGATGCTATCTCGAACTGTGTATCATGATGGAACAAGCTTACCTAGATTTGACTTTCCACTACTTTTAACAGTTTTCATCGTTGTATTGCAAATTTTCAGGCCCAGTCAAAAGATGTGGATGGATATAGTACAAACTTAGAAAACTCCCGAATTTATTTCCCTTTGAAGCCTCTCCCCAAATACAGATCAAGGAAACGGATAAGCACCTCGCGCCCGTTTTCTCATTTCCCAAAATACGCTCAAATACACCAGCCAACCCTCCGACGCCATGATAGTGGGTATATAAAAATGCAAAAAATCCGTAAAATACATATAAGTGATTGATCAAAACTCCTTAATCGCTAGGTCCAATACTGGCAAAAACCATTCACCATATCCTCAAAGCAGTCACTTGGGTCAACTGGAACGCCGACCTTGACTCAAACGTGAAAGCGGCTTCCAAATTGGTCTTTTCGATGCTGTCGTATTGCCACTATTTCGTCTTGATATGCCCCGTCTTTTCATTTCTTCTTTTAGAAGGCAACTGATCTCCTGAGAAGTCTCCGGCAAAGGCTCCTCGTTACCGAAAGTTGCACCTTTTCGAAGGAGGAGTTCCACCATGTCGTGCTTTCTCCCATTGACAGCGAGCCAAAGTGGGGTCTTGTTGGCTTTATTCTTAGCTTCAATACTTGCACTATTTCTTAAAAGGATCTCGGTAGACCTCTGTTTGTTGTATGGAGACCTGACAGCAAAATGTAACGGCGTTTCGTTCTCATTGTTGGTTGCGTTGACATCGGCATGTTTGTCCAGAAGGTGTTGAAGCATGGCAACATCTTCGCCTTGCCCGAAAATTGCGTGATGTAGCACAGTCCACCCGCTTTTATCCTGTGCACCGACATGAGCTCCGCTCTCTAGCAGACACTGTACAACACTGTTCCTATTCCATCGCGCTGCGACTAGTAATGGTGTGGCTTCTTTCTGGTCGGTTTGATCCACAGGTCTTCTTAACCTAGGCCCTAGCAAAACTTGAACCATATCCAGGTCACCTTTGCGAGCGGCATGGTGCAGAGCTGGCTCTCCACTACCTGTCGGGTGAGTATATGCATTTGGGTTACGCGTGATACCCGCCTGGTTGTGAACCAGAGCATTTTTCAATAGTAATCTTTCCGTTGCGCTGAGCTTCTCGATGTCTTCTCCGTTCTGAAGACACTCGCCAATCTTCTTCATGTCCTCTTTATGTATTGCCGAGACCAGATTGACTGAGGTGGAGCGCGTACTTGGGTCAGAGGAGAACGAAGAGAATACCGGAGAAACTGGATGAGTGCTATTACTGACGAAGCTCGTTGGTGAAATTTGATGAACTGGCGGGTATGTCGCTCGAGGTGCGGTTAGGTACAATTCCCGGTAAGGCTTTGCAAACGCGGGTTTGTTTTGCTTTTCGTATAGATCCACCAGTAGTTTAGCTGACCGCTGTAGGAGAGTGTTTCCCTGCTTGGGGGAGTCTAATGCCACATGCAATGACCTCATAGAATAGTCTTCCCATACTTCGAAGAGTTTACAATCCTTTTCATTACCCGCGTAGTATTTTCTCTGATATGCAGTAGCCAGTGCACAGCAAAGTCTACCATACCTGCCGGAGCTCTTGCGAGACTCTCCTATCAAACAGAGATACTCCTGCTCCGCCTCACTAAACTTCTCCTGCTTCGTATACGCTTCAGCTAACTGCTCTCTTAACTCCACTATCTCATCAAATGGGAAGTTGTATATCTCCAACCGTTTCTTTCCGTATTCAATAGCGTCAAGTAAATGGCGTTCGGCGCTGTAATAATGTTCATTTACAAAGTCGTTTCGAGCGTTATCCTTAAAGTTGTCGATGAGGGCATTCATGATGGCTTCAGGAGGAACAGTGTCGTCGCGATTATGTGGGAAATGCTTCGTAGATTCCCCAGCATTGCCGGTACTTCCCATAACCTCATGTCTTGTCCGCGCGTGGCTTGGGGGTGAAGGTGTGTAAAGCGGGATTCCTCCCCCATCGGATTCATCACTGCTGTCGGTTTCTGACTCGGTATTTGAGCGCTCGCCAACCACTCCCTGCGATAGATCATAACGCACGCCCGAGCTCCCATCCTGCTGTGACATACCTCCGCTACTTTGCCCGATGACGCTTCCAGCCCTCGATAGTTTATCCCTGAAAGATGCAGCTGCGCTGAGGCACTCTTTCATCGTTCTTAGGTCTAGACTTTCGTGTGTGTATCTTTCACCTCGTCCGATCACGGTTTGTGTTGCGGAGGAGTCATCGCGGTCATGCTTATGCTTCTTATGAACAGTACCTTGCAGGACATTTTGTTGCGAGAGCTTCCCCAAACGAATTTCCCCCTTTTCTATAGCTTTCATAATTGACGGCAGGTATCTATTCGTTATTGTGTTGCCCGCATGCAAGAGAGTCAATCTTTTTTCATGCTCAAACCTAGCCAAACCGTCAGCATACTAACTCTGTAAAGCGATGAAATTCAGAAACTCACGGCTGAAAGCAGGGTAACAGGACACTCAGAGAGGCAATGTCGGCTTCCATGTCCTTTCCTAGTCGTATAGTCTTTGGTTCATCTTCAATGCTGTTCATCGCAATTAGTCCCCTCCGTAGCCAACCGTATTTCTCCCTATCGCCCAGTCTTTCTATCTCCTTTTCAAACTTCTCCATAGTCTGCTGGCAGCGCTCTAAAGCATTGCCCACCGCGAGCCATATCTGCTCCTCATCCTTGCTGAAAGGCTTGGATCTTCTCTGTTTCTTCCGACCCTTCAGGGACGAATGTATAGCCCGGAGGACCTCGTCCTATTGCACAACTTTTTTAGAAATAGTTCCGGAAGCTTCCTTAATATCTCTGGCTTTATTCGCGATCTGAGAAGTATAACGGGACAGTCTGTAGGCTACCGTAATGATAGTAGACGCGCTCGTGATAGTACCGATCTCCACCATTTTTATGACCCCACCCATGCCACAAATACCTGGGGCACTGGCCTCATTAACCAATTTCTAGGAATCTCAGAGTTCTTTTGGCTCTTCGCCGTTAGGAGCGGTAGTATAAGGTTCCTGGAAATGGCTCTCGTGAAGCGGGTGCGGCGGCTGTAAGATGGTGACTTCGGTGGCTTATAGCGATTTCCGAATTTATTCTGTTGTGGCTAAGATAGGAACTACGTACGCCTAGTTAAGCGGATTGGCTCTAACTATATAACCATAAACTTCGGATGTCTGCTAATCTACGATAATAGAGCTATAATTACCTTTAATAACCCCTAATACCCGCCAAAAAGATTAGTAGGGGTAAGATAAAGAATGGATATTAATATCACGTACCGATAGGATTATTAAGTATAACAGTTTAGACTTTATAATATCCTTATTTAGCTTTGGCACTAATATATAAATAGTTTCTAAATAACAGACTATTTTTTAACCTACTTATACCGGAAATTATGTATACAGGGATACTGTGATATTAAGGAGTATTAGCGTATATAGTGAGATACCTAGGAGAATAGCCTTCCCCATTTAGGTAAAAGGCATTAGGGTATAATGTATACTAAACTAGAAGCTTAACTAGGGACTAGTTAAGATTAGGTTCTAATAGCGTAGGCTTCTTTAGTAGGTTAACTTTGCGCCTAACAGATACCCATAGTAAGAGATTATTAGTAGCCGTATGTTGGTGATTACTTCTAGATTTATAGGCCATTCCAGTATTATCTAATGAGGGCTATTTGCATTCTTCTAAGTTGTTATAATCTATATTATTAACCTATAGCCAGCCGACACTGGCTAGGTTATTATTATTAATCGTCCATTCTTTATATTTATCCGCTATACTTTCTAAGTATAAAAGGGCACTGCTATAGGAATACTTTATATCTTCTAAATTATAGCTCTTGCTAAATAGATAATTAATAGTTAGACCTAGATACTGCAAGTTTATAGAGAGGGTAAGAGCTAATATCGTAGTATAGCCGCTATATTTTACTAAAGTTCTATATATTATAGTATCTAATTTTATACGGCCGTAGATATCCGTCTCTATAGCTCTCCGCCTAGTTAGAGTCCTAGATATATAAAAGTAGACTAGGTAAAACGGTGGTTTAGTAGAATAAGTTTTTTTAAATAGACTGTAAAAGCGAGATTGCCTCCCGTAATATAGCCTCTCTATAGCCTTCTTATTAAAATAGACCTAAAGTTAAGGGATAAGAGTTTGTGGACAATAAACTATAATAGAGGAGATAGTAGTGCTAGGCGTGGTCCTATATATAAATAAGGCGTAATCTATATGCCTAGCATAATCTTATAACTCTAGATAATTGTTTACTACTTTTTTTAAATGTCTAATTATAAGCGCCACTCTCTTTTAATACTAGGCTTTGCTCCAACTATTTAAACTAAGCGGCGCTAGGGGATAGATTTTCTTTTGCCTTTTACTTCCCTTAATAGGCTATTAAATACGGTATATATCTAATAAGGAAGGAGATAATTCTTTTATTAACGGACGTCTGTCTAGGCCGTTGGATTATGCTAGTTAGGGATCTTTTAAGGTAGACTGTTTAATGGCATCTTTAATAATAGGATCCGCTTTAGCACTAGATGTTTTATAAATTATTTTACTAGGTTTAGTAGCTATAAGTAGTTATAAACTGTTATCCTTTAAGGGTAGAGTTTTTAGTTTAGGTATATGATTTAAATTACGATTTTTAGAAATTCTTATAGTAAACATTAAACTATCGTAATACTGTAAAGATTTAGGATGGAGAAAATAAATAAAACTCGCTATTCTTTTAGTAATATAGCCTACTCTGGCCTGCGGATATTATAAAAAAGACTAGGTGTTTAAGCTAAGAGAGGAGTATAGCAAACGCCCTTTAATAGGTTAATAGTAGAGAGAAAATAATTAAACGTGCCTCTGGGGGAAAGTAGCGAAGTTAGTTAGTGTAATCGTTAGGAGGTTTATAAAAAGACTAAATTAAGTATAGGCAATAGGAAAGTGGGGGGAGGTGTGGAAACTAGCTAACCGGTTATAACAACGAATACATCGCTAGCGCCCAGATAAAATACGCCTTAAGTATAGCCACATTTTGATAAGGGAACGAATACTAAGGCTTTTCTCAGGCGCATTCCTAAGCAATTTTTTTTCCTATTAAAGAGTGCTAGCCTACTTATAAGAGAGTAGGGAAGAGTAGTAAAATGCCTTAAATATCCGCCAGCGATAGAACGAAGATTGCCTAATGCCTACTCAGTAAGGCTAACGAATTTCTTATATATTTTGAGCTATACAAAACCCTAGTTATATAAGAAGGCGCTTATATTATTTAGATTAACTAGCCTAGAGAGCCTAACCCAGTATCCTATAATAATATTCTTTAGATTATAAAACTTCTTAAATTAAATCTTTAAGTAATATGGACTAAACTAAATTCTTAAGCTTATAAGCAAAATAAATTATTAATAACCGCCCTAGGGATAAGTAAAGCTATAAATGTTATAGTTCAGGCGATAATAATAGTTGATTATACTGCCTATAATTGGCACTCTATAACTTATAAGGTGGATAATTACCGACCAATATTATGGGAGTCAAGCGAGCCTTTTCTAGATTTCGCCTAAAGAGCATTCTCTCGCGATTTGGAAGAAAATTACCGAAGAATTAAGTAAGTTTTAAGAAATAGGAATGCGCTAAAAGCGTAGAAACTAAAAAAGAGGCTTAGGGTAATATTCTGTGTAACAGATAACCTAATAGAGTACTTACTGTACGATAGTCACTACTATATGCTCTATCTATTTCACTAAACAGCATTTTTAAAAGCGTATCTTAAGCGCTCTAGCATTTACTTACATATGGATTATAGTCTGGAGGAAAGCCTTAAATTATAAGATGGTTCTAATTTAAACGCCTTCCTGTTTGAAGGTACTAACTAGTTACTTTAGCGGAACGGTACCACCCTAATTACTAGTAGAGACCCTGCATTCCCTTTAAGCCGTCTTGTTCCCGATCATAGACGATAAGTTAGCTGATATACTAGCATACCTTATAAGAAAGATGGGGTTTAATAGTGATTGTAATTAATATGACGGATATAAGAGGTTTAAAGAGCCACCGGAAAATTTTACCTACTACTACTGGGGCGAGAGACTTGCTAAGCTAGAAGAATTAATAATGCGACGAGAACCTCGGAATAGATTAGAGCGCTAGTTTTAATGGCATACTATAGACGTGAACGCTCTTATTATTGCGCTATTAGCTCTTGCAATCAGCATTTTAGTTAGGCTCGCTAGAACTGTAATAGCGTGCATTCAGACTTGGATTAATTGGCAGGCTTAGAAACATCCTGTCACTCCTGCCTAAATGGCGGCACTATAGTTAGTAATAAATCACTGAGTAGGCGTGGCGGATCATTTGGTGGATACTCTATGAGGCGTGGAGGGTCCTGCGACTCAATGCTCGAGAAGATATCTACATAATAGTCTGTGCACAGAATCAAGCTCCAGGGTGTCGAAGAGACTGCCGGGCCTTACACCTTACTAATAGATCACTGAAATACATCCTGAGATATATTGGATAACGCGTTTACTGCTTCTTTGCAAGGTTGAGTGATTCCGCCGTATTTGACGCGTTGGATGCGCTACGCGATATGCGGTACGCTATGTGCGACGCCTCGTCACCGAAATATCGAGAACTCGCTAAGAGGCACGACGCGCGCATCCACCCCACCATCAAAACAATATACTATTGATGTCTCCCCTTAGCGAGTTGCAGATTCGGTACGCGCATCCAATTTCGCCTGATTGCCACCAGCTGTACATAGTAATTGAAGCGAAGCCAAGTGCCTGGTTGCGGGGGCAGTCAAATTAAAGCTATATATTCAGACCTTACCTGGCCTACTAAAGTTTCGATATCAATCCAAAATCGTGTTGTAAAATCGTTAATTTGCCTTCAATATGAATCCTCCTTTAAAACGCGTAGCGGCTCAATTAACGGGTGTGTCTCCTCGCCCTTAACGAAATTGACGAAGCCTCTTTCCTCCCTTATTGCGTACGCCTCTGCCTTTATAGAGCTCTCATTGGGGTGCCCTGCAACAGCCGCCAAGACGCGAACACAACGCCGTTCGGCTAGACTTTATATTGGAGGAGCTTAAAGAAATGGAAAACGATCTGTAAGCTATAGATAAGGACAATAAGGAAGATACGGAGGCTTGGCTTAACTATATAGAGTTAGCAGACTTCTTATACGCAGAGCTAGTAGGCTTAATTAAGGCCGTATAAGTCACCGTATTTAATATAGGATCCTACCTAATTATAGTTAAATATACTAATACCGCGATATTAAGCTACAGCCTCTTAGGCAGCTGCTTAAGCTACTTAAGCTCCTTAAGCTCCTTAGGCTCCTTAGGCTCCTCTATAAAATATAATTAAAGATAAAGAAGAAATAACTCTGCCACCTTGCCTATATATAGAGAGTAAAATTAATAGAAAGAGCTAGCGGCGGCGTGTTTATTACTTATAATTATAATATATTAATTTAATATCTAAAGGAGCCGGTGTTTACTAAAACTCTTATTAATATAAGCCTTTAATATTATAATCTTTAGCGACTTAAAGTCTTTCCTATTTATAAGAGGGAGCTATATTATTAAGAATAAGGTATTCGCGTTAAGCTCCGGCTAATTAAGGTAAAGGTTAACACTTAGCATATAGGCGTTCGCGATATTAGGTTTAATATAGATTCTAAAGTTATAGATTAGTTGTGACGATCGCCTACCAAGCCAAACGAACGCAACTGGCTAAAAAGGTACAGTGTCGAACCGAATGGTTTAACTAGCTCGGTAACTAATATATATATACGTTCGTCCCTGTCGTCACCTAACATTAATAGTAGAAGATTAACACGTAACTTATTACGTGGGCTTAATATACTAATAGACGTAGTGAGATTAAGGCTCTAACCGTTAACCTTTTAATTATATATACTTTAGATAGAAATTAGCTAGCGGCCTCTTGCCTATTAATAATTAATTAACTCTATAATAAGCTTCTAACGCCCTTATAAAGCTTAGAGCTTAATATAATGCCTTGTGTACTTACTAGTAGTATTATAAATTTAATAGGCTTACGAATTAAGCCTACTAGGTATTAGCGCTATAAAAAGCATTACCTTAATACTAATTAGTGTTATATACTTAGTTAGGTAGATATTAAATTAATAAATAAGGACTTATAGGAGTGGGTAACTAGCATTTAGCAAGGTATTATAAATATTAAGAATCCACCTTATTAGCTTACTATTTAGCTTATT
>Ga0307515_10012363_pt1 | contig 16064 bp, 24 predicted proteins | sample 17_EM_MG_FD_194513 | JGI IMG/M metagenome (GOLD analysis project Ga0307515, IMG submission 194513) | Populus trichocarpa ectomycorrhiza microbial communities from riparian zone in the Pacific Northwest, United States - 17_EM | ecosystem: Host-associated > Plants > Roots > Unclassified | place...
GGCGCCATGGTGCATGACGAATTTCCCTCCTTTCCCCCAACCAAAAAAAAAAAAAAAAAAAAAAAAAAAAGAATTGCAGTACGCACCCTTGACCTCCTCGTGATCTACAACCCCCGAAAATGGCTTGAACAGCTCCTCGGCACAATTCTTGTAGAAATAATCCACAAACTTTTCGCTCTGCGCGTCCTCCTTTTTAGGGATCACCTTGATGCCGGGGAGCTGCTGCGGGGGATGGGGGGGTGGTGCGTCGGAGGACGGGGAGTGTGCGTCCGTGGGGGGTGGAGAGGTGGAGGAGGGCGGAGAGGGAGAAAACGGATTCTTTAGGAACTGTTGCAAGCCATTTAAAAAACTCGAGGTGGAGGACGAAGGGACGGGGGTGGGGCCAGTGTTAGACGGAGGAGGGGAATCGGGGCTGTGGTTGGAGGTGATGGTGTTGAGGGGAGAGGCGCTCACATTGGTATGGTCCGCACCGGGGACATCCATAAGGGTCCGATATGACTCCGCGAGCTGAGTGCGGAATCCAAGTTCGAGGGGGCTCGCCAGCATGCTGGACATCCGATGTAAAAGAGTCGGGTTCTGGCCCTGGTCGTATTGCCGTAGGATATGCCCGCGCACACCGCCTGCGTCGTGGTCGAGGATGACGGTGAGGATCTCGCCGCCGATGTTGCGAAGTTTGGTGTCGGTGTGCTCGAACGCCCACTGTACTGGGTGAAGCACACTGCGGTCGACAAGCGACCGGAAGAGCGGGATGCGCATCGGGAGCTGGATGTTCTTCCCCATCGAGCAGAATTGGTGCAGGAGCAGGAGCGCGACCGCTTTCCGCTCGTCAGTCTCTTCCTTTCTCTGGTCCTGGTCTGCTCCTGCGGAGTTCATCGAGACCTCTGATCCACTCGAGGGCAAAGCAGACGGTATTTGAGGGTGGAATATACAGAAGAGCTCGTTTAGAAAGTACTCCTCGTTCTGGATGTAGTTGACGATATCGATTTGATTGAAGATGATAAACGAGTTGAGGATGTTGAACGTTGGGTCGTCAAGTACCCGCGCCAGGACGACGTCCTTGAGGTACTGAAGGCGATATGTTTGGTGCACCTTAACACGGATGGCCGGCTCCCGAAACTGGATGACCTCGCGGTAATGCATATTATTATTGAGAAACTCGCGGTAGCACGCCTTGTGGTTAGGGAAATCGGGGTCGTCTGTGGGCGAGATGGTGTAAGGAAGAGAATCTTGGGGTCAAGTGTCAAAAAGCAACTCACATTCGAGGATGCCAACCATATCCACAAACACATCGTCTCGTAGCACATACTCGTAGATGTTCTGGTCGTTGAGCATCACTGCACGGACAATCAGTCATGTCGTGTGCCGGTGCGATCGGATGGGAGGGAAGGCTTACGGATGGTTTGCATCAAGTTGCACAGGGCATGCAAGTCGGGGAGCGATTCGAGGTCCTCTGCATCATGCATGAGCTTGACGAGTTCCCTGACAAAGTCCTGTGGGTAGCAAAGTCGTCAACGGACGGTATCGCAGCAGCACGCGGGGCGGAACGCGCACGGTGGAGACAATGTTTTCCGCTATTCGTTCTCGTATCGGGGCGGATCGAACGACGTTCTTGAGCGAGCGTTCGATGTCGCGAATGTTGGCCAATGTAGGCGCGGGGAGCTGACCAATGTGTACGCCAGTTGGAGGGGGGTACTCTGGGTACGGTGGGGAGGACCCAGGTTCATCTGCGCGTGGTTGAGATTTGTATGGGTCGGGGTGAGAAGGGAAAGCACGGACGAACCCAGGCTCCTGAGGTGTTTGCGGACTTCTTGGATGAAATCCCACACCTCTGAACAACCCTCGAGGTCCTGAAAGCTGAGAGCATAGTCTTTTCCGTTGGGTTCTTGCCAGACAATCAACGTGTCTGAGGGAGGCGAGAATGAGCACGAACTGGGAGCACACGGCGAGGAAAATGGGGACCTGCTTGTCTTTGATAGACCTCCTCTGCTCTGATTGAAATTTGGAGGACGACCTCTTTCGTGTCCTCTGTTTTTGCGACGAGTTGAGCACCTGCTGCGTCGTCATAGTCGCCTGTGCAAAACGCGGTGCCTAGGTCCTTCCATGTCTGATTGACGAGTTCGTAGACCTATTGGGGGAGACATGGACGGTGAACATCAAGCAAGGGAAATGAAGGACGAGGGGTGGACCTTTACGCGGCGGAGATCATTCATAAGGTCTTCTGCGAGATAGTCGGCATCGCTGTCGATTTCGTGCGCAAAGTCGGACATGGCAGCATCGGTGCTGATGTCGGGGTCGTCGAGGGAGTCTTCTAGCTCCATTGGGGAGTCGCTGCCGTCTTCAACGACGTCTTTCTCGGTGGGCCGTTGGGTGACGGGGTGGACAGGGTTGACGAGGGCATTTGGGGTTGGAGGAGAGGGAGGACTGAGTTGAGATTGGGCTGGCGGGGTTGTGGACGGAGGGGTCGAGGGGCGAGGTGTGTGAGGACGGTCGGGGACTTGTTGGGGATCGTGTGGGAGGGCGGTTGATGTCATGAGCGTTGTGGTCGCGCTCATAGACAAACAGAGCGCGTTATGGAAGCGTGATGAGGCTGGGAGCGGATATGGTCGATATGGTCGCGTATTTGGCAGGCGGAGGAAGGGTCCAGGATACTTTGTGAGCGCCACACAAAAGACGCATGGCTGTACTCTCTGTTCTCTACCTCCCTCTCTGGCCCTATCGGCATCCACCAGCAGTAGCAGTAGCAGCAGTACGAGAGATACGGATAGGGGTCAACCACTTTTATTTGGTATTTGGTACATGGGTACATGCAACAAAGCTGACCCCTTGCGGCCTTCCTTTATACGTTTTACGGCAGGCGGCAGAAATATCTAATTAGACTTACTCTAACAATATACTATAATATACTATAATATTGATTACTATTATCATAAATAACCTGCGTTGCCACCACCCGAGTCACACGAGTCACTCGCTGCCAGCCAGCAGCAGCCAGCTGACCACGCTGCTTCACTACTCCACTTCTCTTTGAGGCACTTGACGCCTTTTGCTTCCCGCTTCCCCGCTTCCCGCCAAACCCAAACCGAGCCTCCATCTTGGCTCCCGCCCCGCCCGCCCCTCCCCCCGAAATGCTCAGCTTCCCGCTCTCACAAAGGTAAATGCGCACATCAAACATCCTCTACACCCTATGCTTACACTCTCCAGAACGTCTCGCATTCTCATCGTCGCCGTTTGCGCTGGTGCAATCGTCGCAAATCTAGTCATCGTCCTCCACCTCGCCTACCTCTGGTCTGCCCTCAAATGGGAGCCAGAGACAGAATGGGACGAGTGGAGGATGAACGGCGTCCGCGTCTTCGTCTTCCTCGTTGCCGGTTACTTTGCTTACGCCTTCCTTGCTGCTCTCGTCGGTCTCCTTGGTGCTCTACAAGTAATTTCCTCCATAGTACTCCCTTATCTCTGCTCACTTCACCCATCCTAGCGCATTCCTTCCTTCCTCCGCTTCTTCAGGGACTCAGCCATCGTCGACATCGGCTTTTCCATCACCTTTACCATCGTTGCCACAATCTGCGCTCGCACATCAGCAACACGTGCTCTCCTTTGCGAGCAGCTTTCCCGTCAACCGGAACTTCTTCGCAATCTCGCAAACTCCGGTCTCAACTTTGAAAACTGCGAACAATGGTTCGAGGATGCCGTGCTCGTCTTCGTCGTCGTAATGGCCGTATCCATCCTTATGCGCGTGCGTACTACTCTCCTACCGTAATCCCACCCTGCCCCTTTCTAACGCACCCCTCCCACGCTTAGATTCAATTTACTTTTACTCTCTCCAACCTCTACTCCCGCCTCGTCCGCACGCAACGACTCGATCGCATGGCCACCGCACTCGACTGCCACCCACGGCGCGTCCTCCTTCTCCCACCCTCCGAGCCGGCCAACGACGGAGTCCTGGTGTATGCTCCCGTGCAGCATACGGTGGGCGACGCTGTCGAGCTTGGCGCGACCGAGGCGTGGATCTCCCATAACCGTCGGGGCGATCCAACGCGGGTACGAACTGGCCAGATTCGCCTTCCCGTCACGCCGGATGAGGGTTTACTCCCTGGCCGACCACCCGCGGCCACTGCAAAGCGACTGGAATAGCCTAGTGTCTGCACGTGCCTGATTTATGGACGGTTCTAATCTCCACATTTCTTTACTTTCCTTTGTACTATGAACCACGATCACCAACCACACAATCCTCACCTACCACCCACCAACAATTCCCTTTGCATGGCTACCGCATTCCTTCGAGCTCTGTGATTCCCCTTGACTTATTGCATCTCTGCTATAACCGTTGATTTGATGTAAATGATACGCTTTTCAGCGTGCTCCTTAGACTTGATCCAGTCCGTATCCGACTGGCACCATAAAACAAAAAAAACAAGCCGTAACGAGGTGATGGGAATGCAGACTCTCGAGTCGATCGTCCAACTCCAGCTCGCGACGGAAACGACGAGCGTGTTTCATCTCCCCACGGTGCTTGAAAGTTTGACTGAGGAGTATTTTCAGTCGCCACAGGGGAGGACAAAATGGATCGCTCGTGTCAACTCACTGTTACATTCTAAAGAGCCTGCGGCACGCTGGGCAGGCGCGTGTCTCGCGCGTCGGACGGCGGCGGTGAGCAAAGATATTTTGCTCGAGTGCGCGAGTGGGTGGATCGCCATCACGTTACCGTGGTTTTCGGTGCGTACCCCGTTTGGTGGTACCAAAAAAGCATATTAACATACACCCCGTGGCCCATGGCGGCACCGGTAGAAACAAAATCAACTCGGTCAAGTCTTACGTGCGGGTATGGCGCTCCTTGTCGAGGTCTTTGAAGCCACTGCGAGCAATGCAGAGTTTAGACGGCAGATAGCTACGCCCAACGTACCCAGGTTTGCCGCTTCGCTCGTCGTGCTTGCGGAGAAGTGTTTAGACGACGCAGTCAAGGTGTGAATACTCCCCACTCCACCCCTTTGGGGTGGTGTATCATCACAAATGGGGGTTAAGAGCGACTGATAGGAGATGTAGGATATGTCCCTCGCGACCCTCGCGCATATGGTCCCACTGTACCCGACACTCCACCGCCAGCTCGTCTCGCAGATTACATCTGTCTGCTTGGAAAACTTACGGGCGTCCTTTCCCGTTCCCGTTCCCCCGGAGAGGGTAGTCCTCTCTGCGCAGCTGTTGGCAGCGTTGCATCTCAGCGATGGGAAGGTCGGTGCTGCGGCTGCGTGGCGGATCCTCGTGGACGACGCGGTGGGGAGTGCCTGGGAGTGTCTGCGCGAAATGGGCCGTGAGAAGGGTACGAATAATGGTGCGCTCTGGGTTTCGCTCTCAATATTGAGTGTGCTGGTGTGATGAACTGACGAGCTGTCCAGAACCACAACCCAGGTTCGGCTTCCCCCCTTTCCCACGCGATCCCGTGTATGCACTCCCACTCGCCGCGTCACGGTTGGAGAATATGATCGCCGTGCTTGATGCACTTTTCCGGTGAACCTTCATATCCAAAGATCGATCATGTAATTCAGTCAATCTGATACTCTTTACAGGGTCAATCCATCACGGCCTGTTCCAGTTCCAGTGAACAGCCTGGCGAACCTTGCAATTGGACTCTTGCAGCCCCACGATGAGGATGTGGCAAAGGCTACCATAGATAGCACCAGAGCCACAATGGAAGACATTCTGTCCTTCTATGTACACAAAGCTGGATGTGCACTTGTTAAAATTCTCGCAGACTGGTGAGCGCGCCTCGGAGGGCGGAGACCCTTCGCTAAACGATCACCATCTAGTGTCGGCCCGCACCTTATCCCCCACGTCCCTCAACTAATTACCTTGCTTGTCTATTTTCTGGAGGGAGATCATATTTTGTATGTCCCCTTTCTATGCGTGAGGCCGCTTCTAAGCCGTTATAGGGCACACCAAATCCCACCTCTAGAGGCTCTCAAGAATCTTCTCCAACTTGGCCCAATCCACAACACCCACCTTGCCTCACAGATCTTTAAGGTGGTGGCACCACTCCTCACGCCCCTTATTCCCTCCAAGACTTCTATCACTGGGTCATCACAAGCAAATGCAGCAACCGGTACAAGTGGAATTGCAAGGAAGAAAAGGGGCAAGCAACGAGCCCGCACCTTTGAAGGCGACGAAGTGCTACTAAGTGGCGGCAAGCCAGCCATCTGTCCAACTAGGGAGAGTGTGGACATACTCCTCCTCTCACTTGAAGGTGCGTACTTGATCGCTTTACTTGTGTGTCTCGCAATTGAACAAACCTCAACAGGCCTCGATTTGATTCTTCCCCTTCCACACCTTCCAGCGTCACTGCACTCAATAGGCTGCCGGCTTCTGGTCTCTATCATCCTAAATCTCCCTTTCCTTCCCCCCAGCACTATTTCCTCCGACCCCAGTGTCTACACCGAACTGCATAGGGCATTGCTTCGTGTTTCCCGCGGACTCCTTCTGGCACCCACGAATAGCCACGTTGGAAGGAGTCTGGCTTTCGTCATCTCCACACTAGAAAACGGCGCGAGTGATCATTCGGTGCGTGTCGTCCATTCTAGTCCACGTGGGCTAACTCGGCCCTTGGTTTGGTAGACCCAGCTCGTAATTCAGGAACTTCAGAGTTCTATGGACGTTCTCGTCCACCCAAGGCTCCCTGCACCTTTGAGATCTCAGCCCAAGCCCGAATCAATTATGCTCTTCCGCAACGATGAGACGAAAGAAGAGCGAGAAGCTCGCGAAGATATATTTGGATCCAAGCTGTTGGTACCTGTGGATGAGGCGCCGACTATGGAGGTCGATCGACCTCCCACGCCAACGGGAACACAGAACGGTTCCTTCATACCCCCTAAACAAGTGCTGTCGATTCGTGAAACTAGGGATATACCGCAGCAATCTCTGGCACCCGTACAGCCATCACCGGCTCAGCCTGCAGCAACACATGTAAGGATGTTCGGTGCAGGGACAAGCCCTGGCATCGGCCCCCTGAACCCAGCCGAGCCTCCCTCCGACGCGCCCGTTGCCTCTTCTAGATCAACTGCGCCCCCAGTCGAATCGCATCAAGGCCCTCTTTCGTCTGTACCCTTTATCCGCACCGCCCCTACCCCCGCGATCTCCGCGAGTGGAGATCCGATTTCCGCAACGGCCATGCCCTCTGTCTGGCGGGGGGCTGCGGCTGGCGAGGACGGCGACGAGGATGAGGATGAAGAAATGCCAGAGATCAATATCGAGTCGGACTCGGAGTAATGTCTAGAATACGTATATCCGCTGGCTATTACACTGAAAGTACATTATCGTCCATCAATACAGAGATACGGGGTACAGGCGGTGAAATAGGTGGCAATCCGTCGATATGAGTTACCTTTTAGTGTTCCTCGTCACCTCCTTCAAAGACAAAGCTCTGCTCTGTATCACCATCATCTAGTCTTGTATCCATCAGCGCATCCTGGAGCTGTGCAGGGGATGCCGCTCGACCGGGCTTGTCGAAAGGACCTCCAGATCCGCGGACGCCGGCCACAGCATCTTTCATGAGCCTTTCGACCGCCCAGTTGAGGTACCCCGCTCGTGATGTGGTAGGTTTGGTGGTGGATCCAGACTCTGCCGTGCTGTTGGGTGCTGGAGGCGATTCTGATAACAGTTTGCGGAGTTCAACAAGGAACTGGGTCAGTGCTGGGATAGCTGTTAAGAGTATATCAATAACTTTCTGGGAGACTGGGACTCTGAGGAACGCGAGTGCATACTCTGTTCTGATTCAGCCGTTGTGGTTTCGAGGAAACGCAGACTTTCGACTCGTGCCTCTGCTCGCTTCCGACGTATGGCGGCTTGAGCTTCCGCTCTTCTCAACTTGGTGTAGAATTTCCGCATCTGGGGCGATGAAGAGGTTTTGATTAGTCTGAGTTTTTCCCACCTTCGAAAATAGTGGGATCACACGTACATGTTCCAGCTTTCTCCGTGAAGACTCAACCTCGATCTGCAGCTCTCTCTCTGTCTCTGGAGGTATCTCAAGGTCGAGGCCCTTGTGGTGGGGCGCCACCACTGGGAGGTTTGCATTGATCACGAAAATGTTGCGATGGGACCAGGCCTCGAAGAAATCGAACGAGAGATCCGTGTGTGCTTCTAGAAGTGTTTGAAATGAATGCATGCCCTGTTCGCATATTCAGTTCTCTCGACCAGTGGAGTAACGAGTTGGAGACGCGTCCGAAACGGGTCCACGGGTCCCAAAAGCGCGTCGTTTCTCTTCATGTGCGTGTATATTCGATCATTTCGCTAACCTGATCCAGTTCCTTGCGTAATTCGTCCCCATTGACACCAGCACTCTCCTTCTCCTCGATCCAACCCCGCAGGAAGTCCTCTAGGCTGTCCACGGATTCGTAGATGGTTTCGTTGGCACCATTGATAATATCGTCTAGTAGAAGCTGAGGATGTACACCCAGTATTTCCGTAACCAGCATGGGGTCGGCATTTTGACGCGACATTGTTCAGTCTTGACCCTTGGGATGCTTTGTCTGGGCGCTTGCTGGGAACTTGACAACGGCCTCTTCCTATATGAGTTCAAAATTACGTGCAATATGGAAGCAACTTGACATTCCGTGGTGGGGGTGGTGTCTGCCTTGTAAGCCCCGACTTGAGACCCAGTCACACGACTGGACTAATGTTTGCAGTGCTTGCTGCTGGGGATTTGCTCTCAAGCGCATTTGCAGTGAAGCAGGTTTCTGGTCGGAGCATGCAAGTAAGGAAGGCCGTATTCCCATCCTGGCTGTACGAATTAACAAATTTTGAGGAAGCCGACGTTAAATCCTAATTCGTCCGCATCTCCGGACTACGTGCTAGTGAACAAATGCGCTCCGTGGTTTAGTGACTACACGTTCAAACGAGGCGATGTTGTGGCTCTGCGGCAAGTTCCAATCTTTTCCTTACTGTTGCGTGGCCTTGGTTTGACTCGTCGAAACAGAAGCCCGCTTGATCCTAAACTATTAATTTTGAAACGCATAGTGGGACTCCCAGGCGATCGAGTGCGTCTCTTTGTATCATACGCAAAGCCTGACTAATTGGAGGGTCAAGGTCACACCCCGAAACTCACAACGTCCTGTAGACATTCCGAAGGGTCACGTATGGATAGAAGGTTCGTACAGCTATCTGTTGGTCAACTCCTTGGTAACCCTACTTGACAGGGGATGAACCCTTCCACACACGGGACAGTGCAACCTATGGGCCTGTCGCCGTAGGACTTGTGCAGGGAACTATTACACACATCGTGTGGCCGCCCTCTCGCTGGAGAAAGATAGGAAATTCCAGATGCAGTAATAATTGACACCATTCCGGTCGAGAACTACATAGTTACAGTGTACAGTGTGTTATACCACCTGAAGTACACAGTCTGATCGTTAATATATACAGATAATATACCGTGCTCCAGTTGGCTGCACGCAAGTTCCTTTTGGTGGACTCAATAATCATCTGGAGATTCCGGTACCCCATCAGCGAGTCCTGCTTCATCTCGTCTCCGCCGCAGCAACGCCTTCAATTGTACTGTTGCTACTCTCTTCGGCAACAACTTTCCCTCTGGATCCTCATGCATCTTGGCATCCCGGTCGTGAATACCGTTGGCCCAGTCGTGCAAAAATGAAAATGGTTGGTGGAAAACTTCCTCCTCATGCGGCCTCTCGTCGTCGTCGTCGTCGCCCATGTACACAGAGTACACGGAAGGGCTATCCAGGTCCTCCTCCAAACTCGGGCTGCTGACCGTGTAGGTGTAGGAACTTGCCCTCCTTAAGGGCCCGGAGTACATCTCCGCCACGCTCTCCATCAACGGAGTCAACGCTTCGTTTTTGTCCAAAGCGTCAGGTGAGACGGGCGGCGCGATGACCGCCTCTATCTTCACCGCGCCCTCGCTGACCGGCCGTCCGCGCCCTCGTCGGATGTGCGCTTTTCTTCGGAGTGAACTCTTGCCATTGAGGGACGCGGGTGGTTCAGCAGGTGCGGAGCGATCGAGGAGGAAGACCGTAGAGGTCGGATTGGGTAAATGGGAGGTGGATGCCCCTGTGCTCCCTGGGGTGGGTTGTTGTCGTTGGGCTCTGCATGGTGGTAATGTTGCAGGGGGGAGAGACCGACCCTGGTTCCACGCATCAGCTCGAGGGGTATCACCATAGGACACTCCGCTTGTCCAGGCCAAGGCCGACGCCCGCTGAGTTGTGACTGAGCACGGATTGTGGTAGTATTCGCCAACCGAGTACGAAACCGCGTGCCGCCCTCTCCGACTGTCTGACGCTGCGCTCATAATAACTGTGAGTTTGGTCTCCTTTCTGCGGAGGTCCATTCTGGTTTGTTTACTGGTCGTTGGTGTTTACTGTTCGTTGGTGGCGGGGTCGGGGAATGTCGGGGCGAGGCCGTTATATAGAAGCCCGAGCGCTCATGGTGATTTATCGCCTCGGAATATCGGCGGGAAAGGCGATGTCAGGCGGCTGTACAGATGTGAATCGGTCAACAATAGAGTGCTATTCAATCAGATAAACAGGACATGATTCCATTCTGTGCTGCGCAATACTACCACCAAGATGACCGTCTACATGTACATGTTCCCCGGCCCGCCCTAAATTCTGTGGTCAGTGGGCTCAGTTGACACGAATGCAGGCGCGGCTTACGAAAGGCTTGTGATTTCCTCCAAAAGCTCCAGGGCCTCCCAAACCAGGAGGAGGGAATTCGTCATTGTCTGGGTCTCCGCCAAACGCCCCTGGTGGACCGCCTCGACCTCTGCCCACTCCAGGGAAACCCCCACGTCCAAATGGACCTACTGGATCAAAACGGGCACCAGGTGGGGCACCGAGTGGGGGCAGGTACCCATCACCGGCCCATGGCCCCGCTTGATCGCGCCGTCCTCCACCACCACGGCCTGCAAACATAGGATGATCTGGGCCAACGTACATCCCCCCACCTGGCTGAATGCCACCGAAAAGAGGCGCAGGTGCGAATGGACTTGGAATTGGGTCAAGGTCTTGACGTCCGATCTCGAATGGGCCCTGGGATGCCCGGTCGAGTCCTCCAGGATGAGGAAGACCAGTGCTCGAAGGCGATGGCAAGGTCGGGCGCAACGGGTTGATCGGGCGGGTTTCCTGACCCTCGCGGCGGCATCCTTCTTCAGTCTGCTGGGTGGCACTAGGGACAGGGTCAGTTGGTGACAATCAATGGACCAAGAGTATATAAGGACCTTTCGCTGGGTTGTGGGGACTCCAATGAGATATCTGGCGTCAATATTTTCACGATCTTGTTCAAGTACTCGGTGACAAACTCTTCGAGCCTCTCGGCGGAAACAAATGCATGAATCAGTGGCTCAGAATCAGGGGAGGATGGGAAGTACGATGGCGAGACGTAAGTAGCGGTCGAGAATTCGAAAGACGCGTCAGCCTCAGTCTGGAACGGGAGGACGATCAGTTGGACGTCCAATACACCACAAAGTGTGCTCACTTGTTCCTTGTTACCATGTATGAGCATACGATTGCTGAGTTTCAAGATCTTGATGGTGAGAGTGGCTGTCGGGCTCTCCGGGTGGCGATACTTGAGGGTGAAGTCTGGGGCGCGAGCGTTCCAGCTCACAGGAAGTACATTGGTAGTTGCGTGGATCGGGGTCGATACTTCGTCGACCGCGATGAGCTCGAAGCCGATTGTGGTGTGGATGGTGTGGAGGAGGGCGGCTATTGCCTCCTGCTGGGATAGGAGGTCTGGAGCAGCGACGGGAAGGAGGGTTGGGAGAGTAGAGACGAGGGAGTCTGCTGTTAACGTTATTCTCGTCATTATTACTATTATTTTGGAATTTCCGTGGTAGATGCTTGGGTGTAGTAGTGTTGTGACGTCGCAGTCATCCTCCTTCAAAGCAACCAGCATAGCCTCGGCCGTCGGCGTTCTCACTCCTCACTGACTTAATGAAATGTGTTGACTTAAGACTGAACACACTGGACAATCCATCAGACTTCTCAACAGACTTCCAAACAAGTTCTCCTCAGTTTCGTTCCTGCGTTCCTGCTCCGGCCTTGGCCCACAGCCTGAGCACCATGCTTACCCTGTCACCGGCAGTCAGAACCTCATTATCATTATCTCCGTCCTCATGAGTCCCATTTATCGTCTTTGGACCCTCCCGTGCCCATGCCTACGCCCCTCGACGATGACTTTGAAAAGGCGTACACCTTCAACGAGAGCTCACACGGCCACGACTCACAAGGAGGCATAGACAGGAGCCCTACGTATGACCAAGGAAGACGCTACTTCTAGTCAGTGCTCCCGCTTTCCCCACACCGGCGGGGCTCGACTCATCTTAAACTATCCAGTGTCGCAGATCTCGATAAGGTCCAGCGTCGACTAGGTCAAAGGCACGCCCAGATGTACGTGCCTCTACATGATTTCGCTTTTTGATACTGACTTCTAGACAAGGATCGCTGTAAGTAGGAGAGAAACTGTTCCAGGCAGACCCTCTTAAATCTCTTGTAGATTGCTGGAACAATAGGAACAGGTCTATTCCTTGGTTCGGGAAGGGCGATACAACGCGCAGGACCCCTTGGCGCCCTCATCGCTTACGCGCACGTCGGTTCTGTGGCATATTCCACTCTCTGTGCAGTCGCTGAACTCACTAGCTTCTTACCCGTGTAAGTAGCACATCTTCCAAGTCAATGAAGGGAGGGCTCATACGCGCTCTCAAGTTCTGGCACTTTCCCTCACTATGCTGCCCGCTTCGTCGATCCCGCATTTGGTTTTGCTGTGGGATGGAATTACTTCTACACTTCTCTCCTTACTGTGCCAGTCGAGGTGACAGCAGGTACACTCATCCTATCCTTTTGGGACGCCGATAGGGGGAGACAAGTCCTTTATACATCCATCCTCATAATATGCAGCATCTTCATCAACATATTTGGTGAGACCACATCAGTGAAGTTCTCCTCGTCCCTGTTCTCATTAATGTATTCTTTTCCAGCCGTACGGATATTTGCTGAGACCGAATTCGTGTTTGCCATCACGAAAATCATCTGCATAATCGGCTTGATTCTTGTAGGCCTCGTCATCGATCTTGGAGGTGCCCCTGATCATGATCGTGAGTCTTGAACAGTCGGATGGTTGATAATTTTTAATCATTTCCTTAGGCCGCGGGTTCCGCTTCTGGCATGACCCCGGAGCTATCAACACCTACTTGGAAGAGGGAAACACGGGACGCTTTCTAGCCGTGTTAGGAGTCATCGTCCAGGCCGCGTTCACCTTCCAAGGAGTTGAACTGGTGGGGATCGCCGCGGCTGAAACTAAGTCGCCTCGGAGGAACATCGCAAAGAGTTGTCACAGAGTCTTCTATAAGATCTTGACACTTTATATGCTGTCAATCTTGACCATCGGTTGGACAGTCCCTTCCTATGATCCCCGACTTCTGTCCGAGAGCGGGAATGCTGGCCAAAGTCCCTTCGTCATAGCCATGAAGATTGCTGGTATCAAGGGGCTTCCTCACCTTGCCAACGCACTCTTCTTCTTGTCGGCTTTCTCTGCGGGAAACGCATATTTATACAGTGCCTCTCGCATTCTTTACGGTGGGTGTCGTATTGTGGTTATACAATTTGGGTTTTCTAATGCCTCCCAAGGCCTCAGTCTCCGTGGTCAAGCGCCACAGATTTTTACGCAATGCACAGCAAGTGGTCTGCCATTTGTTTCTGTCATCTTTTGTGTAGGTCGACTTGACTCAGTGTGCAGAGTTGCTTTGTAACGAAAATCTTCCAGTCCTCTTTCTCATTGCTGGCATATATGAGTCTCAGAGACACGTCCGCAGTCGTCTTCCACTGGTTCGTGAACCTGACCACAATAGGCGGGTTCTTCGCTTGGTTTGCGATCAATACATCCTACCTTGCGTTCTGTACGTCTTGCTTAATTTCCGCGTTGAGTCAGTCGGACAGCTGACCGCTCTTCAGACCGTGGAATGAAAGTTCAGAACCTCGACAGAAAGCAGGTCAGTCTGTTCGTCCCCTATATCTCCTTTTAATATGCTGAAGTCCTTCTAGCTGGTTTATTGGCACCGTTGGCAGCCCTGGCTGTCGATTTGGGGCGCGTTCTGGACCGGGCTCTTCATCATCATCAATGGCTTCGACACCTTTTGGAACTTTAATGCTAGCGATTTTCTCACTGCCTGTAAGTCCTTCCGAATCTCAATGATTCACGACACAGTCACCTCAATGAGCTGCTAGACATCAATCTTCCAATATTTCTTGGCCTATTTCTTTTCTGGAAGTGGCGGCAGCGAACACGAGTATGGAAACCACACGAGATCGATTTCGTTACTGGTGTGCCACCATTGGATGAAACAGAGACACCCGAGAAGCCACCTAATGGGTTGCTTGAGAAGATCGTGGAGTTTGTGTTCTGAGGATCCTTACTGATGTCGCTGTTGTAATTTCTATCGAAATAACGAAGTTAATTATGGAGTTTTTATTTTTCATGTCTATCCTCTTCCATTTTTCTCGCTCGCACTTAACCTCGCACTTAACCACCACCAAGCAAAATGGCAGCAACACTGGGGGATCCGCATACTCTCGTAGGCTATCCTATCTCACAACATATGCCAGTTAGAACGCATCATGTCTTCACGTATGCCCCAGTTGGCGATGAGAGAGACTTTTCAGCGACCATCGGAGTGCAAGGTGATGGTATTCACATCATCGACGTAAGCCAGCGATGGGTTCATGAAGGGAGGCCACGACTGACATGTTTCCCAGCTTAACACCTTGCAGGACGATGCGTCTCTCATTGCGGAGCCTTCAACGACTTTTGCGGCTCCGCCTGTGTCCCGACTGGAACCTGACTCGGACTCAAAACCCAAAAGATATACATATGCCGCCATAGAGAGGGCCGCAGGCCTCGAGGCATCTGCTCAGCGACGAACTATTTGGTCGTGGACAAGCCAGGATTCGCTAGGATCACTGGAAAAGCAAGATTCGGTGACGGTGAGTCATTCCACACGGCGACCAAAGTGTAACCAACACCACAGTCGTCTTCTCGAATAGTTGACACACGCTGTGTCTCACCTTTTTGCTCCTCATTGGATGCCGTCAACCGTTCTGGCCGTGTCTGGAACCGGACAAGTAACCCTACTAGACCAGTCGCTCTCAGTGGAGCGAACGCAGCAACCTACGTCTTTATATGGAAAACTTCTCAGGTCATTCGTCTTCCCGTCTCGAGACGCCAGTTTCGTTGCTCTTTCTGCGCGAACGGGGCCTTCGAGTAACAGCGCCATACTGGTGAACATATTCTCCAATGAATCCATCGTCACAATATCCTCAATTCTTGTAGGCGACGATCTCAATCCGTTAGGCGACGTTACCTTACCGCATCCGCACACTAGTGTAGGTGTTTACTACCAACGGCTACCTTCAAACCCTTAACCAAAGTTCACAGGGTATTCTCAGTATCTCTTGCAGTAGTGACGGTATTGTGACCCTGTTGAGTTTGTGTGTTCCCCCGGTGTAAGAAATGGCATGTTAACAACGGCCTTCTAGAGAAGTCCGGAAGGTGGGAGAGCCTCCAGCTTCTGCAACAAGGCGACGCATTTGCATTAAGTCAAATTGGTCGCCCAATCACGCTCACCGCGCTTTCGAGGCACCAATCGACAATATACGCTCTAACGTCGTCGCATGTCTTGCTTGCCTCTATTACATCGTCACAACCGCCGGAAATCATCTTCTTGCTATGGGATGTTCAATACTCTGTTCTCCTCACCGAGCGGCGCCATCCCCTCCCGCCTTATCTATCCGGCCTTTCACTCGACAAACTTCAACTTACACTGTCGATCGCTTCAAAATCACTGGCACTGCTGGTCGTTCGCCCTTACATTACTAAGGCGGAAAAGGAGAAGCAATTGGCAACAGGGGTCAAGAGCTTGGTACTTTCGATCCCGTATTCTGTTCCGGAATCGTCCAGTCTAAAGAACGCTCTTGGGAAAGCGCCGTTCACACAAAAATGGATATCGTCCTCGAAAGGTGGTATGCCGGCGTATCATGGTGCAGCACAAGATATTCTCAAGAAACTCGAGCAGACACTCA
>Ga0307515_10012364_pt1 | contig 16064 bp, 10 predicted proteins | sample 17_EM_MG_FD_194513 | JGI IMG/M metagenome (GOLD analysis project Ga0307515, IMG submission 194513) | Populus trichocarpa ectomycorrhiza microbial communities from riparian zone in the Pacific Northwest, United States - 17_EM | ecosystem: Host-associated > Plants > Roots > Unclassified | place...
ATAACCCAGCACAACCATGTAAATCTATATTCATTTTTCTTCACGAAAAATAAAGAATCGAGGGTATTGAAATAAGAATTACCTTATTTGTTTTATAATAATCAATTGATTTATTAATGAAATAATTATTTAGATAATAGCCAGAAAAAACACAATAAATTTAAAAAAAAACTAAAAGAAAAAAAAATTGAAACAAGTCTAATTAAAAATATATATATATATCACTGCTTTAGCTTAAATAAGAAAGATTTTCAAATCAACACTCATTATGAAATTTTCAATTCATTAAAGGAATCTAGCTTAACATTGGATGTGTTTTTTTAATTAAAAATATATTAAAATGATTTTTTTATATTTTTAGTTTCATATCAAATTCATTTAAAAAAAACAAAAACATGGATAAAAATATTAATTTAATAGTTTTTAAAATAAATAGCAATTTTTTTTGTTAAAAAAAGGCAAAAACTACCGGCCAAAAAACACTCATCAAACACATTCCATATATAATAATTATATAATTTCCCGGGCCCTGAGCAAATTCCAAAGTCTGCAACACAACACAAAGATTGATGGGATTCACTGTTCTTTCAGGATCGTACGTCGTACCACGTCTACCTACCTGTAACATGACATTTACTTAGAGAGGTCCACCTAATTATTTTTTTATTTTATTTTAATATCTGCAGATAATATCTTTTTTAATAATCCTGTGTCAATTAAGACTAATTCTTCTTAATATTATTTTTAAAATATTGTTCTTATATTGGTAACTCATAGAATTAAAAAGGAGAAAAAAAATATTTTTAATTACAGCGTCTATCCTTAGAATTGATCCACCTAATTAAGAAAGAGGTGGCTAGAAAGAACAGTCGACGTCTAATTAGTGCATGCACCTTTACACACAGAATTAATTAATTACTGGAGTATCTTGCTAGCTTGGAGCAAGATGAGCTATGGGACGTGCAGCTTCTGCTGCAGCAGTAGCAGGTAGAGGCAGACGAATGTATTTGATTGGTTTTCATCTCTCCTGCTGCCCATGTCAACCCACGACCGACTGCTGGTTTCTGTCGCCATTAATTAATTTCCCTTTTTCACACCAAGCTCAGCACAAGCTACATTTTACGGTTCACTGTTTGATAAATCTTTTTTCTTTTTTTTACCAGCTGTGAAAGAACCCTTGACCTGATGCATTTTAAGCTTCGGCCAAGGCAGGTCACCAGCTGGATTCTAGCATAGATCACTATGCTTGGCTCACAGTTGCAGTCACAGTCACAGCTCATGAGTTCATCTACTTCCCATGTTCAAGGTCAAGAAGAAGAGATTCCGCGGCCACAAACAGCATTTCAATTGCGTCAATTGCTAGTCACTTGTGCAGACCTCATCACTCAATCTGACTACTCAGCCGCGAAACGCCTCCTCTCCATTTTGTCCTCCAACTCTTCTCCTTATGGTGACTCTATTGAGAGGTTGGTTTATCAATTCGTTCGAGCCCTTTCTCTCCGCCTCGATCGCCATGGCATCCCCACTAGTCCTGCTCCTGCTCCTCATGTTTTCAATATCAACAACATAGTTCATACTTCTCCTCCTTGTGGTACTAATAATAAGATGTTGAACAGCTATGATTCGGATCAGGAGACTCTTCGGTCTTGCTATTTGTCCTTGAATCAGATCACCCCATTCATAAGATTCAGCCATCTAACAGCCAATCAGGCTATCTTGGAAGCCGTACAAGGAGGGCAGCAAGCCATTCACATCATAGACTTTGATATCATGCATGGGGTGCAATGGCCTCCATTGATGCAAGCTTTAGCTGATCGACCCAACAACACTCTCCATCCTCCTCCTATGCTTCGAATCACTGGAACTGGACATGATTTGAACATTCTACACAGGACTGGAGACCGCCTTTTGAAATTTGCTCAGTCCTTGGGCCTCAGGTTCCAATTCCATCCTCTTCTTCTTCTCAACAATGACCCTACCACTCTTGCCCTCTATCTCCCTTCAGCAATTACTCTTCTCCCAGATGAAGCCCTAGCCGTGAACTGCGTGTTGTATCTTCACAGGTTCCTTAAGGATGATTCTCGCGAACTCCTCCTTTTTCTCCATAAAATCAAGGCCTTGAACCCTAAGGTGGTGACTGTTGCTGAAAGGGAAGCCAACCACAACCAGCCTCTCTTCTTGCAGAGATTCCTGGAGGCCTTGGATCACTACAAAGCTCTCTTTGACTCCCTAGAGGCAACCCTCCCACCAAACAACAGGGAGAGACTGGCAGTTGAGCAGATATGGTTTGGGAGAGAGATATTGGACATAGTAGCAGCAGAGGGAGAAGGAAGAAGAGAAAGGCACCAGAAGTTTGAGACTTGGGAAATGATGCTGAAGAGTGTAGGGTTTAACAAAGTTCCATTGAGTCCCTTTGCACTTTCGCAGGCCAAGCTCTTGCTAAGGCTCCATTATCCTTCAGAGGGTTATCAGCTTCAGATTCTCAAAAATTCTTTCTTCTTAGGTTGGCAGAATCATTCCCTCTTCTCTATCTCTTCCTGGCACTAGCTAGCATGCATGCTAAAATATCAATAGCCTTCTTCTAATTAATCATTAATGTCTCCTCTTATACATGATCAATGCTAGTTCTGATCCTATATGAATATAGTAATAATTATCTGTCTTCTATTTAGATCAGGAGTAAACTTTTTAATTTCTTTGTTTCTTAATTAATTAATTCAGCTAGAACGATCGATGTTTTGTATTTATCATGAACACAGCATCAATATTATATATCGAGGAAGGTGACAGTCAGTTTCCACTGACAAATTAAGCAGTCTCAAAGCATTTAGCAGCATTTTCTCAGAAGATTATCTTGTTTGTCTGCTAATTAATTAAATATTAGTGCAATGTTGAGGTTGTTATATATGTTGCAATCTTTAATGATAATTAATAATGCTAGCTTTACTTAATTGGAATATACATAAGCTCTATCCATGGTGATGCTTGATCAGTTTTACTAATTTGCAAGCAAATGACGAGAGAAGAGCCCGCAATTGTTTCCCGAAATTCCTTTGTCTTGTTGAATATAGCTAGCTATCTAGCTAGGTAGCTGTGGTTTCAACTTTTTAGACCGAGGGGATGGATGAACATGAGCTTGAACTAGGGTTTTCTTCTTGTTTTTAGCACCAAGTTACCCGTATATTCCTATTGCTGTCTTTCATTCTCGCACCATTAATCGGTACCCTAATATCTGCCCTTTGTCTCCCCAGCAACAAAATCATCGAAGTTACCAAAATAAACCTTTTTCTTGCCTATACCTTGCCTCCTCTAATGCCATGCATGCAACACATGAAAACTAAGCCTGCACTATATTTAAAATTCTCCCATATTTTCTAAACATGCACCTCTTTGCATGGCCATTGGCATGATGATGCCAGGGAGGGAAGGGCTGTAATTTATTAGAGAATTAATTAGGAGAAGGTAGAAGAAAGATGGTCTTGTGGTTTCTTGGTCTTGTAATTTATCACAATCTCCATATAAAAAAACAAAAACAGAAGAAAGATGGCACGATAAGCTTTTAGCAGCTTACTAATGGTTCCTCTCTGATAGCTGACACTGATAAGATGGTCACTAGCTAGCATGGAAAAATCTAAAATCTTAGTTTGCGTGTTCAAGCCAAAGACATGTTATACGGCGCCTTAGCTACCGCTAGCTAGGGTTGGTGCACCCATGGAGACGTAATCTCCTGCCGTGCTGCTGCTGCTGCTGCCCTCTGCTTTTCCTATTTCTATCATCACTACTAACTCATCTGGCATTTGATCATACATGCAAGAGTACTATTTACACTATAAGCAATAAGCAACTCATGTATACTAGGTCTCTTTCTAACTCTCCTAGATAGTCTGACTCTTGGTCACCAATAAGCAACTATTCATATATATATATATGTATTCAATAATTTTATACTATGTTGAATTGAGAAGAAGTGAGAGTTAGGACCTCAACTTTTATTTAAATTGCAAGGGACTAATAAAAAAAAATCAAAACTGAAATCCACATCGATTCATATGTTGCTTGATAAAAAAAATAAAAAAAATAAAAAATGATGGTTGCCTACTGACTATTTCCATGACAGTATATAATGCTTTTAGAAATTATATTATAAACAAGAAATAAGAACAATAATTCCCAAAACAAAGTAGCAGTGACAACAAATTAATGTCTAAGATTTGTTTCTGAACTTGTCTGCAGTATCATTGTCCCTTTGGTACAATTCCATATCAACTCATGCAATAAGAATTCAAGCCAATTAATTAGCGAGGCGTCATCAACAGGAACCAACACAATATGTAAGGGAACAACGACCATTCATCACACACACACACAAATATGATGAATGCTAAGGTGAATGATGAGTTTTTGACAGAACTGTGTGGGTATTTAAGCAGGATCATGGTTCAATAGTAACACTTAAAACAAGCGAGTATTTGGTGAGATGATCAGCTTTGTAGATGGAATGGAAGCAGCTGTCATCTTTTTCTCAGAGCATTTTCCAGGAAGGGTGACTCGTATGCAAGCTCAAACTAATTAAAGATATTTTAATGCAAGGAGAAAATGAGCCAACTAATACATACATGGAATACAAGTTTATTGAGGATCGTGTAAATATGTGATGAGTTTACGCCGCGCATAATGGAAAAGAAGAGCTTAGAATTTCACAAACTTTAAAATTACAATATTTAAACTTAATTATCAAATTCGTACAGAAAAATTAAGCTAGGTATTTTTTTGTATAAAATTCCTACACCGAAACCCTAATCCTTATTAGAAATTATATGGCTAATATAAAATCCAAATATCTAGCTTCTTTTCATAATAAGCATATGAATCATAGGTATACGTTGTACACACGAAAGGGAGAGCTTATATCCCTATCCTCCTCTCCTCTGTCGTCAATATTTCTTGACATGAGTAGTTAGCCATTCATTTCGGCTCAAGATCTCTTGTACTTGGGCACAACATGTCGGAAAGCTAGCATGCATGTTGTCCTTCAACTATAGGTATATTTACGTAAGAAATCTCTCAGCATCACTCTAAATTGGATATAATATGAAAGGACACAAATAATAACTAAAGTAATTGAAGTGGTAAAGCTGGATCGCATTAATTAAATCAATGAGAAGTGAAATTGTTGTTGACAAACGGACAGAAGTGGGGAGCTTGGCTAAGTTCCGGGTTACAGAGAAGTCGTGAATGGCTAAGACTAAGACAACCTGTACGTCTTTGGGCTTTGAAAGGGTAAACGAATGGGAATCATGGTTGGTCAAAAGGGTAAGTCCAATTTAGTCTATAATTCAAATCTAAGAAATCCATGATTCAAAATCTAAATTAGATTAGAGGTTTAATTTGAACCCAAAATTGACCTGATGAAACTAAATATTGATTAACTTGTAATTCAATTAACTTAGTAAAACATGGCCAAATCAACATTGATGAATTTAAAAAATATTATTATTTTGATAAAAAGTTTTTATCAAAAGCTATGTATATTAAGGGTGTTGGTAATTATCAAACAACAATTCAGCTAAAACAATCATTAGAGATTTATGACAGAAAATGGTGTGGGTGTGGGTGTGTAAACTTTGGAAAAGCTGACAAGATATTATCGCCCCTGAGAACTCCACAGGCAGGAAGGTTGAGGACTGGGAGGCGAATCTCTGTATTCTGAAGGCACGATCCATTGTTGATCATCAACCACACAGGAGAAAACAAACATGCTGCTAGTTCTATATAGTATATACTTGGACGGGATCAGCTAAGACATGCAAATCCTGCAGCTTTGAAGCATTTGCATCAGAATTCTGACTATTTCCCACTGCTGATTCCACCACCCCAGCTTTACCAGCGCCACACACAAGTGCAATATGTACAGAAGAATTGATCACAGGGAAGGTAAAGGTGATTCTCTCTAGAGGTGGTTTTGGAGAGACTGATGTAACCCATTCCTGATTTTCCTTGAGGAGTGGATGTCTAGGGAAAACAGAAGCTACATGCCCATCCAGACCGTGCGGATAAGCATCCGATCAAACTTTGGGAGTCCACTCAATGAAGATTTATCTACCACGCCAGTATGAACCAAAAGTTTGAGACAGGTTTCATAATCATCAGCTGCACCCTCAGCCGACAAGGCATTGTTGATGGCATAAGCATCACCTGGGAGGATTGGTACCTGCAAAACATTCAAGGGAAAAACAAGTAAGTTTATTTCCTGAAAAAATGACATTTATCAGCATAGAAATATAGATTATCCACAAAAGAAAAGGGTTCAAGCTCACATTGTCCTTTATCACAAACAAAATAGATTATTACTCTTTCAAACCAAATAATTTTCCAGCTCTCCCATACTGCCCAAGAAAAGAAACTCAACATAATAAACACAGTTGAAGGAAAAGGCCATGGAAACATTTCAAACCAAAAGACTATAAATGAATGTTATATGTAGCAGTAGGCTTTCCAATACATTTAATGGTTAAACATATTTGCTTAGACAAATAATAGTCTATCTAAAATTCTCATGAATACACCAATCCAATTCAGGTCTTTATATATCTCCTTAAGAACTAAATAACCTAACTAAGAACTAATCAGAAAAGAGAGATATTGATGGAAAAAACAGGTTCAAAAATATCCTACAGTTGAAACACAAAATAAAAAAGTTCAAGCGATTCCAGGTTGCAAAATTGAAAAATCTTACTGGGAAAGGCCAGTGGACCCAAGAACCAGGCTAACCCTATCTTCTTTTACAAAACCAGGGAAGGAACAATGCACACACGTGTGTTGTGATCTAGATGGGTTTTTTAAAATCAAACCCTCTCTACCCCCCTTCAGGGGCAAAAATGAAGAGTTCATAAGATAGTTTATACAACTGCTATTCTGACATGAAAATCTTCTAACAAGCCTATCATCTAGCATTGCTAGAAATCAATGGCAATGCAGACTGGATCAGATCTTGCAACTTGATAGTCAATCTGGAGACTGTATTCTTAAACATTTCGCAGGAAATTATCTCCTCGGCAGAAAAGTCAGCTTGCTGCAGTGCATGGAGCTGCCTCTCCAAGTACCTACTAAGACTAGCCTCTGTGATGTTAATGAGACTGAGAGAAGGATTTGTGTGCATAAATTTGGTAATGAGAAATCCTGCTAGGATCTGCTGATCGCCCTTCACAAGCTCTGAAATGAAGCAGGGGAACATGATTCTTCTGAAAAGTAATAACACATCTTTCTCTGTGTTTACATGTTCATTTGTTCCCTTGTTCATGATTGTTGATGACTGAGCTTCCTGACTCTGGCGTGAGAAATTCCCAACCAAATAGCAGAGATAAGAGAAAGTGGTGCTGTAAGAGGGTTTGGCGATTATAGTTGAGATAACCCCAGAAGATAACACGAGCATTAAGAACTCATGGTCCCTGCCAGCCAAGTCCGAAATCCCTCCTTGTTTCAGCTTGTCTTCAACTACATCCAAACACTGCAACTGTATTGCTTCATAAGGCAGAAGAAGCACCATTTTTAGAGCCATAAAAGAATCCTTCTCAAGTACAGCCTGGCTCAAGCTCCTAGCATCATCTTCATCAAGCAATATTCCATAAGTTTTTGAAAGAGATCGATCAATCAGCCTTGACACATCCTTAAACTGGGACAACCCGATGAGCTTTTTGATAATTTCCATCCAACAAACATGTAAAGGATGAACATGATTAGAATTCTCTGTCTTCTCTTTCTCAGGAGCTTCTTCGTCCTGAAAGCTTTCCCATCCTTCATCCCAGCCATCATTACTCCAGCAATTTTCTGCTTCTGTGGTATCTACTTCATCTTTTGCCGTTACAAAAAAACCTTCCCACTCTTCTAAAATGCCTATCAATACATCAAAATGAGGTTCTGTACAGGAAGATGCACACAACTTCAAGAAGCAAGAGACTGCAGTCTCAATATTCACGAGATCATCAGCGGTAATTTCTATCCTAGGGGATATGGAGGATGCAAGCTGAGATGATTTGAGGGCAACCAGTGTACTTGTAAACCTGCTAGAAGTATCTATATGATCAGGCAACCCCTGATTTGCAGAAGTCTCACTCTTTTTACTGGTAGAGAGCAACCCATCCCATCCTTCCCATGATAATAGATTAGATTCTAGCTCTGTAGGGAAGCCCTTAATGTTTCTACCTGTTATGAACTGCATAATCTCTAGAACATAAACTCGAACATGGCTAGGGAGCTCCAAATTATTAGAGAATTGGGCCATTCTTTCCCAAACTGCATGCCTGACTCTCTGCAAATCCTCTATTTGACCTTCCAACTTACTCAGAGATGACAAAAATTGATACAAATTCTGGTGGTCATGGGATCCACCAACCAAATCTCTTAGAATCGGCTCCAACATATTTATATAGAGATGAGGAAGATCCAGGGATTCATTGTCAGCAGTTGGAGCTGAACTGATGGCACACTTCGACATTGCTTCCAAGAATACTTCTGAAATGGCTCCAAACCCGCAACAAGCATATAACATAGATCTGCAGAAAATTGGTATCTCAACAGAAAAATCACCAATTAAACCACAACTTGCATAACCAATTAAGGTGCCCCAGACCTGACTTGGTGAAACACTGTCCTCCATCATCATCCTCATAAAAACCTTCAGACCACTAGATAAGAACTCTGGATCAAACCTGAATTTTCCAACTGACCTCTCATTTAATGCCATTTCCTGCATTTCTTCGCTCAATTTAAGCCAAAAGTTCAAGAGAATGATGAGGCAATCCTGCCATTTTGAGTTATCTGGTATACTCTCATGAGAATCATGCAGTGGTATAATCACTGTGAAGTATTGCTTCATAATATCTAAAGAATCTGAAAGTGCCAAAAGCCTGATATATGTTCTACAAAAATCATAGGTTTGCTCCAGTCGACTCATAAAGTCCTGAAACTTTTCAGCATTTCTGACATCAAACTCTGTTCTAACTCTATTTTCCAAATTCATCAATAAACTCATCACATAATGTTTGTAGACATCTGGCCACAGTATGAGACCTTCCGGTACTGAATCAGTGTAGATACTGACCAATGCTTGTACCATTTTTGCCAAGGCTTCCACGCTAAATTCATCAACATGTGAAAAGACTTCATTTCGGAAAGACTGCAAATTTAAACCATCTAATCCAGCAACATTCTTAAAGTTTAGGTTATTAATAAAGGAAACCCTTTGACATTCTTGCTCAAACACCTTGTACAAATGAGCTAATTCAAGAGCAGACAAATTTGATGAATTTGGATGAGCTGTTGACAATGATTCTTTGGTTTCTTCCAGCTGCAAGTAGCAATCAGAGAGGAGGCCATATATACAAGCAAGGCGTATCTTGTTGCACCCATCAATTGCAGGGTATACAACCAAGGAGATAGTTTTGATGGTTTCAGAACCACAGCCAACTATTTCTTCCTTGACCTCTGAAATTTCAGCCTTAATATCATCATCAGTCCAAACCTCAGAAACAAGAAAATAATTTAGATGCCATTGTAGCACCTGCAGAACAGAGAAAATACGTTGTATAACAAGTCAAGAGAGCAAGTAGATGTCTCCTCCAAGCATAAAGATATTTACAGACACACTAAAATACCTCAGTGTGATTTAATCCATAGGCATCGACCAATTTTAACACGTCCCTTATAATGTGCTTCTTTTCCAACTTTACTGATTCAATCAAGGAGAAAATAGCACTCTTGATGTAGTCAAGGTCACCAGACAGAAAACGCCCAGTTTCAACTCCAGGAATGATTTTCTCCAACTCTCTAGATCGTTCTGCTACGCGTCTTTTTTCTTCTAATTTGAACTTCCATTCCCTCCAAAACGTGGACTGTACTTCATCCATTTTGGTCATTTCATCTGCATTCAATAGGCAAAACAACAAACAGGAGAAATACCATCATTGCACTGGAAATAACATTTAGTGTTATTTTATTAAGAGATGATATTATAAATAGGGTCTTATTGAAATTGTATGCCAAGTAGATTTTTCAAGTCATGTAAAGGACTAAATCCAATCACCTGAACTAGGTAGTTTGTGCTTCTCTTTAAACTTCCTCAGCAGCAGCTCTCTCCTCTGAGCCGGACCCTTGCACTCAACTCCAGAGTTATGTAATAAACTGTATGTCATTCCCACATTCATGATGCTACAAATTTCTTGGTAATTCTCCCGCATCTTTAGCTGCTCTTCTATTATTTCTACTCCACTAAAGGCATCCACGAGATTCAATAAGAAAGAGCACCCTGTGATGTCTTCCTCTTCAGTAGCAGGTGGTTCTATGATTGATTTTGCCAGAGAGGCAATAACATCATCTCTGGGAGCAAAACCATTTCTTGCCAGCCAGGACAGGATAGTTACCCCAGCTTCTGTTCTTATGCTGACATAATGCTTTCCAGGAATAAAGTTGGAAAATTTCTTACCATTTTCTGCTTTCTTACTTAATTCAAGCAGCCATGGGAGTTGAATAGTGGCAAAAGATAGAAGTTTTCCATTTTCCCGCAAAAAAGATTCCAGATCAGTTCCACTATCCACATGCCAGTTTTTAGTAACAAAAGAAAGTGTGTTTTTAATGTTACTGAAACAAATTTCTTGATCTCCACTGCCTGCTCCTCCAACCAGTTCAGAGCAATCTTTGAGGTCAACTATTTCTTCTATTCCATGAGCTGGGAGTGATGTAATGGAGGAACCTTGATCTGAGAAGCTGGACGGAATTGTCCCAGTCAAGATAGACAAATTCTCACACTGGCCTTGCATATCAAGATCTTTCCACGCATGAAGCAACTCACCAATAGATTGCTCGTCACAATGACTCAAAGCAAAACCTAGCAGCTGCTTTCGAGAGCCTATATCAATATTTTCAAGGGCAGGACCCCTTGCTATTGCAGCACATAGATCCCAAACAGGACCATGCCCTTTTTTGGCAAGAACAAGGCAGAGATCAAATGCCAATTGCAGATCACCTGCAACTGCAGCTTCTCTAGCAATAGCTTCCTGAACAGTAGATATATCATCTGAAGAGTTCAACCCAAGAAGTTTGGCAACCTCAATGAGTTCATCAACATGTAGATAAGCTCCAGCTTGGCTAGTGATTGCCATTTTGATGATCTCCATAGGATCCTTTATTTGCCTGAACTGCATAGGTAGTAGAGTCACTCCAAGGTAGGGAAGTTTAACAGTGAGAGCATCAATTAAATCAGCCTCTGTCTGAACATTTCTACTATTTGGAAATAAATTAAGGCATTCCTTGGCCTTCCAGATCTGAAACAAGTTGCAGAAACATAATCAATCAATTTATACAGGAAGATAGCCATTTGACAAACGAATCAATGTCAGCTGTAGAATATAAATCTAAATAAGCCAGAATTACTACCATACAATAGCGATAATAAAAGAATTTACAGAGCTTTTTTTTAATATGTTTATATATAAATATTTAAATTTGTAATAGTATATATACCTCAATAGCACCCCATAACAATGATGAAAACATTACTGTATATTATAATGTTGCTTGTAAAAAAATTTAGAAAAACTATAACATATGTTACCATTACTTATTCCATAAGTGTGTTATAGCATCGTGAAAATAGGCACACCAAAAAGATATGACATGTTAATAGCTAGAAAATTCATTTTTTGATATATAATGAACAATAAACCAAAAGATTTTCACAGTTGCAGAGATATCTAATAAAAAATAACTGCTGTCATACAAGAGTGCCTTTCCAACAATTCCAAGCAAAACAAAACATGGCATACTAAATAAATATTCAAATTCAGAACGAGTGGATTTATGATGGATATATAAAGAGAAAACATATCAAATTATTGCCAGATATCTCAAGCCATAACAAAGCTTAACATGTGTGCTTACTTCAGAGCAAGAGAGACTTGAAGCCGAGAAGAAGTACTCCCGTGCTGCTTGAATAACAAGATTTTCTGCTTTCTCTGATGCTAAGGCTACAGAACTTGTACCTTTCAGATAATTTCTTGCAAGAGAAAATTTCCCAGCTTTCAGCATTCCTCTACAGAATTCCACAAGCATATACTCTGGGTCAAGGAAAGGAAAAGCCTTCTCTCGCAAGCATTGCACATCACGCCACATGTTTGCCCAATCATTATCTGATCGACCTGGCTGTCTCCGAACAAATTTTGAGAGTATAAGACGAAGAATCTGTTTTACACCTTTTTCATCTGCATGAGCTTCCAGGAAAAACTTCATTGGCTTTGGAACCTGAAACAAACAATTCATTGCTATCACATTAGCGCGAACAAATTACAAGAGCAGTTAATGGCTCTAGACCACACAATCTGCATTGCAGTCTCACTTTTAGAATGCTGAAAGCCTCAAAAAAAATTCTTTATCATTATTGTTCCACAAAATTACAGTAAAGAGCATGTTAGAGAGTGAAGATGCCTGAATAGAAACATATATCTAATGATTCCATTATTTGATGCTTGAAATGAATTCCCAGATCAAAAGAAGCATGGGCCATAGAAAACAAATGACAAACCTGATACAATGCCAAAAGCCTCCCTGCTTCAATATGACCTTCAGCAAGTTTTAGTCGTTTCTCAAGGCCCTCAATAGATATTCCAACATCTGTTAAGGTGAAATGCTATCGATTATTTTTTTATCATTGATAATTCCAAAATCAAAGATAGCCGAACAATCTCAATAATAAAAATGCACACATAAATGCATATGCCATTTGTTTGTGTATTTTGATCTTTCTATACATCTCAGTCTTCAGCAGAATATAATAGTCATTAAAGGCAAGACTCTTGAATATACAAGGGGAACTTAAAAAGAAAAGTATAGTTCCAGATCCAGGAAAAGCAATAAAGAAAACCCATGTTACCACAACTTCTGAAATTAAAAGCAACCCAAACTTGAGAGCAGAACTTAATTGGAATGATCTGTATCTTCTTAGCAAATTCCCATGTCAAGTTGGAAGTTGCATAACTACATCTTTGGGTTAATAAGAATCTATATGTATTACACAGACTTTACCTTGCTTCTGTGGGAGCTTTGTCAATAAGGCAGCCATTATACTCCATCTATCTGTAACAGTGCACAAATAAATGCACTGCAAAGCACAATCTACAGCTTCGATCTCGACCTTGAAGAAACCATTATCATGCAATTCCCTGCATCCTTCCTCAATAACCATCAAGCATATGTCCAGTTTATTCTCCGAAGCAATTTCCTTCAGCCATTTAACCAGAAATGAATCGTCCATGTGAACTGAGGGAAAATGCCCATCTATATCCTGATCTTTAGTAAAAGGGATGTTGTGAAACCTATTTTGCATAAATGGAATTGCCCTATCATGCAGTTTTTTTACCACATTTTCCTCTTTCACTCCCTTAAGCATCATTCTGAATTTTTCATAATCAGATAATTGTTCCCAGGAGATAAGGCTCATATTGGAACATGTGTCAGCATCATTTTCATCTGAATATATGAGCTGGTGCAAGTATAGAATATCTTCATGAAACTTCTGTAACTCAGAGATGCCTTTGCGGCAAGCAAAATCAATCAAGAAGAGACAGTTGTCAAGCTGGCCACTACAGCTATCAATATCTCTAGCTCTACACCTGTACCACTCAGAAAGTTCACTAGATGATGGCCAAAGATAGCCGAGGCACAGTTTGACAATGGGCTCAGTTCGGAGCTGGATGCCAATCTCATGATTCTCCGGTGGCCTGTTGATAAAGTTTACCATCTCCTCACATTCTACCCAATCTTCTTCCCTAAGAGCAATTCTTGGGGGTGGAGATCTCCCAGGAAGAAGCTGCCCATAGGTTTGAACAGGAACAGTTTCAGGAATAGCAGCTAATATTTTCAACATTGAAGGAGATAGCGAATACGGATGACGCTTGAAGAGGAGGTTTAGGGCACCGATTTTCCCACTTTCAGCAAGTGCTGTGGCAACTTCACTAACAAGTATAACACGGAATTTGCTATATTCCTGTACAGAAAACCTGCACAAAGACTAAGTCAATATGCAGTCAGTCAATACAACTAATAATTTAAAAGTAATTCCAGAATACTTTATGCAATATTTCTTTAATGACATAAGAAACTTCCAGCAATGATAAAAATAACAACAGCAGAATAATAAAACCCATAGCATTATAAAATCATTGTACCAAAGCTTTTCACATATGAAAGAAAAGAATCAAATCATATATGTAGATTTAACATCTTCAAATATCCAAATTAAACAACAATATGAGATTTGCATGAGGTTTTTCTGCTTGTAGCTTATAGAAACAGCTTCAATATCTAAGAAAGAATAGTAGGATGTCTTTTTATCTACAACATCTGTAGGAACTTGTGTAGCATGCATGTGCACCAAGGTATTTAGCCTGTTTCACAAGTAAAGGTTCATAAAATATATCAAAATGGTTGTCCAGATCTGATGCCACATTCTATCTTATTATTATTTGCAAACCATGAGGGGAGAAAGGTATTGAGTTTCCAGAGAACATAATACCTGCCCATGTTTATCCCCATATAGGTCTCTAGCCTGTCCCTGAATTGCAACAGCTGAAGTCTAGCGATACGAAAATCCCAGATCTGGCTCCCTTTATCAGATTTTGACTCTGAAAAACAGAACTGATCAGTTACATGCAGCCCATATGAAAGTAAAGCTTTTACAGCATCTTCTGTTGGTCCAACCTTATCAACACATTCAGAAATGACAAAACTGTGATCCTTTATTTTGGACAAAAACATATTTATATCATCTTTTCCTTGGCCAGAGTGCAACCACTGAGATTTCAAAACTTCATCTCTGTCCAAGCCATGACGATTGGCAAAGTCCAAGGCAGCTTGATATTTAAGACTACTAATTAAGATATGGTACATTTCAGGAACAGATATCTTTGAAAGTGAGATCAGACTCCAGTGCAACTGGGAAACATCAAATTGATCACTTCTGCCTCCCATGATCTGCTCTACATTGTGCACATCACCTGATTCTCTACTATGATTAGATGGGATTTTGCTATCTAAAACAAATATGTGTCCTTGAAACTGCTGTATTCTATCCAAAACAATAATTGAATATAGATGGTCGTCCTCTTGAAACTTTAAGCCAGTAACAATATCAAGCATGGTCACAGTGCCGCCACGTTTTGCAATAGTCATGATGTGGTCAGACCACCAAGTAAAATCCACAACATCACTTAAAAGCTCATTCTGTCCGTTTGTTAAGTTACTGGTTCCTTGTGAACCTAATTTCTCTTCACCGGCAAAGATCAAAAGTGAACGGCTTTCTTTATCCATCTTGAAAATGTGCAAGCATCCTGATATATCTAAAGTGGCGACAAACTTGCCAAGTGGTGAAATTAGCACCTTTGGACATGCTAGTATGGCATCTTTTGATTTGGAGTATAAGCCTTCAAACTGAATAGAAAACAATGGTTCCAAATCAAAGTTTTGACTTCTACACCAAAGAGAAAGAATGCAAGATCCTGAAAAAAAATATTAGAATATAAATTCAAAAACCGTGTGATGTGATTTAATTTAAAACGGAAAAGAAAGTTAAAAAAAATGACTTTCCAAGCTGCCTGAGGTGGTCTTGTACATCTTTAATTTCACCATCTACATTTTTGCCTGTGCGAATTGCATTACAATTTCATGAACCAAAATATCAATTAGAATATTACTTCTTTATTAATTTTTTCCTTTCCAATTTTAGTATGCTCCAGAGAGTAAAGAAAAAAATGGAGAATCTCAATACCCTGTGTGAGTATCCATATGTATGGGCTAGACACAAGGATTTAAATCTGAAAATTGAAGTAATCATCTGCTTAGCAGGACTAAAACCTAAGATCTTCCCTTGAGGAATGCAAGTCAGGCTACAAACAATAACGTGCTTTGGTACTTGCATATATAGAATATAGTTGGAAATTTAAACTCAGTATAATTCAAAAAAAAATTATAAGAGATTAAACAAGTTGACAAGCATCCCGCTACATGAAGGTTAGAAA
>Ga0307515_10012365_pt1 | contig 16063 bp, 3 predicted proteins | sample 17_EM_MG_FD_194513 | JGI IMG/M metagenome (GOLD analysis project Ga0307515, IMG submission 194513) | Populus trichocarpa ectomycorrhiza microbial communities from riparian zone in the Pacific Northwest, United States - 17_EM | ecosystem: Host-associated > Plants > Roots > Unclassified | place...
ACTAGTTGCTTTATTAGTAGCTAATAGCATCTTTAAGCACGATATAAATAGATATAAGTTGTAAAGTATATACTATTATAACGGAGAGTTGCTAGTGTCGAAGCTAGAGATTAAAGGCGCCGCCCTATAGCCTATATCTGGCACTAACGTAGATACTAATTTAGAAGATGCCGCTAAGCCGCGAAGGCTTAGTAACACTGCGTCTAGAGCTATTAGGACTGGGAAATGGTTAAGGGCTAGGTAGGCTTATAACTATTACTAATGCTAAAAGATAAGGTACAACTTTAGTGAAAATAGAGTACTATATACTAACTGCGTAATATATAAGTTGGATTATACCGTTACCGCCCGCCGTAGGAGGAAACCCGCTATTTGTAGTGAAGATGCTAAAGTTGGCGAAGCTTTAGACGATTTTATAAAAGGTATGGAGATTATAGTTAGGGTTAATTAAGAACAGCTTAAAACTAATCTAGCTTAGTAGGCTTAGAAGGAACCTTTATAAATAGCGCTTTTAGGGAGGAATATAACACTAATTACCACATTAGCCTAAAATTAAATAAGATAGGAATTGTAGAATGGAGGGGAGAAGAACGTTCTATAAGGTTAGTACTTACACTATATATTAGGAAGAGCGTTACTTATAGGAACTTTATAGCTACTAAGAGTCCCTAATATAGATATTTTACCGCGAAAGTACTTCTCTAGCTTTTAAAATGTTTAAAGATGAGGACCTACCAGGGCTCTATAGAATAAATCCCGCCTTAAATACTAATAACTATAAAATGCATTAAATATACGGCTCTGCTATTTAAGGTAGCGTTACTAGTAGACTTTTAGTATATCCTTTCTATTACTAATATAGGTTATAGATTATACAGCCTCCTATCCTTTAGATATTAACGCACAACTATATCCTACTTTAAATTCTTTAGACTTTCTTAAAAACGCTCCCTATAGCGGCTAAGGATAAGGGTTCTTAAAAGGGTTTTTATAGGAGTTAGCGAATATCTAAGCTTGCGAATGATTTTTTAGATAATAACTCTTAATACCTCCCTTCGCTTCCTTCTTCTTAGTGCGGCCTTTATAGATCTAGAAAGATCTAGTAATCCCTTTAACTTCGTATTATATTATACTCCCCTACCTTAGGCTAGAATAATAGTAGAAAATAAAGTAAATAAAAACTAACTTATCCTAGCTAGTAAGGCGGAAGAATGACCGGGGTTTTAATTTGCTTACTTTAATTTCCGTATTAAGAGTTATTATATTAACCCCTTAGTTCTCCTAACGTGTTTATTTATACTTAATATTCGGTTTCTACTCTGTATTATATTACCGCTACTTCTTCTACGCTATACTAGATGTTTAGAGGTAAAAGGAATACTATTAAGGCTAATATAATAACTGTAAGTATAAGATTAACCTAGTCTTAGTTGCATCTGCTTATAGTTTTAGTTTAGTAACTTTAGGACCAAAATATGCCTACTATTAATTATCGCAATATAAGCGCAGCTTAAAAATATTATAGGTTAATCTTTAAACATTAGGGTAATAAATAAACTAGGAAGCGTTGTTATACCAAGAAGGTTATATAGGCTAAGGATTTTATTCCCTTTTTTATATGGGAATTATAGAACCTTTAGGAATGGGTATCACTTCTAGAAAAGGGAAAATCCGGTAAAAGCGCCACTAAGGAGCTTAAGGAGCTTAGGGAGCTTAGAGAGCCTAGGGTGTCTAAAAAGCTTAAAAGCGTTAAACTCCTATATCTGCTCTATACTGAGGATTTTACTTAAGTGGATAACCTCGTAAGACACCTTAAGAATAAGCATTAATTTAAATGCAATAATTACTGCAAAATTTGCAACAGGCAATTTGGAGCGTTAGTAGCATTTACCTATTACTTAAGGGGCCATTATCCTAGGTTAGTTTAGGAGAATATTATTAACTAAGGGTCCTATAGGTCTGGACTAGGGCTACCTAAGCAATTACCCTCATAGCTATATAAAGATATTAATGCGACACCTCTTCTACAGCCTTTTAGCGACACGTTAGACGAAGTACCTTTAAATTCTCTTACTAAGCAAATAACGCAGTATTTTTTATACGATGTTTTGGATATATTTAGTGCGGCACCCTTTAATATATTTAGTACGGCGCCCTTTAATCCTCTTAGGGCTTTTAATATATTTAGTATAGTACCCTCTAATTCTCCAGTGGAGATGATATACTAGCCGCTCTTAGGAGATTAAGCTGTAAATAATATAATACCCGCCGGACTTGCTTTAAGTAGTAATAATAAAAAGGTATTTATTAAGGACATTATAGTAAGTTAATTAAAGTTCTTTCTTCTATAATACTATAACTAACCAAAAGATGCTATAGCGTAGATTATTACGCAATTTAGCCTTAGATTTAAGTATTATTAACTAGCTTCTAATATTATCTAGCAGCGCCAAAGTAAGTAAATAATGCATTCTTTTAAGTTAATTCCTGCTCCCTAACCACGGATTAGCACTATTATTTTTAAATAAACGTATAGTATTAAGGTGCCGGGTTATACTATATACTAGTAGATTTATATAAATAGAAATTTTGCTATATAAGGGTATTCTATTTGGATTCTGGCTGACTGCACTATAGTAGTCTTAAATTAATTTACTTTGCACGCTACTATAATAGAGCTTCCCGTTTCTAAATTATATAATCACTATTGCGAGAACAGTCGTTTTTGGCTAGCTTTTTAATTTTGTTGCCTATTTAGTGGTTAATCTTTCTGCGCCTAGAAAACCCTTTACCTAAGTATAAAACCACAACAGCGTGTATATTAGGAATTGGTTGCTTTTTAAGGTAAGGTTCTAAGCGTAATAACCAGTAATAATAAATAAAGCTTAATATTGTCAGTAAATGCGACTCTACGAGGTTTTATATCACATATATATCGCCCCCATTTGCTCTTACTTTTACTATTTATTTACTATCTACTCTATAAGGAGACCTATTGATTTAAACTATCTACGAAATATCCCGATCTCTACCAAAATAGAAACACTAAGCCCCTATAAGTTCTTTAATTAATACTATCTTTTGCCATTCTAGATCTCGGCCTATACGTTTACTGCGACTAGATTGGACGGGAAAGCAAGCCGTAATAAAAAAATTGTCGTTTTAAGCCGAGAAAAGTATCGTTCGGACAGCCTAGACAATATTAGTCCTCCTCTAAAAGTCTCTAGAATATGCTTACTTTATTTAAAACAATATCTCTTTTAATATAGTTTAAGGAGGCTAGGTGTTCCGGCAAAGCAGGCTTAATACTTATAGCTCCCTTAAGGACGAGATACCTATCCTTATAAAGAGCTTATAAAGCCTTATTAAGATTTGTTTTTAAAGAGAGCTTTTACCCACTGCGCTTAACGACCTCAATATCTATATGCTTATTGGTTGGCTATATAGCCCTTACTCCAAGGTTGTGGTTGTTTTATTACTCTAAAATTTGAGCTACGTAGGGCAGGTTTGGCGGGGCATAATTATTAACTAGATTCGCTAGCACGTAATGCCTAGTAAGATAGATAAATATAACACGCTAAGTCCTATAATAAACCGTTAAATTATAGCGATATTTAATTTAATAATTGGCCCTTAAGGCGTGTAAGCTTATATTCCCTAAGTCTCCTTAGTAATATATACTAGATCTTTTAAAGCGGATAAGCCTTATAGCTGACCTCCGTTAGATAAGTTTAAGGCTATAATATAAGGCTCTAGTAGTAGAGTTTAGGTAAGTGCTATAAATATAAAAAAATATAAACAACTTTTAGTGCTAAGAGGAGAATTATAAACTGGAGGCTTTATTAGACTTAGAGTAACTAAGTATAGGTTAGGTAGTAAGGCTTAGAGGGAGAGAATAGGTAGGTTTAATTCCTTAGAAAATAACTTAGATTAAGTAGCAGTGCCCGCCCTCCGATAAAGAATTATATAGAGGTTCTATAAAGCGGCTAAAAGGGCTAGGGAGGGCTAGGGAGGGCTAAGGAGGGCTAAGGAGGGCTAAGGAGGGCTAGGGAGGACTAGGGAGGGCTAGGACCCCATAAAGATTAAAGTCCTACTACTTTTTCTATTCTTTAACATTAATTGTCTACGCCTTACCCTATATTTGTTACTATAGCTATTTAAACTTCTTTATAAAAATATTGCTAATTACCTAATAAACTTCCTTAGCCTAAAGTTCCATACGTAAGGGGCGAACGCCTACCTGTATACTAAGGTTAACGACTAAAGCCTTTTTTAAAGAGCGAGGTTTATTAAGCGCGACGCGTAAAGAGGCTGTAAGTAAAGCCGTTAGTAAGGGGGGCGTTCGTTTTCCTTATAAGGAGGTTGTTAAAACTAGAGCGGGTATCCCTACCTTAAGCGTAGACTGTAATAGCTTTTTATTCCCTTAGCTATGACTTATTTTAATAATGCTAACTTTTCTAAGATCTTTCTAGAATAGAAGAATAGTAAAGCTTAGCTGCTGTTACGCACAGTATTACTCCGGAGTTAATAGTAATATTACCATATTTTATTGACCTAAGAATTTTAAATTAAATAGCTTATAACCTTAATTATCTCGCCTAAGAGAATTACGTCTTAATAATAGGGTAATTGGAACCTCCTAGTTTTTAAACACCTAATAATAAAATAAATAGCCTTCTAGATAAAGTTCTTTATCCTATAATAAGGGTAAAATTTATACGTAAGTATTATAACTCTATACTTAGGAACTAATATTTATACAATAGTTATAAGGGGTCCTACTATAAAGTTTATCTTAGATTGCATAGACGAACGAAATATGGTTAGACGAGATATTATTACAGCTATATAGATTGCTGTTATACTAAGGGCGCGGGCCTTTCTTCTAAAAAAGCTCTTACCGCTTATATTAAGCGTTACGATTTAAACCGTTGCAAAAGCATTTTAAATAGACCATAAATCCTTCCCTAGTATAGCGCCGCTTTAGAACCGATAAAACATCTATACCCTTTACTAGGTTGTGAGAAGGCTATTAGAATAGGTTTACCTTTAAAAGAGGATCTTTGTGGTTATATTAAAGACCACCACGGCCTTAAAAGAGTTTATTATCCTTACCAAGATTATAGATAATTAACCGGCCTAGGGCTATCCTTAAAAAAAGCCCTTGCCCGCCACTTAAAAGATTCCCATAATTCTAGAGCATATTTTTGCCATTATATTACCTATATTTAAGCTAAAGGCAAAGGCCTACCCTTTAAAGCTACTCTTTGCCGCTATATTAGGGATGTTTACGGTAACAAAAAAAAATGCCCCTACCCTAACTGCAAACAAGCTACTAGTAAAGGCTTTTGTAATATATTTCGCTTTCGCCGCTATATAAACGGATATTCTAAATTATATCTTTGCCCTTATATTGGTTGCAAATTCTCTAGGGGTAAAGGGCTAGGTATTAAAGAAGCTCTTTCTATATATAAAAGGAGGGCTTATAGCTTTCTTTAATTCTACTATAGTATGCCCGATTGTAAAGAAGCCACTAAAAGAGGGTTATCTTGCAAAGATAGTCTTTAAAATTATATAATAATGGTCCATAGCTCTGGTTTCTATTATTGCCCTAATGTTAACTGCGAACGAGCTACTAGCCGAGAGTTTTGTTTAGAAAGAACTCTTTAAGGACATATAAACCGTGTTTATAGCCTTTAATATAAATGCCCTATATCTAGCTATAAACAATCCGCTAGTAAGGGTTTAGTATCTAAAGAGATTCTCTAAGATTATATAAAGTTATATAGGCGTAAAAATAACTAAGCGTGAAGGTCACTTATGTTATTACTAGTTTAATAGTTTATTTTGTTTTACCTTCCCTAAGATCCGCTAATTATAATAGGGCTCTTCGGGTTTAATATTAGTAGGAATTATCTAATTAATAACATGCGAACTTACGGCTGGTTTAGTTCCATTTTCTTATATATTTTTAATAGATAAGAGCTATTTATCTACAGAATCGCATATTTCTTTAATTGGCATTTAGTGCAGGGTATATTCTTAAGAGAGAAGAGTTATTAATTTAGGTTAAATTTAGCCTATTACCCTATCCTTGTTCCTATTCCAGTTATACTACTACCCCCGTTTTAGTTATATACCCCCCTCCCTTTCCTATTTTAAACACCTATCTTATATATAAATAGCTTCTTTTCCTTATAGTTTAAATAGATAGAGTCCTTATTTTTTACTTACCCCCCTACCCCCTTCTTGTTTTTATTTCTTATACCTTTTCTATATATATATAGAGGCTCTAGAGCTACTATTTAATAAATAGAGTTATTATTCTTTTCTTATAATTAATGCACGGACTACTAATTAACAAGAGTTGCTTGTCTAAAGCAGCATATATTAGTTCGTCCGCTTAATTTAATAAGTATTAAGCATAAGAGGAAAAAAAGTATTAAAAGAGAAATAGTAATATACCTTTAAAGGAAGCTAAGCGGGTATAAGGTGTAGCTTAAATCTAGGGTTTAGCAAACAAGGATAATTAGTAGTAGTGCTAGCTGTTATAGTTCCTCCGTTACAGAGTGTCCTTTACTCTATATAATATTAAACATTAAACATTAATTATAGATATAACTAAATATTCTAAAGCACTAATCTAGCCTTAGCTGTAAAGAGAATTAGAATTAGAGCCGGAGCTATTAACTTTAACACTGGATATATTAATTTCTTCGCTAGCTTGTCATCCGCCGCCGTTTAAACTACTTAGAGACCCTTCTGTATCTAGGAATAGCTATAGCTTATTTATTCTATCTTCCTCTAATAGCGGCTTCTCTGTATTAGGATATAGCTAGCATATTCTTAATTTCTTAAATACCTTCCTCTTCCTTATATAATTTGCGTTAGAATCTCTACCTAAGCCTCTCCCCATTGCTTGTTACTTATTTTAACTATTTCTGATTTAGTTAACTAGTTAATAAGCGGCATTTCGTTAGCGTAAGGGTTTTTAGTCTTTTCCTTATAGACCTCGGTTCTAATATAGGTATTTAGCTTTTACTTACTATTATTATGGGATTGTAGGACCTGTATACATAGGCCAAGTTTCTTAATAATATTGATTCGTTTTCTTTTACTACTCCTGTTATTTATATATACCTTACACCATTTTTTGTTAAACTTAGAGTGTTTCTCTTCTATACTTTAGAGCTTATTAGCACCTCCTAGCGCAAGTTAGTAGCCACTAATTACTTAGTAAAATGGATGGTTTTTTGTGCCCGTATTAATAATAAAGCGACTTCACTATTTGTTTTCGTAAGGTCTTATAGCCTCTAGAATGCCAAATTCCGTCCTTCCGTCCTTATATAAAGGTATCTTAATGCAATTATTATTTAATTAAGAGTTTAGATTATTAAGGTCTATATTAATATCTATATTAGACTCTACGGATTTAATTGCCTCTAGTGTATAATATTCTAGAGTAGTAGGGGTAGTAGCTGATGGCCTTATAGGGGGAGGAACTGTAAGTGTTCGCCTTGTAGCGGGTTCTAGGGCGTCCTATCTAGGTAGGACGCTTTTAGCTTTCTTTCCGTTAGGTCTAAATAGTTTAGTAAACTCTACCCTCTTAGTAGTAGAACCGCTCTTTATAGGCGATTTAGTAAAGCTTTCTTCTTTAGAAACAAATAGTGGCTTATTAGCACTACTTTTATTAGTAGAACTACCAACTCTAGCTAAACTTGCTACTTTAGTAGAGGAGCTACTCTCTGTAGGTTGTTTAGTAGAGCTTACTTTAGCATTACTTACTTTAGAAGTGGGGTTAATACCTATAAAGGGTTTAGTAGAGCTTAATATATTAGTAATAGCAGAGCCAATCTTTATAGATAGCCTAGCACCGCTAGCGCTGCTCAATTATTTGGCTAAATTACCCTTTATAGAGTTTAGCAGCCTTAAGCTCTCTTAAGCTGTGGCGCTTATAGAGAGTACTGGCTTCTTTCTAGGAATCTAAGTATTTGCACTATTAATACCTCTAAATAATAGTATCGCTTTAATTCTAAGTGTAAGTGCATCTTTTTTTTATTCTTAGGTGTCCTTATTAGGTATCTCTAAGATACTAAGAATTTCTTTTATAGATTAAATTGGTATTTAGTAATTAGTTAAAACTAGGTTAAGCTCTTTATTAACTCTTATAAGCTCTATATTTTTCTGTTCGGCTGCTTTAATTACATTCTTTAGAGATATATCTCTTGCTGCGGACTTCTTTTAGCGGGCTAAGTTGAAAAATTCCTATACTTATAGTCTAACATCGTTCTACACCGCTATTTGCTTAGGTGTTAGGCCTCTTAGGGCCTCCAAATAGGCTAAATAGGTAGTAGTAGCATTTAGCGATTCGTTAATTAACTGCTTAATTTTAATCTTAATGTGGCTTAGCGTTATTAACTTATAATTAATACCTACTTTCTTTAGTAACTTAATAAACACAACTAACCCCTCCGCAAGTTTTTTAATATTTTCCTTTCTTGCGACTATTCCTTTCTTAAGAGTGTTAATTTTGTTAAGCTAGTTTTTAAATACTTAAATATTGTCTAGTATTATTTTTTAAGGGAAATACTAATAGCGGTCTAGTTACTTAAATTTCTTTTTTAATTCCGTAAACTTAGCCTAGACTTTCTATTAAAACTTCTTTACTATATCCTTATTATTTTTATCTAATGTTTAATTCTTTACTGTAGCCTTTTTAGCTTTCTTATAGTTTACATTAAACTTAGGAGAGATAGCTTAAACTAGCTTAGAATTATAATTGCGGTTAAATTTCTTAATTTATACATCTAGTTTGTTTATTGTTTTTTTATAGGTTGATAAAATGCCCGCATCCTACCACCGTCTAATAAAGGGAAAGGCTTTGTAATATACTTTTTTTATCTCTTCCGGTACCTCGCTAAGTCCTTTTTCTTAAGCTTGCAATATTTATACTGCCCCTTTAAGCTAAAGTGCTACCTTATCCTTGTCTAGGAAGTGGTGTTTTTTAGTTAGTTTCTAAACTCTAACCTTTTTTATTTTAATGTTATCTTTATTATCTAAGGGACTTATCTCTATTTTATTATCCGAGATAACTTATTTTATCTCCTCTTCCTCCTTAGAGTTATTATTTATTATTAAAACTTTAGGTTGCTAATAATCCGAATATATTCTAAACGGCTTAACGGTATTCTCTGATTTTAATTTCAAGTTCGTCCCTAATAGCTCTAGGTTTAGAGACGTTGGGCTTAGTAGCTTAGAGTTAGTAGGTAGAAGACTTAGGTATAGCATATTGTTAATCTATAATAAACCCTAATACTTAATTGTAAATCTGTTAGTCTAAACGTTCGCTATTATAAGTATTCTTCTATGCTAATTGGTAATATTAAAGTTAGGTTAAATAATTAAGAGTAGATGATTAAGCGTAGCTTAAATTAGTAATATTAAAGTTAGGTTAAATAATTAAGAGTAGATAATTAAGCGCAGCTTAAATTATGTAGTTAAAAGGAGGTTGGTTTGGATAACTAAGGGCAAGTTAAGATCTTTTATAGAACCTCTATAACTACCGTTCCTGTTTATAGTAAAATAAAATAAAATTTTTGTTTTAATATTTCTGTTTTTTAAATTATACTTTGTTAAATACGTTACTAGATTACTTATTTAAGAATTTTATTTTAATATCTTATATAAATATCTGTTAAAGCTATTGTTTACCTGTTAGATAAAGTATTATATAGCTATTTATTATTTCCACTCTTGTTATTACTACTTTAATTTAGTATACTATTTTACTAGAGGGTGCCAAAGTAGTATTATTTTATAACTTGTTAATCTATTAAACGAGCAGTATAATGGGCGGGCGATCTTTAGGAATTATAGTAGGTATACGAAATTCCTTAGCTAGCGAACTTCTACTACTTGCGAAACCTACTACTTATATAACTGTTGGAGACTATAGGAATTTATCTTTTTCCCTAAACACGCTTAACGCTACAGTTGGAATGATATTAAGATTTAATTTTCTTAGCCTTAACTATACCTTAACGCAAAGCCGTTTTGGAGACCCTTGTTAGAGTAATAGTTAGTTTAGTATAGGTTTTAATTAATTTAATTTAGTAAATATAAGTAGGAAATTTTTAGTTAATTATAAGGTAAAAATATATATTCCGTAATGGTTCTATTATGCTTAAACCATTAAGAAATCTCATTGCTATACTGGTATAGTGTTTAGCTTAAATGCTAGTAGAGCTAAGGAGAAATTTATATAAAACGCTTTGGGGTTTACTTTAGGAAGTTAAGCCCTATTATTCTCTATAATGGTATGCTTTTTCCCTTAAATTAAATGGAACTTAATAACTTAAATTATATTAACTTAGCCAACAAATACGGGAGCTATAGTTTGGCGATTAACGCTAACGTTGTCTGTTATTTTCCCCCTAATTGTAAATAACGTAGGAATTTACCTAAATAGCTATGGTAGATATATAGGGGTATTTCTAAGACTTCTTATAGTCTAGGTAGATGTAATATAGGGTAGATAGAACTTGTTTTAAAAGGAATTGTTGACCTAAATTGGATTTCCTTACTACTATCTTACTACTGTCTTTAATGCCTAGTACCCTATATCTTACTACCTGTTTCTATTGCCTATAATATTTGTCTTAGTTGCCTAGACCTACCTTATGTATATAGAGAGCTTTTAGAGCCCTCTTTAATAAAACAGAGTTCTTATTCCTAATCGTTCGTTTAATAGGAATTAATTTTAGCCCCTATCTATAAGTTAGTTATAAGTAGAGTAAAGAATAGTGTTACTTTAACTATTTTAAAAATTAAATTTAAAAACTGATTTAACTATATTATAACTAATTCTAGGAAATTTACTAATACACTATAAGTATACCGCCTCTAGAATCTCTTTAGAAGAGTTAATAAGCTAGTAAGTTATAGGTAGTACTGGTATTTCTGTCTAAGTAAAGTTTCCTTTATAATTTACTATAACTTAAACGCTTTCACTATCCATTTAAAAGGCCTTATAATCGCCTACTTCGCCAGAAATTTCTAATAGCGTAAATAATATGGCCTCCGCACCAACGCATTGCCTTAATTTAAAGGGTTAGCTATAGCTTCTAAATGATAAGTTAGAGATTCTTACTATTAAATAGCGGCCGTTCCGTTTGGCGCACTTGGAGGAATACTAAGCTAGGCCATCTAATCGCCTACGCAGTTATGTGGTCAGGCTGTGGCCGAAATTAGGAGAAAAGTTAAGTTTTAAAAACTTAACGTGGCTTTATATATAGCATTTTAAGAGTTTAACAACCTAAGGAGATTTAGCGTTGTAAAATAGGACTTATAAGGGCATAACTTACTAAAACATAAGCTCTTAACCTGCTTGCGCCTTTAGGATTAGGTCTATAAGGCTAGGTAAAGATTAATTAAAGGAGATTAACTATACTAAAGCAAACGTAAAGCAGATAAAGGAGAGGATTGATATCTTTATTATAGGATTGGATTTTATTGCTAGTTTAGCTTAACTAGCTAGGTAGGCGCTGGCAGCCTATTATATAGGGTATTATTAGCGTTTTAGGAATTCGTTTTAGGATTTAATATTATAATTTTATAAAGTAGGAAATCTAAATAAGAAAACAGAAAGTATTCTAGGTAGTAAATACTGTTTTAGTAATCTTGACTTAGCATACAACCCCTATAGGTTTTACAATAAAGCGCTTCCTCTAATAAGATATAATGCGGCGCTAAAAATGGGAAAGATCTATAAATTTAGGTTGCTGAATTTTAGCTAAGCCGTAAATGGGAAATATATTAAGTAGGGCATTCTAGGAGATCTACCGAATTTAAGATTGTATTATTTTTACCTTAGTATATATTGTCCATACTTAAATCTAGAAATATTACGATATTAGCCCGCTAAAATTAATTCTACTAATAATTAAAAACTATTAAGGCCCTTATCCCTTATTCTTTATCCTTTATAGCACCTAGCGATATAAGCTAAAACTTAATTACGCTCTATAGATATATATATTCCACCCGAATTATTAAAGAATACTATAGATTTCGAGTATACATGTTACTAAATAGATTAGATAGGTGAAAGAATAGACCTAATACTTATAGATTATTATCTAGTGAATTTTATAATCTCCGCTATCTGTTTATATTTCCTAATCTATTATCTAAATTATCTGTGAGTCTCTAGGCACCTATGACTAGATAAGCCGAGAATTAAAGTACTATTGGCATGAAAACTTACCTAATACCGCCAATTCCTATCCAATAATTGTAAATTAATTTGCCTACCCCTTCTAACTTAGAAACTAAAACCTAGGTATTAGACCAGTTTACTTTCTAAAATATAATATCGCAAGGGTCGCGGTATAGTCCGTTATTTGGAATTATAAGATTGTATAACTTGGCTATATCTTTAAGTGACTCCCTAGAGCACCTCTTTATAAGCTGGCGAAACTTAATTATACTAGGCTCCTACTTAATAAGATAGGATTCCTTTCCGCTATTGCGTTGGAAATCCTTTACCCTCTTTATAGGCTATAGCCTATTATGCTTAAAGCATCTTATAGCTTTATTATTATATATTTCGCTATTTTAGGCGCCTAATAATTCTAGTAGGTCTTACCTAGGTTATTAATAAAGGCTAATCTTAGGTTAACTTTGTAAATAGGACTTTATAGCAATAATACTAACTTAGGATTTTTAACGGCAATTGTGTTATATATAAGAACTGTGCAAGTTAGTAGAGGCATATTTTTATTAAATGTATATTATAAGGTATATTATAAGTATAAAAGGCGACTAGTAGGGGTTGGTAATTAAATTAAAGTTATAACTAATAAGAGTAAGAGCTAATAAGTAACTATTAAAGCAGGCTATAGGCTGAAAACAGGAAACTTGTTTTTAAATTAAGTTATTTTAATACCGTTTTAGACTAGAAGTATAGTTGGCTAGGTGTTAAGCGCCTAGTTAGTTTAGCGCCTTTTAGATAATTCTAAGAAACTAATTCCTGTAATTTAAATGCTAATAACTTAAACTTTAACTTTAGAGGAAGCTAGATATCTAAATTAAGTAGAATACTTACTACTGTGCTCTAATATAGTTTATAGGATAATTTTGCTTCTGGCCGCCTGGTAGCTAAAGCTTTACCAGTATATGTACAAAATATTATATAGTAAGTAACTTAGTAATTGCCTTGCCAGAATAAATAAATTACTATAGTTTATCTATTTTTTGCTTTACTAGAATAGAAGGAAGAGGCTTTTTAAGTGTTAAGTGATCTACCTAGCTAAATGGAGCGTAAAGTTGCTGCAAATTAATTAGATCTTTAAGATATATAGGAAATCCGCTTATTAACCTAGGTATACTCGTAATCCCTCTAATAGAGATTATAATACTTTCGCTTAAGGTATTAACCATAAATTACACGCGTCGTTTAAATGGGGGATAACCCTTTAGTACTTTTAATATATAAGCTATTAGATAACCATAAATAAGGAACTAAGATAATGTGGTAATAAGCTAAGAGTACAAGTATTAACGCCTACTAGGAGGGAGATTAAGTCTGTAAAATATATAACCAACGCACTTATAACGGCCGTTAATGTACTAAGGGAGATATTTAAGTTTAAAGTAGAATATTGCAGCGTATATTAAGTCCATAATAGTAGGAATTATAAAACTTGATTTTATATATTCCGTAGTTTGGCTTTTTAATTCTCCTACCGTAGATAGGTTATTAAGTGGAGGTTTAGGCCCTTAGAGATAAAGATTAAGATAATAATTTCTGCTGCGGTACTGTGCTGGGATAGTATAAATAAACCTCTTTTAAGCTTCCTCGCTATCTAGACTCCGTATAAAGCTTTTAAAGAGTTTTAGGTAAAATTAATTTGTGACTAAGGATTAAGTGCTAGCAGCTATTGGTATAGAGGTTGTACTAGTCCCTAATGAGAGAGTAAAGTTAGGCTCGCCCTTTTTAGGCTATAGGAATAGACTTTCTAATTAGGCAATAACAATTAGATTGTTATTTTAAAGGCCCCTATTCTAAAAAGTACTAAGGTTTTTTATTACTTTGGGTTTAAAGAACCTTTTTAATTTAGTATTAAATTATGGGATATATAGTAGTAAGTTCTTTAATTAACGTCTAATACGGATCCTATCTAGGCCTACGCAGACTACTCTATACACAAGGGAAACTTATAAATTGATAAGAAGAAAACCCTTGTTAATGTAGGGGACGGAAAAACCCTATGGGCCACCTCAGTAGGATAAAAAACCCCTGTTTTGCCATGTCCGTTCATAGCGGCGGCCCTGCGGGCCTACGGCTACGTCCTATCCTCCTTAGATGTTTGAACTCCTTAGGAACCGCTGCTTCCTTCTCTAGCTTATCCCAGCTGGGGTTCACTACGTCCTAGCTAGGCCTTGCCAATTAACTGCTGTACTATTATTTCCCATATCTTAGCTATCCCCCGTGTGCTATCTCTTGTTTAACCATTGCCATATACGCCATGCCTCCCCCCCCCTAAGGCCTATCGAAGGCGTAAGGGGGATTTATTTATAAACTACCACTATACCAAAAGGTGAGCGGGACGTGTATATATGCCTAGGTATCTTTTACGCCTAGGCCCTAGTTGCTAGGCCCTCGCCAAGGGTAGGTAGTTATATATTAGCTATAATATAGTAGAGTTTAACATGCCTGCTTATCTAGGCCTCTACCCCAGTTTTCAGTAGCTTATTCCTACCTTTGGGCGTCATTGCCTCTACGGTCAAGGCTGGGCCAAAACCTCTCCCGCCTAAGTAACTCCTGTTTGCTCCTTAAGCGTACCTCACTAGCGTACTGCCCTAGTAAGCAGCCGTACTGCCCTGGCGAGCAGCCGTACTACCCTAGCGAGCAGTCCTATCTATTGGTACACTAATACGCGCATTCGTTCTCTCGAGCCATATAGTAGTCTCTCCGGCTAGGACGTGATCCTACCTACCTACTAGGTGCACTAGGGGTTAGAGCCTAGCTAAGGAGTAAGGTCCCTAGAGCCAGCAGTAGCTACTACGTACTACGCCCTGTAGGGGCTAGTAGTAATATAGGGGCGCAACACCCTATATATACTACTAGCTCCCGTTTCGCGTTGCCTATAAGAGTCTCCTTATAATAGGCCGACCGTGTTTTGTAGGAGGGGGCTATAGACCAGGTCCCGTGCCAGGCGACCTACTTCCCCCTCTCCTACTAACTAAGCTTGTGTCCCCCCTTCCTATAAGCTGGCCTGTGTCTCTAACTGTTAAGACCTTATCCGACTGGCCTGTGTTTCCCCTATAGCCTCCCCCATATGTATGCATTAGGTTGCGTGCACCACGCCTATTAAGACCCTCCTATGAGTTACCTTTTGACGCTATGGGGCCGTCGAAGCTGGCCTGTGTTTCCACTGCTTAGAGCTTTGCCCGTGTTTCCACCTCGTTAAGCTATCTGGTCGCTATCGCGTCGCTGTCGCGTCGCTGTCGACCAGGTCGCGCGCACCACGCCTATTAAGACCCTTTTTTGAGTCATCTGGGTGTACCGGATACCAGATAGGCCCTTATAAAGGGGCCTTAATGAGTTCTCTAGGTAGGGCCTTAATAAGTTCTTCGTGGTGGCCTTGGGGCCTTAACAAGTTTCGTATGAAGTATTTGCGACGCGTTAACCTTAACAAGTTCTTATAAAAAGAGGATCCCTACGCCCTCGTTGCGTTCCCTTTGCGATCTCAGAGCTAGTGCAAGCCCAAGGGTGTCCTATCGTACGCCTAGGCGCGTCCACGTCGACTGGCTGGATAAGGCCAGTTTTGGGCCTGGCTGCGAGCCAGGTAGTCGTACGTCGGGCGGTTTTCGTATCCCAGTTTCCCTTGATGGCCCCCCTGGATGGTATAGCAGGAGCCCCAAGCGGGGGCAGTAGGTCTCCTAGTGTTGTTAAGGGCGATGCTTCGTACGATGCGTCGTACGCGTCGCGAGCTCAACACCACAGAGTCGCCACGACAGCGCTGCGCGCGCTGCGACGGCTCTCTACCATCGCCTCTGC
>Ga0307515_10012366_pt1 | contig 16061 bp, 16 predicted proteins | sample 17_EM_MG_FD_194513 | JGI IMG/M metagenome (GOLD analysis project Ga0307515, IMG submission 194513) | Populus trichocarpa ectomycorrhiza microbial communities from riparian zone in the Pacific Northwest, United States - 17_EM | ecosystem: Host-associated > Plants > Roots > Unclassified | place...
GCTCGTGACGTAATGTAAGTGACCTATTTAGTACAAAAAAACTAGAGGATCTTAATAATTCATCGTGTTCCTTACTGTTCATTAACTAACGACTCACTACTTCTAACACTTTTTTTATTCTAAGTCTCTCATAATGTTTAGCTCCTTTTGCTCTAGACATATAATTAAATAAATTAAGAACAATCCATGCCAATAAATATAAAAAAAATATGTTAATGTGCTATTCAACTTGCCTAGTTGCAGGTTAAGTATTTGTTTTTCGAATGCAAATGAATTAATGTATTGGTGTTATTAACATGTTTCTTGATTGCGAGTAAAAAATATAATTGTTAATAAAAAAATTAATTCTTACATATCATAAAGTATAGTGAAGATCATATGCGTTAATAAAAACATGTAATATCTCAAATTCATTTTTAATGTATTAAAAAAATGGGACAATGTTTAAATTGCTATATTGAAACATCATTTTCTTAGTTTTTGTATAATATTTTTTTTAAAAAAGTGTAAATAAACAAAAGAAAGAAACAAAAAAAAAATCATAAAAGATTGAAGACAAGAACAAAAAAATGGTATAAATAAACCAAGTGTAGAGTGATAAATATTTTAAGTGAAAATAATAAAAAATAATACTCTTTAAAAAAAAGTGTAAGAAAAGAGAGATGAAAAAATAAAAAAAATATTACAAAAAAATAAAGATAAGAAAAAAAATGGTAATATATAAATTAAGTGTAAAATAATAAAAATATCAAATATAAAGAAGAAAAAATATGAAAAAAACTTGTTTTATAAAATAAATAAAAAAATTACAAATTTACCATATGTACAGTAAAAGAAGAAGAATGAGAAGTACATGTACTATTAATATAATGTAACGTCTAATAAAATACAAAGTGAGCTTTTTATTAATTACTACCAGCAATGAAGGGCAAAATCAAAATCTTAAGAAATTATAAAAGTATTGTTGTAAAATTATAAAATATAAGGATAAAAATGTAACATTGATGAATCTATAAGAACAAGAATATAGTTTACTCCGTATACAAATACATGGAGCCGATCTCCACTGTAAATCAAATCCGGGCTCCTCGCGACGAGCCCTGTAGGAAAAACCAGAACTAAAACACGCGAGATCTCTACTCTCTCAGCATCTCCATTTCCAGATCTCAATTATTCGTCATTTCTTTCTCTAATCAAATAAGAAAAGGTAACAAATTCTCTCAAATCAAATCATCTCTCCATTTCACGTCAACGATGCTAACCTCTTCTTCGACTTGACTCATAATTTGCTCTAATTTTGTAATTTTTACGATGAAATCCAGTAATCCTAACTATCCATTCTCTTTTTGTAGAATTAGAAATGGCGGCGGGTGGTTTTGTTAGCCGCGCATTTGAATCGATGCTAAAGGAATGTTCGGGCAAGAAGTTCCCCGATCTCCAAAAGGCTATCCAATCTTATTTAGGTTAGTTTTTTTTCTTTTTTAAAAAACTTTCTTCTGGATCTTTAATTCTGATCGTGTTGTTTAGCTCATTTTGGAAAATTTGTTTTTGTGTTTCTTCAGATGATACAAAAGAGGTGACACAGCAGCCTAAACCCATTGAGACGAATCAGGCAGCATCGGCTGCTGGAGACGGGAGGTTTGTATTTGAAAATTTCATTCATGACGTAATGCTCTTTTGTTTTAATTTGGTTTTTAAGACGTGTTTCACACCCCCCACTGTTTATTTTCGCAAAATTTCATGCTATTTTCTTTTATTTCTACACACTGTCAAGTAAACTCAGTCAATCCGAATGATTGTTGTTTGAGTCTAATAGTAATGTGCTGCTGAGCTCAGCGGTTGTCAGATTAAACATGTTGAGATGGTAATTGGATTATTCTAGGGAATACTAGTTAACCAGAATGATTTGAATATAGCACGAGCGAGTCTTAAAATTGACATAGATGTCCTCCATTATCATTTTTTTTGCAGCTCACTTGATTCTGAGGGTGAAGGTGCAAAAACTGGAACAGAATCAGATCAGTCAGAAACGGTTCAACATACTTCTGAAGAGGCACAGCAGGCGAGTAAGCAAGCAGGCATTAGTCGAAGCATTACAGTTGTACTGGCAAATGCTGGGTGCACCTTGGAAGGAGCTGAAGCGGAGCTTGTTTTAAATCCACTACGTTTTGCATTTGAGACGAAGAATTTGAAAATCTTAGAACCTGCTTTGGATTGTCTTCATGTATGTAACTTAATTTGTCACTATGCACTTTTGGATGTTTTCTTCTTGAAGTGGGATCTTTATGCTGTGAAGGGATCCCAAACCCTTTAAACCGTGTTATCTATAAGAAATAATTGCACATATTATAGTTCCATGGCGATGGATAACTTATTGTATACTTTTCCAAGTGCAGAAACTCATTGCATATGATCATTTAGAGGGAGATCCTGGTTTGGAAGGTGGTAAAAATGTTCCGCTGTTTACGGACATTCTGAACATGGCTTGCAATTGTATTGATAATTCATCACCTGATAGGTGTGTTCACTTAAATGTATCTTTAGTTTAACTTTGTACATGTTCCTTCATGTGCCTGCTAACTTCTGATGACTGCATGCAGTACGATTCTTCAAGTGTTAAAGGTACTTCTGACAGCTGTGGCATCCACAAAGTTTAGAGGTATATTATCTAGAATAAAATGGCAGAATTATTTTTAGCATTTCACTTTTGCATGATTAAAGGGATTCGCCTATTGCTTTGCTGTATATTGAAGTATCTAGCTTTATAAAGATCTGGCATGGAGGAGAAGTTGTGATGTAGAGAGGTTTTGAGTAGTCTGCCTATGTGGTAGCTAGGTTATGGATGAATTAGGAATATTAGGTTTGTAACTAGTGACACATGTGTTTGGCATTTGGTGTTTTAAAATGGTAAGAGAATAATGCAATTTGGTTAAAAAATGTCTAAGGGGTTGAAGGGTATCAAGTTGTTTGAAGAATAGTGGATGGATAATTCATGGGGGGAAAGGATGTAAAAGTATGAAATGATGTTTCATGGATATTGAAAAATTTCACTATAAAATATACACGGAGATTTGGTTTGCCTCGATGATGACCATAAAGGGAAAAAACTAAATATGAATGTTTGTTGTGAATGATAAATAGAAGTCCTTGGAGAAAGAAAGGAAAAGGAGAGAAGGGGAAATAAATCATATGCAGGTCAATTTACATTTATTAGACTCGAGTCTGGTTGTTCTAACTTCTCACGAGACTTGGTTTCCTAAATAGCAACACTTGGGGAAATCTCATTTAAAATAAGTAAAGACTAAAATAAAGTTCTGATAACATATAAGACCTAAGACCCTTGGACCAGCAAAGTTATGCTCTTACAGAAACTAGAAAATTACCACGGTAAGCCTAATCCAATGCAAATATGGACAAATACAGACTGAAGGCCAAAATGAGTGCCGAGGCAGAGTTATTCTATGATCAAAATGCCTCCTTAGTGGTTCATGATACAGAGCTTACCCTAGACTTCCAAATTGGATACGCATGTCCCAGCAGGCAGTATATGCATCATCAAGTGAAGCTATCAACAATTTGAAGTATTATTTCTGCACCTGAGGTGATGACATATAAGATGCGAATCACTGCTCTAGGGGACACTTTGAATGGGGTCGTTACTTGTTCGGGCTAACTAATGTCTGGAATTATTATTTATGCTTTTTGTCTAAAAACTATACCTGTTAAACCATGCACATTCATGCTGCTTTATTGGTGTTGAAATGTACATTTGTCTATTTTGTTCTTCTTTTAAAATATCCATGCTCTGAATTAACTGAATGATATGCTATTGAAATACCTGTTTTAAATGCAGTACATGGGGAGCCTTTGTTGGGAGTCATCAGAATATGTTACAACATTGCTTTGCACAGGTTCTTACTTTGCAGTTACTAGAATGGTAACGTGATATCAACTTGGCGTGGTGCTTATGTTTTATTGTTTGGTTGTGTAGCAAGAGCCCTATAAATCAAGCAACATCGAAGGCAATGTTAACACAGATGATCAACATCATTTTCAGGAGAATGGAATCTGATTCTGTATGGATTTAAGCCTGTTGTTTTAAGTTTCTTTTTTGTGCTATCTGTTGGAAAAGGAGAAAATATTTGGCTGCTCCTTTTTGATAACTTTAAGCATGTCTGACAGCAAGCTCAGGCTTCTACTTCAACTGGTTCTACTGGGAATGATGAAGCTGCTTTGGCAGAGAAATCAGATTTAAGCACTGAAGAAACTCCAAATGCTGACCAAAACGAGGAAGAAATGACTTTGGGGGATGCACTTAATCAGATCAAAGAAACTTCTCTTGCATCTGTTGAGGAACTCCATAATCTTGCAGGCGGTTCTGATATCAAGGTTTATATTTCATATATTGTATTGCTTTTCTTCTACCCTCGCGCCTCACTTTGTTGACAGTGATAACCTTTGCACGATTACTTCCTCCCCATGGAGTTATTTCCATGCAAAAGAAAAACTAAAACCACAGACAACAGTATGCACATTTTTTGGTCCTACAGTAACATGTTTCCACTCTGAATCAAATCTTTTTGCATTGAAACAGCATAACGCTTATTATAAGATTATTTCCCCAACGTTAGTATTTTGCCACTGCTGTGCATGGCTGCTGCTGTAATTTATTTTTATGAAACCTCACCTTTTGAATAGTACTGGTACTAACAAGAAACTGTCATACGTTGTAAAGGGTCTGGAGGCTGTTCTTGACAAAGCTGTGCATACTGAAGATGGTAAAAAGATTACAAGGTATGGATATGAAAGTATACACTACATATTGTATTGTTGCACAATTTTTGGTTGATTCTAACTGTTATCTTTAGAGGGATTGACCTGGAGAGCATGGACATTGGACAACGGGATGCTTTATTGGTATTCCGCACCCTTTGTAAGGTGAGTGTTTTTTTTTTCCCAGTATTCTATTCACCCTGCTGTTAGCTTTTTGGAGTCTTATTTATAATTTATAAGCTCAACATTTGCAGATGGGCATGAAGGAGGATAATGATGAAGTCACCACCAAAACAAGGATTTTGTCTCTAGAGCTTCTGCAGGTTAATTTTATGGATTATAATTAAGATTTTTTGTAATGCTTTGATTGTTGGTCAAAAAAGCATAAGAATTATTGTAATCTTTTGTATATTAGCAAGCTGATTTCTTGTTTGACAAAGTTGGTTACATTTCTTTCAGTACAAGTTCAGGTGTTTATATAAATTTTTTTGACATGCTGCTGCAGGGTTTATTGGAAGGTGTTAGCCATTCATTTACAAAGAACTTCCATTTTATTGACTCAGTAAAAGCATATCTTTCCTATGCTCTGTTGCGTGCTTCAGTGTCACAATCTTCAATCATATTTCAGGTTCATTAAAATCACCATGCCTTTCTTCTTGCATCCATTTCTATAAGAACCTGCTGTTAGATTGTTGACTCTCTTTTGATCATGCTTTCTCTCATGGCAGTATGCAACTGGAATCTTCTTTGTGCTTTTGTTGCGGTTCAGGGAAAGTCTTAAAGTATGTTTATGATCTTTACTACTTGTTATTGCTACCTTTTATATTATGAAATCGTTCACTTTGATATTTTGACTCCATTTTTTATGCCATTAGTTTTCTCTTTTTTCATAAGTTGCGCCTACCAAATATTTTCAGGGTGAAGTTGGTGTATTCTTTCCCTTGATAGTTCTACGATCATTGGATGGTGCAGAGTGTCCTGCTAACCAAAAAATGAGTGTTCTTCGGTAATAATTTTTTGTCTAATCAATTGGATTTTGCAATTACTTCGCACATTTTGCAATTAGTTATATTGTCTGGCCTCAACATTTTGTTCATTGTTTCATTATTATGCTCATTTTCCTATTTTATCTTCTGATCCAGTGCAGTTTTGCAGGATGCTTGAAAAAGTTTGTAAGGATCCTCAAATGCTTGTTGATGTATATGTGAATTATGACTGTGATCTCGAGGCACCAAACCTGTTTGAACGCATGGTATATACCCATCCAATATTATTTCATTTGCAGTTTACTCTTTGCATTCGTATTGCCTAAAACTCTCTTTTGTTGACTCCTGGCTTATCATGTAGGTTACAACCCTATCTAAAATATCTCAAGGGGCTCAAGTTGCAGATCCAAATTCTGCTGCTGTGTCGCAGACTACCTCAATTAAAGGTTCATCACTTCAGGTGGGTTTGCCTTTTCCTTTCTATGAATTAGCTAGTTAATCAACTGTTCTCTTCTGCTACATGTTTTATGCTGCCGTGTTAGCAAACGATGCTATATCAATTCTTTCTTCTTTGGCCTTTCCAGTGTCTTGTGAATGTACTTAAATCCCTGCTTGATTGGGAGAGATCATGTAGAGAATTGGAAAAGAAAAGTAAAAACACCCAATCTCTTGAAGAAGAGGTTTCAGCTAGAGAAATTGCAGAGGTAAAAGGCAGGGAAGATGTGCCCAATAACTTTGAGAAGGCAAAGGCTCATAAATCTACAATGGAAGCTGCTATCTCAGAGGTGAGCGACCTTTAGTTATTGTTGCAAATTGAACCTGAGGATTTGAGTGAGACATAGAATTATGGATTATTTGTCTTAGTTAATTTGCTCATGGTATAGTGAAGGTTGATTGGTTGTTTTATTATTTTGCAGTTCAATAGGCATTCAGTTAAGGGCTTAGAGTATATGATATCAAACAAGTTGGTGGAAAATAATCCTGCTTCAGTTGCTCAATTTCTGAGAAATACTCCTAGTTTGAACAAGGTGGAATATCTATTCTCTATTATTTTCTATATTGTTTTGGGTTCCTATAACCATTTATAAATTTTCAGGCCATGATTGGTGATTATTTGGGCCAACACGAAGAGTTTCCCCTTGCTGTCATGCATGCTTATGTAGATTCGATGAAGTTTTCAGAAATGAAGTTTGATACAGCAATTCGCGAGTTCCTGAAAGGATTTCGACTTCCAGGGGAAGCTCAAAAGATAGATCGTATCATGGAAAAGTTTGCAGAGAGGTAAGAGATATTTGTGTTTGTTTTACGTGTCATGTTAAAAATTGAATGTGAATGCTTATGCTTGTCAGAGTATGCTGTAAATGTGCTGTTTTCTTCCTTTTATTCCTTTCCAAGCCATGCTATGAAGTTGCATATCTGTGACATTGTCTGGTTTCATTTTACCTTAATGGGCGCTCATGTCACTTTATGGATTTAGGCTTTCCATTCGTTTAAGATATATCCCACGCCATGATTCAGCTCTACAAGTATTAGCCTTTATAAAGGGAAAGTTTTCTTCCCCCCTCAATGTGTGAAAACAAATATTATGTCTTGAGTTTTATGTTTCTCTTCTTAGCATTATCTGATAGTAATTTTAAGGCTGCAGCAAACTGCCTCTAAGTGAATTTTGTCTTTCCATTTCCTTTCTATGTGATACATTGATATGTATGTTTCCTAAGTCTTGCATAGCTATAATTAAAATCCCTGGCAATTTTCTTCACAGCTACTGCAGCTATTCTCTACTTTAGGGAACTTGCATTAAAAAATATAGCAACTGACTTAAACATCTTTGCCCCTTTGTACAAAGTGTCAAGACATTTGGATGGGTACAGGGTTGAGTTTTATCTGGATGTGATGATGTTTTTTGCTAGTGACTTTATTATTATTATTATTATTATTATGTTGTTTTTTTTTTTTTTGTGCTGTTTCTTTTAATCTTCGTGCTAGTGCTACCGGTGTTTGTTTTCAAACTCAGTGATTGCGTCCTATGTGATCAAGAAGTTGAACATATGTTTTTTCTCATTAGATGCATTTATTATGTCTCATCCTTATCAGGTTGATAAACCTATGGTCTCAAAGTTTCAACTGAACATAATCCACGCATCCAGTCAATACTTCGGTCACATGCCATTTCTTTTTCAAGTTTATTCATTTTGTATGTTGTGTGTCGTGCAGATATTGTGCAGACAATCCAGGTCTTTTCAAAAATGCTGATACCGCATATGTTCTTGCATATGCGGTTATACTGTTGAACACTGATGCACATAATCCAATGGTGTGGCCAAAAATGTCTAAGTCAGATTTTATACGTATGAATGCCATGAGTGATGCTGAAGATTGTGCCCCAACAGATCTACTGGAAGAGATATATGATTCGATTGTCAAGGACGAGATAAAACTGAAAGATGATGCAGCTGGGATTGGGAAAAACAGCAAACAAAAGCCAGAAGGTGAAGAGAGAGGCGGCCTTGTCAGTATTCTTAATCTTGCTCTTCCCAAACGAAAGTCATCAACTGATGCCAAGTCAGAGAATGAAGCTATAATTAAGCAAACACAGGCAATATTCCGGAAACAAGGAGCTAGAAGAGGAGTTTTCCATACGGTACAACAGATTGAAATTATAAGGCCCATGGTTGAAGCTGTAGGATGGCCTTTGCTTGTTACTTTCTCTGTCACTATGGAGGAAGGTGATAACAAGCCAAGGGTTGTTCTCTGCATGGAGGGATTTAAAGCTGGAATCCACATTACACATGTTCTGGGAATGGATACCATGCGTTATGCTTTTTTAACATCTCTGGTCCGGTAAGATCCTTTTCACCATCCTTTCTCATTTATTGTTTATTTATTTATTTTTTTGTCTCATTTCTGCCATAACAGTTGCCCTTTTACTTTCTATATCTATATCTACATTTATTTTTGTTTTCTTACTTGGGCAATTTATAGGGTCAGTGTGTTTAACCTTACTTAATGGAAGCACGGCTCAAGCCTATTTATCATTATGTTAAAGATATTTACTTTCTTGATATTTAAGCTTCTGAATTTATATGTCAGATTTACTTTCTTGCATGCCCCAAAGGAGATGCGTAGTAAAAATGTAGAAGCTTTGAGGACTCTGCTTGCACTATGTGACTCAGAAACGGATTCCCTTCAAGACACATGGAATGCAGTCTTAGAATGTGTTTCTCGGCTTGAATACATCACTTCAACTCCTTCTATTGCAGTAACTGTCATGCTTGGATCAAATCAAATTTCCAGGGATGCTGTTCTTCAATCCTTAAGAGAATTGGCTGGGAAACCTGCTGAACAAGTTTTTGTCAATAGTGTTAAATTACCCAGTGATTCGGTTGTAGAGTTCTTCAATGCTCTATGTGGTGTTTCAGCAGAAGAACTAAGACAGACTCCTGCTCGTGTATTTAGTTTGCAAAAGCTTGTTGAGATCAGCTATTACAATATGGCTCGTATACGCATGGTATTCTTTTTGTTCATTCAAATTCCTATATCTGTTTATTTTGGTGCTTGGTTATTTATGGATGTAGTTATTGTCTTATGGTAAATTGGCCCATTAAATACAATTGGTGTACTCCATTCTTGTTTTTCTATGTAGTTCCATGTTTTCTGTTCTTTTAAGAACTTGGATTACTGAGTAGAAACTTGTTCGAAGATTAGAGATGGTTCCTTGCTGTAGGTAGGCACATGGGCCCTGGGATAGGGCTCACTTACCACAAGTTAATATGCTTTTCAATTAACCAAGAATGAATTTGAGATTCAATTAAAGATAGTGTTTTTTTTTTCTTTTTCCTTTTCTTTTCTTTCCCTTTAAAGCTCAACTGCTACAGTTTTATGTTAAATGGTAGTTCCTACTATTGGGACAGTCGAACTCCAAATGTTGACACCCCTCTTGATTCAATAAAGTAGGTGGATATTTTACGGTTATGATGGGTGAGATCTCGAACATTGTTGAATGGAGTGTACACGTGTGCCCTTTCGCAATCAACTCCTGAAGGAGAAACAGTAGTCTGCATATTTCCATAAACTAGCTAAATATTGTATATAGTGGGCCAGTTGAAGTATTTAGAATGGCTAGCTATTGCGATGAACTTGTACATTGCTAATGAGAAGTTTGCCTTCATGGACTTTCCAATGTTGAGCAGTGTTATTTTCATTTTACTGGTGATTATTCATGAAAGCATGCTGTTCAACAATGATCTCTTGCTTGCACCATCAATTACATTTTGATTTTTTTACAGGTTTTAAGGTTTTTCTTTGGTATTTGTTCCAGGTCTGGGCTAGAATTTGGTCTGTCTTGGCAAATCACTTTATCTCTGCCGGGAGTCATCATGATGAGAAAATTGCCATGTATGCCATAGATTCTCTAAGGCAGCTTGGAATGAAGTATTTGGAGCGTGCTGAACTTGCTAATTTCACTTTCCAGAATGACATTCTTAAACCCTTTGTTGTTCTTATGCGGAATAGTAGAAGTCAATCCATAAGGAGGCTAATTGTTGATTGCATTGTTCAAGTGTGTGCACTTAGCTTTCCTGGAGTTTTTTTTTTTTTTGAAATAATACTTCATCTTGAGAATTGCTATAAGCTATCACACCTTCCATTTAGAATTAATTACCTGGTGTCTGTTGCAGATGATCAAATCTAAAGTTGGAAACATTAAGTCTGGATGGCGCAGTGTTTTTATGATTTTCACTGCTGCTGCTGATGATGAGATGGAATCAATTGTTGAAAGTGCATTTGAAAATGTTGAGCAGGGTAGGAAAGGGGCCATTTTCTTCTTCTTTCTGTTAAACTACCTTGATTTATTCATGCTATTTCTTATCTTTTTCAATTAAGCACTTCTAATACAATGGAACATTTGCAGTTATCTTGGAACACTTTGATCAGGTTGTTGGAGATTGTTTCATGGACTGTGTAAACTGTCTTATAAGATTTGCCAACAATAAAACTTCTCACCGTATAAGTTTGAAGGCTATTGCACTTCTCCGCATATGCGAGGACCGTCTTGCAGAGGTTTGTTATATGGTCTTCATTAATCATATCTTTTTCTACAATTATGTATTTCTCCTAGCCATAAGCTTGTGTTGTATATCAAGGATAAGTTTGTCTCTGTCTGTGTGTATTTATAAAGTTTATGACAATGCTGTATAATTATTGCAAACTAGTCTTGTTTGGCATGATATTTATTATCACCAACTATTTTGATTGCTTTGTTATCTAAACTTTCTTCCACTACTGTTTCTGAATGTTTTGGCAACCTTCAGGGCCTTATACCTGGTGGTGCTTTGAAGCCTATTGATGTTTCTGTTGATGCAAACTTTGATGTGACTGAACATTATTGGTTCCCGATGCTAGCTGGTTTATCTGATTTGACATCAGATCTAAGACCTGAGGTCAGAAGCTGTGCACTCGAAGTTTTGTTTGATTTGCTAAATGAGAGAGGTAGCAAGTTCTCATCATCATTTTGGGAGAGCATATTCCATCGTGTCTTGTTCCCCATTTTTGATCATGTTAGACATGCTGGAAAGGAAAGCTTAATCTCTTCTGATGATGAACTGTTTCGAGAAACCAGCATTCATTCGCTTCAGTTGCTGTGCAATCTCTTTAACACTTTCTATAAGGTATTAATTGTTTGTTCATTTTCTCCTATAAGGTATTAATTGTTTGTTCATTTTCTCTCTTCTTTCTCATTATCTATATTTGGACTATTGCTTCCATACATATTTTTGGTAAGGAGCTCTTTTATTTCAACGCTATACTTCTAAACCTTATGATGCCCCATCCCCTGAAGGCTTTGTGAGATCCTTGCTTGGGTGAATTCTTGGACTTGGAGCTTAATTCTTGGCATTCGGAAATCTCTTTTGCTCTTTGAAAATATAAAAAACGTAGCATGCCAATTTGTTGACATCATGTGCGATGAATCATAAGGTTGAAATATTGAAAGACACTACAAATTAAGCATGCTTTTTAGTATTATTGGAAAAAATCATTATAAAGGATGATAACATGAAATGACTTTCAATTTGATACACATGTTTGCTGGAATATATATCCAAGGCACATTTGTTAGAGTTGGATAAATTTTATATATTCTGAACAGACTCTGAGTGTTAGCATTTACAATACTATCACTATATCGTTTAGAAAGTTATGCATGTCATTTATCTGTGGAAATTATCATTGCTCCTCTTAATTTGTAGGAAGTGTGTTTCATGCTGCCACCACTTCTGGGTTTGCTTTTAGACTGCGCAAAAAAGACTGATCAGACGGTGGTTTCCATCTCTCTTGGTGCATTAGTACATCTTATAGAAGTTGGAGGCCACCAGTTCAGCGAGAGTGACTGGGATACTTTGTTGAAAAGCATAAGGTTCATTTCTTATTATCTGGGTTATTTGACGATGCGGAAACCTTTTGTAGTTTCTTATTACTAATCAGTGTTTCTTTAAATTTTTTTGGACACTAGAGATGCTTCATACACAACACAACCACTTGAGCTGCTCAATGCTTTGGGTTTTGAAGGTTCTATGGTGCTAGTTACAGATTCAGAGGTTGGCACAGATAACCATCAGATTGATGCCAGTGATAATGGACATGTATCTCCACTGCCATCGCCAAGTATCAGTGCTCATGGCACTAGAGGGAATCCTAATGCAATGGTCTTACTGGATCACAACCAAGAATTTGGACTGCAAAGTAATTTGGAAGGGTCAGAAGGTTAGTTCATCTTATGTTTGAATTTTTTTTTCTCTCAAGTAAAAATCTATGTTAAGAGAAACAAAGTGTATCATACAAGAACTTCTCCTTGTGTAAGCTAGAGAAGCAAAGAGAACAAAAGAAGTGAAGGAAAACTAAGAAACTAGCTACTGAGGTTAGGTCAAGTGAGGGCAAAAAATTATTGATGAGATTGACAGATTTAAGTGGCATGGAATGAAATTAGAATAAGTGATTCTCCAAATTGATTTTCTAATAACCATTCAGAGACGAATAATAAATCACGTTATCTGTAGTTTTGGTGGTGCGGTCCCCTTTATACTATTGCCAGCACAGCCAAAGCCAGTTATTGAAATGTGTTCAGTCACAATTCTTAAAAAGCTGAATATGTTTATTCTTGTAGGCCTACCATCGCCTTCAGGAAGATCCCAGAAACCTGCTGAAGATCTTCAAAGGAATCAAACTATAGGTCAAAAGATCATGGGAAACATGATGGACAATCTGTTTATCAGAAGTTTTACCTCCAAATCCAAGGCTCGTGTTTCTGATGCCTCAGCACCATCTTCTCCTATCAAGGTACTCTTCTCCTTTTTCCCAATTGATCGCTAAAGAGTTGCTTTTTAGAAGCTGTTTGAAAATTTAATTCCTTAATCAGTTCAGTAGCAAAATTTGTTTTCAGTTTTGTATTTCTGATGTGGTTTTTCCTTTGGCATGATTTTTTTTTTCATGATTGATTCCAGGATTTATTTGAGCCGATATTCACCTATTATAAAGATTAAAAGGAATAGAACCCAATTCTTTTTAGGTGTTTCCAATCATTATATTTTACTGTCTTTGTATGCTATTTATGCTAGCCATTGTATTTTCAAGCCTTCCAAATTCTCATCTATGGTCAGCCAAATGAATCATCAAAAGGAAATCTTATTATATACCATTATCTATTTCTTTGAGATATAATGCACTCTACATATTTTCTATTCCCCTTATTTCTGTTCTTTGTCTGGTGCTTTTATAGATTCCAGATGCTGTGGAGTCTGATGCCAAAGAGGTGGAAAGTCCACTTATGGCAACTGTTAGGGGCAAGTGCATCACTCAATTATTACTTCTTGGTGCCATTGATAGTATTCAGGTATAACTTTCTTTTAAATTTTGATGTATGAATTCTATTCATCATTCCTTTCCCTTTTCACGGAACATTCTAGATCTACCTTATGTCCAACTTAATTTGTTCTTATGTACATTTGGAAAGCCAGTTTCTTCAAGCCATGAAAATCTGTTAGGACAATTGCTAATTTTCTGAATAATGTTGTTTCACATATGCTGTTTCTTTTTGGAAGTACCGATCTTGTTCAGTGCATCTGAAGGTTTAGGGAAGACTAGAAGAGAGAAGTTTACTTTGTGACATGTCTTTTCCTTTTTAATAGCAGCATCTTCTTAAAATTTGCAGAAGAAGTATTGGAGCAAATTGAAAGCTTCTCAAAAGATTGCTATAATGGATGTTTTATTGTCCATGTTAGAGTTTGCGGCTTCATATAATTCATATTCGAATCTCAGAATGCGTATGCACCATATTCCTGTTGAGAGGTGGGAAGCAATTTCTTGCTGCAATTTATTTTTCTTTTCTTGTTTCTTTTGCATTAGTGCTTTTGATCCTGGCATTGGAAGAACACTGAATACTAGTTCGTCTTTGGCAGGCCTCCTCTAAATCTTCTTCGGCAAGAATTAGCTGGAACTAGCATTTATCTAGATGTGTTGCAGAAAACAACTTCAGGTTTTGATGCCATCAACGAGAAACAGCAGGAATCTAATGTTGATGTTGCTCGAGTTCACAATGATTCAAGCTTTGCTGGGCATTCTAGTGGGGAAGAGAAACTTGAAGGAGTTGCAGAAGAGAAACTCGTTTCTTTCTGTGAACAGGTACTAAGGGAAGCGTCCGACCTTCAATCCAGTGTAGGAGAGACTACTAACATGAATGTTCACCGAGTCCTTGAGTTGCGTTCCCCAGTCATTGTTAAGGTATGGAATCTATCTCTTATTTGTTTCTGAAAAGTCATTATATACAGAACATGCTGCAAGAGCTGATTTAGCACACGTATCCATCATGTGTCTCTGATAAGAAATATTTTTCCTATTTGCTCCACTTGTTGCAACTCTTTTGGATAAATTTGAGTTTCGATCCATATGATTTCACATCCTGGTCTTGGTAATAACTAGCTTCACAGATGCTTTCTATTGTATATACCATGTTACCACTAGGGGTGTTTCTTTCTTTTTTCCCTTGTTTCTCTTCCTTGGGTGCCCTCATACTGTTTTTACTGGTAGGGATTTGTTCAATCAATTTGAATTTTCCTTGTTAATAGCCCATGCGTGCACAGACACACATGACAAAAGTAGGAAGGTAGAGGGAGATGACGCTCACAATCTGTAATGGTACTCCCTTCGCTTGTGTGTACAAACTATTGTACATTTTAGGGTTCTATTTTCTTATTTGAAGGTGACAATCTATTTTCCACCATCAAAGTGGGGTGGTTGTTTGAAAATATAAACAAGTTTTGCTTGATTCTTTATTTTCTGTAAACTGCACTGGTCACTGGGAATTTTACCGCTTTTTTTCAGGTGCTCAAGGGCATGTGCTTTATGAACAACAAGATTTTCAGAAGACACCTGAGAGAGTTCTATCCCTTGCTTACAAAACTTGTGTGCTGTGATCAGGTATCTTGAGTTAAAGAATGTTTAGCAATGGAAGTTAATTTTTAAGATCTTATTTTAACTTCCATATCCATCAGTTCGCATGATGCTTAATGGGAGATTGGTTTTACTTAGCATGATGCTTAATGGGAGATTGGTTTTACTTGTGTTGTCTTCATTTTTATCTTAAAGTTTAGAATCTTGGCATTTGCTTGAAACTAATTATCTGTTCATTCGGTTTTTAGATGGATGTTCGCGGGGCACTCGGTGATCTTTTCAGGGTGCAGCTGAAAGCTTTACTGCCATAGTGGTTTCTCTAGTGTCCGTTTGTGGAGGAATTACTTTCAGCAAGGCAGAACATTCGAGGTCTGATTGTCTTAATGTTCAGCTAATTTTCCTGCGCTCGACTACGCGTTTTAATTTCATTTGTGAAGTTTATTTGTAGATTCTTCTGTATTTTTAAGCAAATATACCTCTAGGGACCCGAGTTTCAAGCATAACAAACAGAAGGTATGTAGAGTAAGAAGATATAGGGATTAAATTTTCCTTCTTTTTGTACCATTTTTTTTTTTGCTGGTGATTTAATTGAAATTATGGCATGTTGCTATTCATAAGAAACGAGAATCAGCATGTTGATGTCTGCTGCTTGCACCATTGTCTATCCAGCCTTTGTCTTTTTGAACAGGACTTTCCAGTCTCGATTGTGTTTTGAACACAAAGCTTTCTTCTTTCAATCCGTGTTGGACTTGAAAAGAATACCTAAACCATGCTTTCATTTCATGGGGCCCTGTGAAGGAGGAAAAAGTGTCGTGTTACTTGCCCAATGTTTTCTTCTGTATGTGTGTAGTGGTTTATCAA
>Ga0307515_10012367_pt1:0-15000 | contig 16061 bp, 16 predicted proteins | sample 17_EM_MG_FD_194513 | JGI IMG/M metagenome (GOLD analysis project Ga0307515, IMG submission 194513) | Populus trichocarpa ectomycorrhiza microbial communities from riparian zone in the Pacific Northwest, United States - 17_EM | ecosystem: Host-associated > Plants > Roots > Unclassified...
ATAAAAATAAATTGATCCATTCCGTGAATCTTTGTTTTTTTGAAAAATGATTTTAAAGTGCTCAAATTTATAATTGTTTTACTTACATTGTGATATCTTTTTTATAATTATTTAACATTAATATGTACAGATCAGCATTTGGAAAAAGAAAGTGATAGATTAATGATTTATATCCAACCTCTTTATTTTCTGAAATCAAATTTTCAGATTAGCATCTCCTTTTGTGTTTTAACTTCTACCCAGAAACACCTTTGAGAGACCATCTCCTTTTGCTATTATGTTGAAGGATTCGCATAAAGAATGAATTCATGTGCTTTCTGCATCTTTAATCCTATATCATCTATGTTTCTTCATATATCCTCGACTATTTCAATGGTAAGACAGAAACAACGAAGCTTCAGCTGGGACACAAGCAGCTTTCACTTGTTTCTAATGTCTAAATACATGTCCGTTTCAGACTTGAAAAGTCATTGGTTTAATTTGATTAATTAAACCATCCGGATACAAAAAATTATTTTTCATTACTATTTTAAAAAATAATGATATTAATAATAATATCGAAAATAATTATTACTATTTTCATTTACAATTATATTAATTTTTTAAAGTTAGATTTATCACACACACACACACATATATATATATATATATATATGGTTTATATTCATGTTGTTTTTTTTTCATGTTTATACTTTGTAAGAATTTAAATAAAATAAAAGATGTTTTAGATCTCATTAGCCTTAATAATATTGACTTATTGAATAAATGAATTTGTGAAAAACCTAACATTCTTGATAAAGAAATTGTAATAGTAATGTATTATCATTAATATTAAAGAAATTGTATTTTTCTATGGAAAAAATATATTAATTACAAATTTTTTTCTAATTAATTTTTTTTTTTTTTTTTTTTTTTTTTTTTTTTGCATTTCTTCACCAACAAAACGCCAAATTGCGTGATTTCTTTCTAAGGTTTTACTGAATAAAATTACGCTAACTATGTGATAAAAATAAATTTATATATACCTAGAAAATGAAGGTTATTGATTTTTTCTCACAGATTGTCATACTCAATTCTGGATTATGGAGTCAACTTAAATAATAAATTATTTTTAATAAAATAACATGGATTCGTACTTTTTTAAGAAATAAATTCTTGAAGTGGATATAGTTATGACAATCGAGTTTTATCAGCTAATTTGCAGTTTAACCTGAAACCTTGCTCAAGTCAGCTCTGGGTCACAGGTTTCAAGACATGCGGTTTTGTAATTCTTATATAATCAAATGCAGGAAGGAGTCAACAAGCACCAGTGGTCTAGTGGTAGAATAGTACCCTGCCACGGTACAGGCCCGGGTTCGATTCCCGGCTGGTGCAGAGAAGAGCAATGATGAAAGCCGAGCCTAGGCGATGGTAGGGTCCATCGCAAACATCTGATCACCAGGTGACATGTGGCTCTGCTGAGCTCTTTGCTATCTATTTTTTAAATTGATAAATTCTGTGAATTTGTTTTTTCAAAAATAATTTTAAGGTTCTCACATCTATAATTGTTTTTTACTTACATTATGATATCTTTTTTATTATTATTTAACATTAATATGTGGATTAATGATTTATATCCAACCTCTTCTTTCGTTTTTCTGAAATCAAATTTTAAGATTAGCATCCATGAAAAATTATTTAAATACATAATATCAATATTAAAGGTGTGTCCTTCAAAATCATCCGGAAATAAGATTTTATCTAACTTAATATTTTAATCATCAAATATATAAAAAGAGAATATCATTCTCCATTTCATACCAACTTTATTGCTATAGAGTTTGAGTTGTTTGTGCGTTCTTTTAAAATTATTTGATTTAATAAAAGAAATTTCAAGTTTTTTTTATGTTTTGAAATACTAATTTTAAAAATAAAAAATATTATTTAAATATATTTTTAAATAAAAAGTATTTTAAAATAACAAAAACATTGAAACATGTGTATAAATAATTACTAAATGTTTATGAGTTAAAGAGTTAGTTATTTCCATCACAATTCACTCCCCGTTTGACATTAAATTTTGGAAATGTTCAAAGTTAAATTTTTTTTAAATTAATATTTTTTAATGTTTTTAAATTATTTTAATGCGTTGATATTAAAAATAATTTTTAAAAAATAGAAAAAATTATTTTAATATATTTTAAAATTATAAATATTTTAAAAAATAATTATTACTATATTTTCAAACACGCTCTTGTTTTACGTAGATGGAGAGAAATGTGTGTAATTGATTTATGTTTTAGTGAAAACTAGTGTTTGTCTGTTTGTCACCCCGGGAGATGCTCTATTTATTTGATTTTTTTTGTTTCATATAATCTCTTATTAAAAAAAAGATAAAATAAATCTTTTATGCATAACTTATTTGAAAGATAACTGAGAGAAGGGTTAAGTCAATAAATTAGATACATTTACCCTAATCTCTCTCTCTCAATCTCAGGCTCTCAGCCATTAATGATTCAACAATTAACCAGCCACCGTGAGATCGACGGCTTCCTCTTCATCAACAACACTCTCCTTTTTTTCCCGTCATCAACACTTCAACAGCTTTCTCTCCAGTCTTCACTTTTCATCAACAGCGCTTTCCTTTTTTTTTTTTCCCATCATCAACGGCATCCTTTTCAGTCTTCACTGAATCATTATTCATCAACAGGTAATACTTAATTGCTTATATTGAATTTTTCTTGCTGGAAAGGGATCGGTTGTTCTTTGTCCCATTCCTTGCTTTCTCCTTCTTTTCTCTCCTTACTTGAGTGTGTGACACAGAGATGGTCACCAACATCATAGACAATTTCTTTTAATTGCTTGAGTTTGATCCTTTGTTGAGTTCGTTCCAGTAATTCTACTTCTTTGCAAGTCTTTTCCTTTGTTAATCGTTCCAGTAATTCTACTTCGTTCCAGTAAAAAACTGGACTCATTTAAATCAATTAAAATCTCAAAAGTTGATAGAGTTGCTATAGATCTGTGAAGCTGTTCTTGGTTTAGGCTATTTGGAAACTTGCTGGTGATTTTTTTAGGAGAAGGTGTTACTTAATTTATAGAATGTGGATTGTGGAATGTAAATTGTGAGAGAACAGAGAGTGTAAAAACAGAGAAGCAATGTAATTTTTCCTATTTCAAATCATCAAGCAAAAACTTCAATTTGCAGAAGACAATAAATTTACCAAACTGAACAACTGGAAAAGCTCATCTTGCTCGAAGGGTGTTGCTGTCCGAATCTTGACTCTGTCGTGATTGCATGGCGATGGTGAGTGAGGAACAATGGAATCTATAGTTTTCATGCCAGTAATAGGTTAGACAAGAGGGTGTAAGTTTTGAGGAAAAAGTTTGTTTTATCCTCAACTTAATGGGACATTTCAATTTGAACAATCTTTGCAAAAAGTAGTAAATGCCATTTTTTAAATCAAAATTTGTAATAACCTTTCTGTCACAATTGAAAGTTCTTAAGAGAATTGAGATGTATAGCATGATTCTTAAGTACGTTTCATAAAAATCAATCCCATTTTTGCTTTTTATATGTTGTCTTAAGTATTCCTTTTCTTTTTTCAGTTTTGCCGTGGTAAAAAAATCAGAGCTAGAATGAAGAAAATGGAGATCAAACATTTGGATAAGCATTTATGCTAACTTGTACCTGCCACTGCCAGGCTATTTGCCAATAGCCAACTCTATTTTGTCTAGCTCTGCAGCAGAAGCATTATTAATTATAGCCTTTTTTCCTTAGTTTGATAGTCTCATTTTTTTTATAACGTCGATAATGCCATTCCCAATCATCTTTGATTATTGCATATACAGTCTCCGTGAGTCCACCACCAGCTAACACAAAAACTAACATCAACGCTGCCTCCTTCTCTACAGACCATCCCTCTCGCCATCATAAAAAAGACCCCACCAGAACACATCTCCATCGCGTTCGGCCCGCCAGCAGCCGACTGCACCTCGCGGTTGCTGCACGAGGCCGTCATCTGCGATCACCGGTAAAGCTCTGATCTTTTGCTGTTTTTGCGTTGATGAAGTTGAGGGCTAACCTCAATCTGTGTCCATTGCTCTGGTCAATATCTTGTCACAGCTGCTCCTTGGCTGAGTTGATTTTTTTTTTTTTTTTATGAAGTGATATTCATTGTTACCACAGTTGCATGCTTCTTTGAATACTTGTTTGGGATGAGAGTGAAAGTTGAGGGCAGAAATAGTTCCTCTTTGATTACAAACATTGATTTGAGATTTGATGAATGGACTAGTTCTCAGAACTTTACCTGAGAGACTTCGGTTCCGTTTGTATGTTGTTCGATTTTTGTCCACAAGCATTGATTTCAAGTGCTTATTGTATTGATTACAAGCATTGATATAGGCAGTTTTTGATCTTTGAAGTGTACTCGTTTTACCTTTACATATTAGAAAGTAACTAGATTTATGAGATTGTTGCTGGCCCATTTGAGGGAGGTTAAAATTTAGGTATTTATAAAGTTGATGTTTTTTTTAAGCTTGAATTGTAACTACTGGGTTTTGAAAGTTTTGATTTTTTTGAAGGAGATAGTGGGTTGTTCGAGTGTGATCAGCTTGTTGTTTCGATTGTTTTTTCTCCCATGTTTGAATGAAGACTGTTGATTTAGACCTTGGGTTGGATTCATGGTTTAATTTGTAGCATGCGTTGATAACTATAAAAACTAATTGGTTAGAAAAGGTATTTTATCTTAATACGCCAGTTTATCATCTTAATCCTAAACACATTGACTGTTGGAAATTTTCATATTTACTGGGAAGTGTTTGAAATTAGGTTTTTCTGAGTTGATATTTGTTTTCAGGCCTGAAGGTTCTGACTTTTCTAAGATAGGAGAAAGAAGTCGTCAAATTAGGGTATCAGAGAACGAGGAAGAAAAAAATGGAATTTTGCCCAACATGTGGGATGCTATTGCGATATGAGACGCCAAATATGGGGCAAGCAGCTAGATTTTATTGCCCTACCTGTCCCTATTTCGCTTCGATTGAGAGCAGGGTAAATTATTAGTTAGTATAGATTAATTTGGCCTCTTTATTTCCTTGGTTTGTATTTTTGATTGAATGATGTGACTGACTGCTCTATTGTGATTAGGTTAAGATAAAGAGAAAGCAAAAGCTTGCTAAGAAAGAAATTGAACCTATTTTCACCCTCGAGGACATGAAGACAGGCGGTGCTGAAACTGATGGTGCTTTTCTTTGTCTTTTTTCTTTTTGTGTTTTTGGTATTATCTGTTGTTGTGGAATGGAGGAATTTTTTATAATATTTTGCCACTTTGGAAACTTTGATATTGTTTTAGTTGTTGTTGATCTCCTTTTGTTTCTACATTTTCTTAGAACAGTTTTCGGGTTTTCGAATTGAATTAGAATGAAGTAACTAGGTTGGCACCAAGTTCCCAGAATTAATACAGGTTGTGCAAGGGTTGAGTTGAGTTTATAAGGTTAAGCAGTACCTGTTAACAATGCAATGAGAGAAATACTGTCCGTATTTTGCCAAGATCAGACCAAACCATGATGTTCGATTTCCACAGTTCCGAATGATTCCTAAAGTTTTAACTTGGTGTGGAGAGAATTAAACGAGGAATTCAGTTATTGGTGTAGAAAGAATTCAATTTTAGCAGTGCAGATGAAGGCCAACTCAGATTTTTTTTCTTGGTGTTCTTTCTCAATCTTTGTATCTTTTTTGTCTGATTTCCCTTCCTTCTTGATGGCAGCAACATGTCCCCATTGCAACTTCGGAAGGGCCTGTTTCCAGCAGATACAGATTAGATCAGCTGATGAGCCAGCAACAACATTTTACTTCTGCTTGAATGAGAAGTGTGGGAGGATGTGGCGTGAGGACTGAGGACAGCAACCTGTCTTGTAAACCTCACAAATGACACGCACATCTTCACATGTCTCGAGTTTCCATCCTCAGATGCTTCAAAGTTTTCCAGTTAGCACGTTTTTGTGTACAATGTTACAGATTTGAGACATCAGTTTATACAGGAGAAGCTGCTAAAAATGTTCCGACTTCCAAGCAAACAGCTTAGCTTTTAGGTTCTTTTCTCTTGATTAATTCCGGAGTTTTTTCTTTTCTTCAGGGTTCTCCTTGTTTCGGGCTTATTTAACATGAATAAAAATAATTACTTTTCAACTTAAACAAATCGCATTGATTAGCTTTTAAACTTTATTAATAAATGATAAATTTAAGATAAAAATTAAAAAAAATTATCACATCAATATAATTAGAAAAAAGAGAGAGCTTGGTAATGGGATTCACATCTTTGAATGCAGGAAGTTGAAGAATGAAATATACTTGTTTGACAATCAAGTTCCATGCTTTCATTAAAGGTTTTTCTTTCCAATCATTATCCCATGATCAAAGAATAAAGACGATGATTCTATGAGGAAAAGGAAAAACAGAAGAAGAAGACCATCCAGGTGAAACCTAGACAAGTTTAGCTATTTCTCGCAAAAATCCATGGGTTGGGGACTGACTATCCCGTTAAAAAAAGGAGCCCAATTTCATTTCTGAGCTTGTGTCACTCTAATGCAGTCTAGCTCATGTTTATTCGGTAATAGGATATATAATATTTTTTATATTAAAATTTATTTATTTTTGATATTATTACAACTATTAAAAAAAAATATTTTTTTTCAAAATTTTTTTTGAAGCAACAAATAAGACACTGTCTTGTGTATTTTATACCTGTAGTCTTAAAAGTAAATTATTTATTGAAATGATTAAGGTGACTTTGGTTTAAACAGAGTTTCATTAAATTTAAAATTGTTTTTGTTGAAAATTATTTTTTTTAATATTTTTGGATCCTTTCGATATATTATAATATATCAAAAATAATTTTTTAAAAATAAAAAAAATATTATCTTGATATATTTCTAAAAATAAACACTTTAAAAAACAATTATTACCACATTTTCCAACACCCATTTTATCTATTAATTTGTGACTTGTATCATCTAGTAAAATTTTGGGTTTTTTTTTTTACATAATTTGTTTTTATAAAATCACGTTGTTTGGAAAAAAAAAAAAACAATATAAACCCACTTGCTTAGCCCATGACATGATGCTTGGGCTGGATCCTTATCCGGGCCGGTCCTATAACAATTTCTACTGATGGAGTTGTATGTGCCCGACCACTTCAGCTCTATCTAGCCGGGACTGGAAGGGAAGAGTGACATTCCAAAACATAAGCCAATCACTCACTCCCTCACTTTGCAGCTACTCTGTCGTAAGCCTCTCTCTCACCTTTCTTCTACTAATTGAGTTTTGTATGTTTGATGAGTTTATTGACATGAGTTTTGTCTCCTCTAAAACGGGTTTGCTTCATATTTTTGCTTACTGCTTGGATTTAGCTGCTTCTTTTGATTTTCTTTCTTCGGTTTCTGAAATTGATGTAGCCAGTGATTTAAAGGGTTTCATTTCAACCTTATCTAGCAGAAAGGAAAATAATTTTTTTGTAAGGATTGATTTAGGGTGCTATATAATTGATAAAGTTTTGATTTTTCAAAGAGAGGATTACAAAATCAACTTGTTAATTCAATTGTTTGTATGGGAAAGAGTGTTGATTTTGGCATTGGGTTTTATTGGTGATAAGTAGTCTTGTCTGTAACCGGGTAACCTAGGAAAAGTAGGTACACGCTGTATTTCAACTTTTGTGGCATTGATGCCTTAATCTTAAAAGAAGATGATTTTTTAAGAGTATTTGTAGTTACAAAGAAGTTTTTGTAGAGCTTGAGATTCTGCTTGAAGTAGTCATTGCTTAGAGGAATTTTAGGATGGAAGCTACTTGGCTCTTGCCAAAAGCAAACGAATGGTTAATCCATGTGTTTGCACAGCTGCTTTTAGATGAATTAAAGATCTTATTTTTGACGATTGTTGTCGTTATTCTTGCTTGTTATGCCTTTTTGGCTACACCTATTTAACTAGGTAGAGTAGGTAAAACTGTATTAGATGTTACGTGATACAAATTTCTTGATACTAAATGAGTTGGGTCTTTCCCGAAGTTCTTGTTGTTGCAAGGAAATATAAATCTCATTCAGCCTTCTTGTTGTTACAAGGGGATATAATTTCTCATTCATCCTGTAATAAAATTAATCTTTGTTGATTGAAACTTTGGGATGGATGTTGCTAGGCTCCAGAGCAAGATGTTTTGTGATACTAATCCATTTGCAATCACAGCCGCTTGTAGGTTGAGTAAAAAATCTTCTTTTCGATGAAGTGATATCTGTTTACCTTAATTGCATTTTTCCTTTAAATTTCTGATTGGGGCGAGAGTGAAACTTGAGGGCAAAACTACCTTTTTCTTTGATTACAAGTATTGATTTGAGATTTGATGAATGGACTGGCTCTTGGAACTAACAGAGAGACTTCACTTCCTTTGTGGATGTTGCACAATTTTTGTCCAATCTCTTTTTTCATTGCTGTATCTTAGAGCAATGTATACATCCATTAAGCACCACATGTTTCTTATTTTGTGGCAGTAAGCTAGAGGACCTGAAGAATGGCAAGCAAAGCTGTGAAAACTGTGGCAAAAGCCGTTTCAGAGTACCAGTACCCATGGAAGGAGAAGTTGGCACAGCACAAGAATGAGCTGTCCAAAGGTGTGTGGGGTTACTGGAAGCTGGGGGCATGGACGCCGCTCCATATTAGTGGTCGTCGGCGGGCTAGACTTCGCAAGGAAGTCCTCCTCGCCGGAGAAGACTGGCCATATGATCCAGAAAGGAAGGAAATGAGAACCAAGATGAAAGGACACAAGTGTGATAGGATTGCTGCGGAGAGACGGGCGAATACTGCCAAGCTGATGGAGCAAATGCCAGAAATGTTGCTGGCATACAAGAAACGTAGGTGGGAGAAGAAGATGAAGGAAGAAGACAAAAATAAATAAATATTTTCCAATTCAATGCTGTTTCTTTTTTCAAGCTGCTTATGTAGTAGCTGTTGTCAAAAGAGTTGCATTGATAGTAGGGCGTTTTCCCTCCCAGAAAGAATTTTTGTGTAAACTCTGGTTTGCTTCAATGTTTTTCCATGGTTTAAGGAAACTAAATATCCTGTTTTATCAGGATAAGTTGATGGAGGTTGTATTGAGTTCTCTCGTATTGAGTCCAATGTCCTGACCACTAGACCATGGAACCATTTGTCATGCGTGTGCACGCAAATACACACATATATGAACAAACACGCCACATGATCTGTACAGATGTAGCAAACTAATACTGTTACACCTTACAACAGCGTTCACTGAGCCAGTCACCTGGATAAATTGATCTTTTGCTCTTAACCAAAAGAAAAGTATAGCCAGGGATTGTATTGGTGTGTGTTTGGTCACCTTACAGTTCAGACAACAATCGGTGTTTGGAGCCTGGAGCCTGGACCAGGTCACCAGACCAACACTGCCCTAAAACTAGGTTCTCCACTGTTTACTAGCATTCACTGTCTAAAATCTAAATGCAAGTGTCCATGTACTTTGTAATTTACACGGTTTTTGTTTTGTTTTTAACGAAGCAAGAGATCATGCAAATAATATTTACAGATTATTCGCCATTCTTTTAGCTTAAAATTTACATTTTTAAAAAAATATTTTTTTATAAGATTATCATAAATATTTTTTTTTTATAAATTTAACCCGTTATATATATATATTCATGTAATTAAAACAGAACCAATTTATTTTACGAATTTAATTATATAACACGAGCCGCAATTTTTTCCCGTGCTTTTAAACATGTTTGCGACATGTAATATTATTATGAAAATCATGGCCCAGGTAGTAATATTGTGTTCTGCAATGGTAGTGATGTTGGGATGATGGAAAAGGAAATGTGCAACGAGGCCATTATGGTGCCAGTGAATTTAGTGGTGATAAGAAGGAGAAGGGCGGAGCTCAGGTTTCTCCTTTCAAACGTAAGCCTGGCCGACCAAAGGGTTCAACAAAGAAGAAGAAAGATCATCAAGGTGAAGAAAATCGCGCCCCAGGTGGTGATATTGTGATAGGCAATAGTAGGGATGTTGGGATGATTGAAAAGGAGAAGTCCAGTGAGGCCACTGGTTTCAATGGAGAAGGAAATGAGAATAACCCAGTAGAGGCTAAGCATATCCTTGGTGCTGGACAACGTTTTGAGGGATCAGTTGGAAATTAATGAGATTGTTCAGCCAAAGGCAAAGCGGGGTCGACCAAACGGTTCAGGGAAGAAGCAAAAAGATGTTGCACCTGAAGCAAATCAGAGCTTGACTGGTGATTTTTTGGGCAATAATGATGCTGGCATCGGGGCTGTTACCCCTGTAGCATTGGAGAGTGAAAGAACTACTCTTGCAGGTGCGGAGGACGCCGTAACTCCTGCTGGTAACAAGGGTGGAACTGAGGCTGTTACACCAAAAAGGCGTGGGAGACCAAAGGGATCCAGAAAAGAAAAGAAAAGAAAAGAAAAGAAAAGAAAAGGGAACCATGGAGATGTTCCAGGTCAGAATCGAGAAATTACTGGTGAAACCAAAGGTTCTATTGTTAGTGGTTTATTGCCTACTAGACCAATGGGTTTGGAGAATGAGAGGACAACTCTCGCAGGTGCGCAGAGGACATATCAATGTGTTATTGATAGTGGCAACAAGACTACTGGTTCAATGCGTTTGAAAAATGACGGGGCAAGGGCAATGCTTGATGAGAATATTGGAAGCAATAATGAACTGAATAATGAAAAAACCCTAAGCATAATCAAGGGTGACTAAAGGACTCAGAAAATAAGCAGAAAGATCTTGCTGCTAATATCCAACAAAGATCCCGGTGACATCATGGGTAGCAATGAAGGGGCTGATGATGTACTTAGGTTGATGGGTTTGGAGAATGGGACAACTTCTCCTTTTGATGGAGGCAGGGCATTGTGTAGGGAGACCACTAATAGTGGTGAAGAGAGGAACTCACTAATAAAGCCCGAGGACAAGCGCAGCACAGTGAAGGGATTGAGGAACAACAAGCAAAAAAATCTTAATGTTGATAGCATGGACATTGCTGGTAATATTGTCAGGAGCTATGAAGGTGCGGGCAACAAAGCTAGGCTGATGGATTTAGGGAACGTGATAGCTGCTCTTTTGGGTGAAAGGATAAGAAATTTCCTAGTGAAGCCACCGGTGTTAGTGGAGAGGGGAAGAAAATTGTAAAGCCTAGGTTTGGCCGACCAAAAGGCTCGAAAAACAAGCCGATAGGTGATTGTCAGGAATTGCCTGGTGATGTTGTGGATAGAAACAAAAATGCTGACAACATAACTAGGCAGGTGATTTTAGAATTTAGATAATAGGATGGTGCTCCTTTACGTGAAGAAGAAAGGTTGTTGTTTATTGAGGTCACAGGCCATAGCGGAGAGGGGAATGAAATTAGAAAGCCTAGGCCACTTGGCCGACCAAAGAGCTCAGTGGAGAAGAAAAATCCTGCTGGTGGTTACCAGGAATTTCCTGGTGAAGTTATGAACGGTAATGATGGCAAGGATATTGTTAGTCTAATGGGTTCGGAAAATAGGGTGACTGCTCTTTCAGCTGAAGAGGATCAGGTATTGCCTGGTGAGGCCACTGGCCATAGTGGAGAGGCAAATGATATCATACGGTCCAGGTGTGGCCGACCAAAGGGCTCGGTGTACAAGAAGAAAAATCTTGCAGGTGGCAATCAGGCTTTGCCTGGTGAGGTTATGCATGTCAATCATGGTGAGAATGCTGTTAGGTTGTTGGGTTTAGTAAATGCGGTAGCTGCTCTTTTCGAAGAAAAAGGTAAAGCATTGACTGGTGAGGCCACTGGCCGTAGTGGAGAGGGGATTGTTCCAAAACATAAGCCAGGCAATCCAAAGGGGGCAAAGAGCAAGAATACTCTTGCTGGTGGTAGTCAGGGATTGCCTGGCGAAACCTTGCATGCTAAAGATGCTGGTGAGAGAACACCGAGGCCAACTAGTACAGTGATGGGTTCAGAAAATAGGGTGACTGCTCTTTCAGGTGAAGAAGATCAGGTATTCCCTTTGAAGCCACTGGCCACAGTGGAGAGGCGAATGATACCATAAAGTCTAGGCGTGTCCAACCAAAGGTGATAACAAGAAGAAAAATCTTGCAGATGGTAACGAAGCATTGCCTGGTGAAGTTATGCATGGAAATGAATGTGAAAATGGTGAGGCCATTGTCCGTAGTGGAGAGGGGATTGTTCCAAAACACAAGCCAGGCAATCCAAAGGGGTCAAAGAGCAAGAAAACTCTTGCAGGTAGTAATCAAGGATTGCTTGGCTAAGCCATTGACGGTAATGATGCTGGTGAGAAAACAATGAGGCCAACTGGTATAAAGAACGAGAGGGCAGCTCATCAAACACAGACATGAGAGCCCAAAGGCATCATTTGTAAAGGGAAGTTCGCTGTATGCAAGTACTCTAATGCAGAAGATAACAATTTTCAATGCGTATTCTCGTGGTTGAACCGGACGCCCAGTGGGCCAATCTCCAAATCTATACCCTATCCTTGAATTTGAAGATTTTTCTTCTTTCTTTGTTAAGGTTGAAACTGTGGATTTTCTTGAAACTTTTGGTCTCACCAGATATTTCCTTAAAATTCTCTATTTCCTCTTTCAATTCCTTTATATTACTGCAAAAATTCTCCACCTATAATTCTCAATAAAAGTGAGAATAAAAATCTCCACCGAGACAAGATACCCAAAAAATCTAAGACATACCCATTTTAATTCACACCAAATTATCCACAACCCCTCTTTCAATTTCCAATCTTTACCACTCTACAAACCCTAATTCTCCCCTCCCTGTTTCCCTTAATTTCTCTCTTCTGCAACGAAATCCTCCAAAAATGCTTTATAATTTGAAAATCTAAAACATACACACTTCAATTCACACCCAATTATCCAACATCCATCAAATTTTCAATCCTGACTCATGAACACCAAATCTTTTCCACTCTCTTTAGCTTAAATTTCCCTCACTTTCCTGGGAAAATTCGACCACCATGGCCGTTGCTGCAGTTAGAGGCAAACCCACCAAAGAAACTGCTTCTCAATTCAGATACTTTATGTTCAATTACATGCATGTGGGAAGTCGCTTGTCTAGTGCTCACTGTGCTAGCAAAACTACAAAATGGGATGACCATTTTGCAAATACTCCTCATCACTTCACTTCTTTCAAGCCTGTTTCGCTTTGCGGGGAGTTTGTTGAAAAGGGTACTCAATTGTTGGAAAATATGAGAAGTAGCGGTAATTCAAGTAAAGACTTTGATAGGAATTGGAGTCAGAAAGTGAGATATAATAGTGGTGATGGGTCTGGTTATGGCGACCCACCAGAGGTGTGGGAACCACCTGGTGATGGTGTTGCAAAATTAAAGGTGACTGATGGAGGAGTGAATTTTAAGGTAGGGAGTAGAGATGGGTCTGGTTCAAAGGATGGGTCTTGGGGTGGATCAAAGTTGGGGAGTAGCTTTCCAACGCCGAAGGACATTTGTAAGGCACTTGATAAGTTTGTCATTGGGCAACAGAGAGCTAAGAAGGTGGGGTTTCTTTATTGTGGTTTGGCATTTGGCTACTTATTGTTTTTAGAGTGATTTTTGCTTTTAGATGCAATAGAAGTAGCTTACCAATCAGTGCCATCATAGTTTTGGTTATTGTGGCCAGCATTATAATTTGAATCAGTTTCAGAAGGAAGATGCTGTCTTTAGATTGTCTAAATTGTTCATGGTTCTTGTTTTGAATGTAATATTTTGTTAAATTATTAGATGCTGAAGAATAACAAAACAATGGACATGCTTCATTGCTTTAATGGAAATTTTTTATATGGCCTTTTATCGGAGGATGGCTATAAAAGCATAATGTTTTCATAATTGTCGTATCTTTTTGAAGTGAAGAAAGGAAAACTGTCTTTATTTTGAACTTTCTTTATTTTTCATAGGAGTTTAGGTATGCAACCACACATGGACAATGCTCTGTTTTGCTTGCTTGACATCTTGTTTCATTTTAGTATTGTCTATCTGCCTTTCTACTCATTTTTCTAATTTTGTATCGTGAACAGGTGCTCTCTGTTGCTGTTTACAATCACTACAAGAGGATCCATCTAGAGTCTGTTAAAAAATGGTCAGTTTTATTCCTTAGTAGTAAATGTTGCTCCATTGTTTTCTTCCTTTTCCATATGCATAAGTTGAAAAGAAAACCTATTGATCATATGCCAGGCACTAATTACCCATTCAAAAATGCAATGGCTTTTGATTTACTAATACGCAATTGAACACAAATCACAGTCATGCCATGGAACTTCATCTCTGACTGAATGTACTGGTGGTTCACCGTATTTATAGCTGCAAAAGTTTTTCTTTTGATGTCTTTTAAACCACATAATATTTTGGCCTTAGTTTCATACCTAGCTCCAGAGCTGGTGAATAGCATTGAACTGTAATTACAGCAGAGGTTTTTTATTCGATATGAAAGTACACCCTTTTTCTTTCCTTTTCCATTTCCTGTTCTTTTTTTCTTGGATTTCCTGCTGATAAGGTTAATATCATAGAGTGCATGCAAACTACTACAGTATTCAACTTGTGTTATTAATATTATCGATTGAGTGACTTTCTTTTGGTACCTTTTCTTGTCTTTCTTCCTTTCTATTCACTCAAATGAAGTGGCATTGGTGAATCCTTTCTTCCCTTTCCCAGTCACAGTAATGGTTTGTCTGTACTTCCCTTGTCCATTGGGCATGGAATGCACCGTACCCTTCACCATATAATAAGCTAGCAAACTTGATTATCCTCTTTGGGTACATTGTTTTGTTCCTCAGAGGTTGCTGGAAAGTCTACTGGATCATGGGGTCAATATTCGATAGCTAGTTCATGTTTTGTCCAGACATGAGTTGCAATGCTGTTATTCATTATGCTTATTGTGAGAGTTGTCTGTTTTAACATGCTTAGTACAACTTGGGAAGCTAGGTGCAATGCAGATTCAGGCAATGAAAAAGCAGAAACCATGGA
>Ga0307515_10012368_pt1 | contig 16061 bp, 19 predicted proteins | sample 17_EM_MG_FD_194513 | JGI IMG/M metagenome (GOLD analysis project Ga0307515, IMG submission 194513) | Populus trichocarpa ectomycorrhiza microbial communities from riparian zone in the Pacific Northwest, United States - 17_EM | ecosystem: Host-associated > Plants > Roots > Unclassified | place...
CTGGTGTGGTATATTGATGGGAGGCCGGTCATGAAGGCCGGGATTCCGAGGGGGACGAGGAGGATTAGTGATTGGAGGGTTATTTTGAATGTCGCGATGGGCGGGAATGTTTGTGGTGGACGCTTGCCCGGGGAGGGATGGTATGACTTTGTGGTGCATGAGCTGAGGATGAGTGCTGAGCCCACTGGGGGTTGGGGGAGGTTTGCGGAGGATTTTGAGAGGACGAGGGAGGGGAAGACGTTGTAGAGGTTTGTGGAAGTGTATCTTGCTGTTAGGTGTGCTGTTGCGTGTCTTCGAGATTGCCAGGTATGGCTTTTGGCGGATTTATTGCCGCTTTCACGAAAGCATGGAGGTAGGAAGGGAAAGAGCTGGGTTGACAAGCACAGGCGTCCTCCATGCAAAGACTTATGCGAAATTGAGGAGGGTTAGAAAGGATATGAGGAGAAAGAGTGCCCGACGGAGGCGTCGTGTAAGGTGCGTTGCAACACGATACAATTGAGAACACTTGACGAGTGAATTTGAAGAAGTCCTTTCAACATCTTCATTCCCAGTCCGCAATCCAACCAGATTGCAACCGGTATTACGTCCACCCTGTATGTTGTACATCCCTTGAATCTAGGCTCTTCTCCCAAGTTTATTGTTACAAATCGCCCGTGTTGATACAGGTTATGCAAAGCTTCCAACCCATCCATGCCACCGTAAACGCCACCATATCATCAAATGCTCATGCTCGCTCAAAAACAACACCAATCCATATCTTCTCCTCTCACATCGTAATACGGCTCCTCTTCGCCCTCTTCCGCCCCTTCTCTACCACTTCCTCGACAACAAGCTCGCTGATCTCTCTGGTCACAGCACGGCTTTCGGTCTCACTGCGATTTCTCTTGCGGATAGTCCGCTCTTCAGATGGTGGGACGAAACGGTGGATGGTCCGGTGATCCAGGACTCTTTCCTCCTTGTCGTCCTTCCCTTCCTTGTCCGTCTTAGGCCACATGTATCCATACAGCTTACTATGTCGCTCGCATCGCGGACACGATGAGCGAGTGAAATACGCGTTTTGTTGGACAAATGGTTCCTCACAAATCTTGCAGTTGATCCACGCCGATGTTGGCTCAGCCAGAAGACGATGGGTGAGAACATAGTCCCCTGGCTTTCGAACAGGCGGAGCGTGGTCAGAGTCTGTCTTTGGTTGGAACGTTCCCTTGCTCTTTTTCTTCTTCAAAGCAGTGTTGGCTTTCGGTGTAGTGTTGATGGAGTCTTCCTCTTCGACTTCTTTCTTGATCTCCTTGGGTTTTGAGGGTGTGGGTTGGTCGTCAAAGTCGAACATTTCGCTGTTAAGCTCGGACAGAAGCGAGTCTGAATCGTCTTGGATAACTGGATGAGATGATTCTGTAGATTTCCCGACTAGGATTGGCTCCCCTGACTTGGCCTGCTCCAGCGGTGATTGCTTCGTGGCACGGGATCGTCTCAATCTCGATACTGTGGGAATGACGATTCGGGGTTGGACAATAATGGTATCTTCATCGACAGAGGTAGCATCGGTGCTGTTTTGGCCATCTGTACCTGATGGTGAGAGGCTGGTGAGCCGAGATCCTTGAGCTGAGCTGGATGGGGATTGATTCGAGCTCATGGGCGGTGAGAAGCATGGGTTGGACTCCATTTTGACAAGAGGACTCGGACGGGCTTTCTTGGATTGCCGGGATGGAGTGAGCAGATTATCAAGCTCTCTCTTTCTCTTCCGTGGAGTTTCAGTCCCGGCGCTTTCACTCGGATCTCGAGAGGGCGATTTGCCAAGGGGTGACGATTCCTGATTCTTGAACTGGGAGAGCGACCGCGGGGTTCTCTTGGGAACGTGTGGCCGAATATTGACTTCTGGGGTCTCGGACTGATTCCGAGAGGAGACGGAAGAGCCCAGTCGTCGCCTATTTCTGAATGAGTAAGAACTCGAGGTCTCCTCTTCGATCGACTTCTTGGGAACCGTTTTAGTTTCGCCATCTGCTCCGGCAGACCAGCCGTTCTCGCAGTTGTCTTCGCAGGTTTCACAAAGACATTCGCAGTTGTCATCGCCGAAGTAATTCTCCCCTTTTGCGGCTATTAGCAAGCTCACCTCCATGGAATCGAGGCAGTATTGGACTTACCGTATGAAACTGTAATTACATCCCCGATTTCGATGTCTCTCACAGCAAGAATTTCCATCCCCGCACTTCCACTCGTCATAAGTCGGGCGTTGGCGCCACAATCATGATTTGCAAACCTGGCTGGTCCCAGGAACAAGGAGGCTGACTTGTTGCGACTCGACACGACAATGCTGAAATCTCGTCGGCTTGATTTGATCATTTCTTCCTCCTCCTCGGTCATAATCACTTGGATCCCGCACAAGTATTTGACGACCTGCCCCTTCTTTATGAATTGCCGTGCCGTGACTGACGCCTCTTGAGTGACAACCGTGTATCGATTCGTACTTGCAACTTCGAAAGGACAATCGGGTAGGTAGATATTTATGTATTTTCTCAGGTGCTTCCGGAAGTCATCTTTCTCCTTCTCGGTTTTCAGGGCGTCGCAGAACTTCTTGAGACCAGTTAGGGCAAGCAATTCAAGCTCTGCCTTCGCCGGGTCCTTCTCGATAATAACTCGCTTCTGGAGAATCGAAGTAACCTCATTCTCCTTAATTCCTCGGGATGAATGATATGCGTTTCTGTTCTTCCGAATATTCGTCCAGTAATAGACCTGGCCCGAACATCAGGATCCGGACGATAGACGTGGATAAGGGGGAACTTACATGATCTACCAGGGCATCTGTCAAGATGTCGTCATAAGACGTTAATTGCGCAAGCGTGAGGCGCTCTTTCTTCGGTGAAGTGTTTCCAGGAGCCATGGCGAAGATTTGCGAAACCAACAAGTGCTTATGCGACGAGTGCAATCATGGAAATATGCTGAGGAGCTGTGGTAGAGTAATGAGTAAGATGGATAGTGGCGTGGAATGGAAGAACTGTCTCGCAGCCGTTCGAATTTGAAGGAGTGAATTTATCGTTCCCAGACTCCTCCAGCCTGCACAAGGTAAGCTACTTGGCCTCGGGGTCCGTCTTGACCTTGTTGCTGGCGCAGCCTCCCTCTTCTCTTCTCCGCTCAGCTGCAGGTCTCAAATCGTTACAAGGGGTAGACAGCGTGCATGTATGTGTGAGAAAGTTTGATAAACGACAGTGGGCAAGAATACGAGGAAAATGATTTAAATATCCAAAATGTCAGATCCATTGAAGGTCTAACAGAAGATGACAATAGCAAATGAACAATTGTAGGATCATATTGTGAGAAATTCACTTACCGTAGGGGTGGTTTAATGGGAGGCTGGGCGCCATGTGCTTAAGTAAGGCGCAAGGCTAATCCAGAAACAGCCACGTGAACTTTTGAAATCGCAATTCGACAGCGAGCTCTCCCAGAATCCAGCGTAACATGATCTCACGATGATACAATTAAAGGTCTGAATATTCACATCAGCTTAGCATTTTGTGCAGAGTGCTAACTGGAGCTCACAGACGATGCTGAATTGCATCGACAATTCTGGAGCTGCGATTGTCGAATGCGTGAATGTCATGAAGATGAAGCGTCACGCAAAGATTGGTACGACTATTGTTATAAAGAAGCTTCGAAGTGAGGCTGAGCTCAGTCCTAGGTGATCGCATCATTGTCGTGGTACAAAAGCAGCGGAATTTCGGTCCGGAGTCAGGCCCAGGTGCAAGCGTCTCTACATCAGCTGCAAATAAGGTGCGGAGAGGGGATCTAAGGCATGCGGTCGTGGTTCGGACGGCAAAGAAGCTGCAGAGGCCTGACGGCAGTGTTGTAAAGTTCGACGATAATGCGTGTGTCTTGATCAATAAGGCGGGAGAACCGATAGGGACGCGGTTGAATGGTGAGGTTGCATGTATGCTTTGGCTGGATTCTTGCTAACACTCCCTGTTAGGTGTTGTTGGGACCGAGTTGAGGAAGATGAAATGGTCAAAGATATTATCACTGGCACCGATGCACTTGTAGGAATATGTATAGAAATCATGGTGTAAAGAGCATAGGAGAAACGGCGTTTGACACCTTTGCCATTGAAAATATGAGATCCTTCCTCCTATGCTATGCCACTATCTTGAGATGGGAGCCCACTCCAAACTCCGTTTGTCTAGATCCAGATCCACCAAACGCCGCAACACAAGAAAACAGAATGCAATAACACATAGAAGAGTTTCTAGGTGCAGTTAGTAAAGTATTCCGCTTAGTCCTGGGGATACTCACCATTCCAGTCTCCGCAGATCTCTGTTGAGACTGGAAGAACACTGCATCCTCCGTCTTGCACTTCGGGCAAGTCTTGTTCGACCGAGGAAGCTAAAAGTCATAAGAATGTCAGTAGAAGTCCTTGAGAGCCTGCTTTCAACATCATCTCAACACCTCAACCTCCACGTCAGAACGCCTCTCCCTTAGTGCGACTCATCCTCTGAGGCACTATCCACCTCTTCTCGTGCCTGGCGGCCTTCACACATGATGACAGAGCCACATAACAAACAGAGAGGTAAACCCACAGTTGGATCCGATCCAACGTCTTGAGTCACGCCAGCAGTCTCACCGACGGCGTTGTTGAGAATGTTTCGGAACACACAGGACGAGGTGGCTTCCTCGGAGTATTGGCACGTTCGGCAGGCGAAGTTCAGTCGGTGGCTCTCGGGGTCTTCTTTCGGGTACAGCATGTTGGAGCTATGAGGCAGTTAGCAGATTGTATTGTGCCATGGAGGGGATATAACTTACCACTCGCTGCAGAAGCGGAAGGTGATCTGTTCCATCTTCTTGGTCTCGTCAACGGTGCTTGGTTCGGGGGTGGCCATGGCGGGGGTTTTTCGAGGTATTGTCGATGTTGTAGGTAGGTGTAGTTGTAGATTCGGTGCGATGGGGAAAGTTGTTGCTTTTCAAAGCGTTCGCGATTCTCAATCGAGATGACTCCACGAGGATATGTAGCTGTGGTACTGACGTTGTTCTTTGAATGTATCAAAAGATGGCTGTGATTCAGATCTGGTGGATGCGGCGGCGAAAGGTACACGGTACCAGAGGTCTGCGCCGCCTGAACCCTGGCTCCCGGCCTATGTACCATCCCGAATCAAGCAAGCGCAATGCAGCCCCGCGAAGGTCCTGTGACCCTCGGACTGCCCTCAATGTTCCTGCAGCACACACATTTCAACATCCCTCCATCGACCGGAACGTCTTTGTACAACCTCAAAAGCAACCTCTTCAGTGTCAATTCCCCTCTCAAAATCACACCCCCATCAAGTCCTCGCGTTCCACAAAATGGTATGTGCCATGCTTCACTAACTGTTTGTTTACTTCCTCTATACTTGCCCCCCAACAACATCGAAGCTTGCTGACAGATGCAAAAGGCAGACGCAGGCCTGCCCGCCGGCTGGGAAGTCCGCCACTCGAATTCCAAGAATCTCCCTTACTACTTCAACGAATCACAAAAGCTGTCACGATGGGAACCACCGCCAGGAACAGATACCGAGAAACTCAAGACTTACATGGCCGAGCACCACAGTGCGCCTGAGATCAGACCCGAAGCTGGAGGGGCGAACGGCAATCCCGGGAACAATGGCAAGATCAGGGCAAGTCACTTGTTGGTGAAGCATAAGGATAGTCGACGTCCTAGCAGCTGGCGCGAGGTACTTTTACACATTTCGATGCTTTTAGAGTTATCATCGCTGACAGACCACTAGGCCGAGATTAAGCGTACAAAGGAGGAGGCTATGAGCATCATCCTTGGGCACGAAGCTCGCATCCGGAGTGGTCAGACATCGTTGGGACAGCTTGCTGTGAGCGAATCAGATTGCAGCAGTGCAAGAAAGATGGGAGATCTGGGCTTCTTTGGCAAAGGCGACATGCAAAAGGAGTTCGAGGATGCTGCCTTCCAACTGAAGCCAGGAGACGTTAGTCGCGTTGTTGAGACTGCTTCTGGGCTGCACTTGATTGAGAGGTAAGACTTGCGCCTTCTGTCTGATTCGTGTTACTGATGACTGTTCAGATTGGAATGAGCGACTGTCTGAGTATTACTGGGACGTTTGCTTTTGGCTAAATAGTGTGTTGATAGGGCTGGTTTCTCTGTTGCTGGACATTTAGATCCTAGCAGCTGGCTGTATTCACAGTTGTGTCAATATCCAAAAAGTGCTCGAGTATGAAATATCGATGTCATGGTCTCAATTACTGGGTATATGCCCTTCCTTACAAGTCAACTAACGATTCAATCGCTTTGACTATGACAGGAACTGATGTTAAAGCCAAAGTAATGATACCGAACAAACTCATACTTAGACTTGATAGTGCTGCTGCTCGCGGGTCTGAAACCAGCAAGACTGCTGTTGCGATCGCTGAGGAGTTCCCTCCCAATGTGACACCTCGGGTCACATAGTCGTCTGTTTCTTTGTCAGTATTCTCCAGCAATTTCCGCTATTCAGCCAAATCACAGAGGCGGCCTCAGGGGTTCATGGGTGCAGACACCAAGAGAATGCCGCAGTGCAAATGCAAGTGAACATTCTGGAATATCTACGTCGGTCGAAAAAAGAGCGCAGTACGAACCTTCAGGTATCTTTAACCAATCCAGCACCTTGGAGCCGATCAGCGCCCCAAGAATCCCACTCATAATCGCCAACGCAGCGACAGTATTCGCGTCGCCACCCAGATTCTTAACCGCTGGCGTAGCAAGAGCAAGTGTCAAGCTGCGTCCCGCAAACGCAAGACTCCGTCTTGCAGAGATCCCAATAGCGTAACACACCACAGGATATCCAAAGAGAGAGCCTATTGAGACAGTGATATTTGGGATCACAATAGCGAAAAAATGGCGCTTAAGTTCCATTCTGTAGGAAAACATTGGGAGAGCAAGTGCAACGATGCTTGCATCAAGGGCACTGACGAGGAGATCACCGGTTCCTGGCATTTTGAGCTGTTTCTCACCGTGCCAGAGGTCGAGGTAGTTTGTGCCTGTTTTGTAGGCACTTAGACTGGTGTTTAGGCTATCGCCACGGATGAGCCCTAGGATCCAGATTCCGAGGATTGTAATTCCGGATGAGACTAAGACCGGATGCAGGAATTGTCTCCATCGAGCGGGGAGAGACAGAGCTGTGAAGTAGGCGAGGATGTTGAAGGTTAGTTGTGCCGGCATGGCATAGCCGGTTGAGTAGTAGATCGGAAGTCCGATGAAGAGGAAGAGGATGAGATATGTAAGTCTGTCGAAATTCAGGTTGATGAACGCTGCCCATCTTTGCGGACGGGTGAGTGGGAGAGGGGCTTGCAAGATCTGACTCCAGGCAACATGTTGATTTGGGGTATCGCTCTCTGGTGGGCCACCAGTACCTCGGATTCGAGAGGGATCTTGAGCTCGTTGAGGTGCAATTAAGTCGTTGGTCGAGTCATCTGGGAGGCCTGGGAGGCCTGGGAAGCCAGGTGTGCTCCAGCCGCTTGTAAGAGTGGTCTCGGAGTTTTGCCTTCTTGGGGTTGAGTCTGCGAGAGGAATTGCATCGGATTCGTCGCCCATCTCTTCTGCTCTTTCGGTTATTGCTCTTTTTGAAGTGCCCGAGATCAGTTGTAGAAATCTTGCTATGTAGGCCGTGGCTATGAAAACCACGAAGAACCCAATGACTTGGAGGAGGTTTAGATATAAGTAAAATTCCGAATAATGGGCCCTGGGTTCAAGCAAGAGATCTTACTTACGGAATACTGCTATGATCTTTGCCACTTCGACACCCCCAATCGGAGGACTTAATGGGAGCAGAACGAAGCTGTACTAGTTAGCGTCTAGAGAATGAAAGGGTGTTGGGAGGAACACATACGAAGGCGTGAAAAAGATATTTATCCATCGAAGAGCAAATCCAGCCTTCGTACCAAATATTCAGAAAATATCTTTATGTAGAACAACGATGCGCTTACTGGTACATCAATAATATTGACAACGGCTCTTGTTTTCCGGTCTCCAATGATCATATCCAAAACGATCAGGCCCAAAAACAGAGCAATCAAGCACGCAACTGAAGCTGGGAAAGATACAGAGCTTAGTCCAATGAGAGAATTGACTCCAAAACATGCCAAAAGGATAATCAAAACCCCAACTGGTATGAAAAACCATGCAGTCAAATTCCGGTGCCATGATAGGCGGACAACCTGTAAATTGTCAGCCTTGCCGATGTCATCCAGTCAATGGCGCGGTTGCAGACCAACTTGAAGGCTTCCAGGGTAGCGGATGCAATGCTGGTGGAGCCATTATCACCAGCCATACTATTAGATATATATGAAAATCATGAGAAGGAAGTTGCTTTGACTCGGAACACTCTTCTTTGTTCTTCATAGAGTGGTCTCCCTCGGCCCGGATCGGAGGGGTCACGGAATTTTGCTTGCCGGGACGAAAGGCTGAGATTTGGGCGCGTCCTTTCACGCGATCAACACAACACGATCTACAAGGCACTATTTCAGCCTTCTTTTCAACCACCATGGCAGAAGATTCCTACCAGACCCTCCTTTCGATATTGCGCGATCGAGATGTGCCGCATGATCGAGATGCTATCAAAGCTGCATTCAATGACCCGGACAACCAGACCGCTATTCAAACGTGGATTCAAGAATATCTGACTTCTGAAACGCTCCTCACTAGAGATGAAGCCGCTCTGTTAGATATCTTTCAAATTACAAATTGCCGATGCTGATTTGAGCTAGATACGCTACCCTATTGAAGAACGGACAGGTTGAAGCTTTGGCAGCCCAAGACCTGTCTATTGCTCAAGCATTCACTGACCAGGAGATCCAAAATGCAATCGAAGAGCTAAAACGATCGACGGCAGCTATCGAAAAGCAAACCGAAGCGTTGCGATCACAGCAGAATGCTATGGCCTCGCTGGTCAAGAACGATAAAAGGACTAGCCAGACGCGTGCACATACTGAGAAAGGCCAAGTCAGGAAATGGGACGTGGAGAAAGGTCACGTCAATGCTGCCGTACGGTCTTCACCTCCCCTGCGGATGATATTGTTCTAATATAAATTAGATTGAGGAATTATCGCAAAGCCTTAAGTACCAAATTGTAGATCTAGAACAACAATCCAAGGCCACGGATGCGGGTGTGAGGCAAACTGTGGATAATATCCTCAAATCGGACGACAAACTACTGTTAAGTTTACAAAAGCTGGCCAGTGACCTCGATCCAGGGCAGTCCGGAGATGATGATACTATAGCGAGGATAAGAGACCTGTGTGCAAGGTATTTAGTCTCGCAAGAAATGTCAGATACATATTCTAACGTATCCAGATTGATTAAGCACACAGTAGAAGGCATACGAACGAGACTGGACCGAATTTATCTGGATACTTTAAAATCATCGAATACTTCAAAGGGACACGATTCGGACAACCAAGAAGTGTCTGATCTACAAGAAGAGCTCGAGTCTCTGTATTCAGAGATACTTCCTGTGGCTCAGATGTCTGCAGAGCAGCAATATCTGGAACCAGCTCTAAGAACTATTGCTGCTACTAATGGACAGGGACAAGAGCGGTCTGTGAAAGCAGTAAAATATGTAAGCTTCCCTTGCCATTCTCGAGACCTGACTAACATACTCCCAGACACATGAGTGTCTCACATTCCTCGTAAATCGAATCGAGACTTTACTAGAACGCATTGAGGAGAACCAATGCCATAAAATGGCATTGCAATTTGTAGTCGACTCCGCAAAGAAAGAGCTCTCACGCCCAGAGCCTTCTACAACCAAGCCTTCGAGCCCGACTAAACCAAACACCCAAAGAAGACGAAAGTCGTCGAGCTCTCAAACCTCCCCAGCCCGTGCCAGAGCAACCCGACGCCGATCATCCGGGCACGATGAGGACATGGAGCCGGAACAGCAACTGGCTAGAAACTTGGGTGTCGTTCTCCCAGCTGAAGGAGTTTCCGATACTGCCAGGGTTGAGGCCCTTGAGATGATGCTTTCTGAAAGGATTACGAGGCTTGAGAGTCACGCTAACAGTCTGCAATCGACGGCAGAGACATCTATTTCTTCGCATTTGCTGGATGCTCAGATTACGCTGGGCTTGTTGCGGGATTCTCTGTTGGCCGAGACACTTTATGGGAAAGTTCGACTGATTGACCCCGATGTTGAGTCAGACATTTCGAAGTTCGATCATGAGATTCAGGAGCTACAGAGGAGTCTGGACGCGGTGGAACTACATACCTTGCAAACTAAGAATATGAACCGGGAGCAGCTAGTAGAACGATGGTCACGGTGAAGACTCCACGATTCAATGGCAAAAATCGACGAACCTCTAGATACACGACTGCCAGCTATATTCATCTTGGGAATTCCTCTGGATTCTGAAAGTGTTGCAATATGTGTACAAACTGCTTTCTAATTTTCTCCATCTCATATGTACATTATTTTCTCCCTCGTCAACACAGAGCATCGAGCAAAATTTTCTCGATACTCCGCAAGGCCTCAGTCCTGGACGTCTGACTGGCCATCACGTAGAGCACATTCCCAAGAACTCGAACATGAATCTTGAACTCGTTTGATCCTTCCAAAAGCTTCTTCTGCAGGCCAGTGGCTGCTGTTGAGCTATACCCTATTCGCCTGTCAGTATCCTTTTCTTGCAGGGTTGAAATCGAATTCTTACCAGAATTTTCATCTTGAAGCTTTATCGCCAGAACCGAACCAAGAGCAATCACACTCTCAACATCCCTTGAAAACGACACTTTACCCACAAACCCTTTCGACCACACACTCCAAGCCTGCACTGCCTGATCGGAAACAGAAGCAAGCCTGGACCCGCTCTTCCAATCCTCTTTCGCGCGATCCCACACACCCTCGTTCTCCATCTCCACCATCTTCGCAATCGATTTCACCGCAACATGACAACCTACTGGATGCGCGGTATAACTATGTCCATGCAACAACGCATCGCGCTTCTCGTTCCCGAGGAAGGCGTCGAAGATGGATTGCGATGCCACGGTGCAGCAGAGCGGGACGAGACCCCCCGTTAGCAGTTTGGCGTGCACGGAGATGTCGGGGTGGGATTGGAGGAGGGTGGAGGGTGTGAAGGTGCCGAGGCGATAGAGCCCGGTGAAGACTTCGTCGTGGATGACGGGAAGGCCGGTCCAGGTTTCCGGTGAAGCGTGAGGGGGAGCGGGGAAGAGAGGCGAAGTGCGGATGGTGGAGGCGAGGAGGTGTTGGAATAGGGGGTCGCTTAGAGTTGCATGTTAGTAAATTGAGATGGAAAAGGGGTACAGGGGCTTACGCGAAGAGCATTCCTCCTGCGCCTAGGATGACAGGTTCCATTACCAGCGCGCCGAAAGTTTTCCCCTCTTTATTGATTAGCCCATCCAATGTCTCCTCAATGTATTTCCTGTACTTCCGCCCAGCCGACGTTCCAAGCCTCGCCTGAATGTCAAAGATCTCCGCCAAAGAAGCGAACTCGGTCACTTCTCCAAATTCGGCCTTCATCCCCTCAGGCGGCTCAACAATCCACTTCCCTCTTACCATCTTCACCTGCGGGAAATCAAACCAGTAGCCCCGCCCTTTATACCAATGTACTCGCTCATTAAAAGTGCTCGGCTCAGATGCATCCATCGCCCCAATCGTATCCCCATGATAACTGCCCTTCAACCCAATCACACCCACCTCCTCTTTCGGTACATCCCACTTATATCTCTCAAATGAAGCCGTCAACGCCATTTTCACCGCGACTTCCATGCCCGTACTCCCATTGTCGGAGTAGAAGACCTTTTGGAGACGTGGATTGTTCAGGTAGTGGAGAAGTGATTCCGCGAGTTGGAGAGCAGGCTCGTGGATTGCACCTGCGAACATTACGTGTCCGTAACGGCCTGCTGCATAGGCTGCTGCGAGGGACAGTTCTGGATTTCCATGGCCGAGGCCTTGTGTCCACCAGCTTGCGCTGCCATCGAACGCCGGGATCAACGTACCGGTTTTAGAGGTGGGAGGGTAGGTTTGAAAGAAATCCCCCGATGCGGAGTCGATGGTCACGATGCTCTGTGGGGAGATATCCCGGTGTTGCGTGAATGGATACCAGATCGTATCGTTGGCTCTGGTACTCATGCTTCCTAGGTTCTCTAGTCGCTTTGTGTGCTTCTCGGATAAGGAGAATATGGCTTCCTCGACTTTATCGAGTTTACTCATCTTCTCGTAGTACTCAGACATAATTTCTTGGTCTTCTTCTTCGGTTGGTCCTCGGGGTGGTGGTGGCGGGAGTGAAAGTGAGGAGATTCCCTTCTGCTCGAAATACTCTTGTAAATAGGTGTGGTTTTGATACTTCCCATCCTCAAACTGTAGTACGGTAGCTAAATCATAGCCTCTGATATGAAGTGACTCGAAAGCCGAGATCGATGCAGAGATCCCACCAAGATGGTGGTCTGAAACTAAACAAATAGGGAGTCGAAGCGGTCTGTATAAATCTGCTTGCGAACTGCCACTTGGAGTGGGAGAATGAACACCTCCTGCTGTTTCCAGAAGTAATGTTCCTTCTCCGGCTTCCGAACAGGCCATGAGATGTGCGAGGACTTCATCACGAAGTTCGGAGTCGGACAGATACTATCACGTGATTAGATGTTTTTACTAATTTCTGAAGACTGAAGACCAAACCTTGCTAGAGCGAGCAGCAATATGAGGGCTCACAGCCTCATCGAACTGAAATAAACACTTTGTCTTGGTTTCCGGCGAAAACCGTGCAATATGTCGGTCATCCGCCTCATCCAAAGGGCCAGTTGAAACAGGCTTCAGGTACCACACGTTCTGAGAGGGGAATTGGCGCTTGAAGGCTCTGCAAATTATCGTTGACATTATCGTCTTGCCGACGTTTGTGTTGGCTCCATAGATTTGGTAGGTTCTGAGAGCCCTCCAGAGAGAGGTTTTGGAAGCCATTTTCGGCAAGTCTTGGGTACGAGATTCTGTCACCTGTTAGTATTATTATTCTTGAAAAGTTGTAGATTTGAAAGCAAGCTATGAACTTTACGGTTTGAGAACACTTTGGAATAAATATTGTCCGGGAATCTTCGTCTATCTGAAGTGAGATATACTTGTGCGAGGAAAATTCAATGCCCCGCGTTGCCCCGCCTTTTCAAAGAAGCTGTAAAGTTCCACCACACCCCAGCGGGAAAGTTTATGCCAACCTCATACCAATTGAAGAAGCTTGTCGTCTTGTCACAGTCTTCCACGTATGCTCGAAGATGAAATGTTGTCGAGCCGTGAAATCTCTGAGCAGAGAGACTGTGATTGGGTTGGGAAAAAAAAGGAGGAACCCGTTCCTCTGGACGAGCCGAGCGCGGTATTATTTGATGGCAATGGTAATAGCGCACGTTAGCTCGCGTGCACGATCCAGGCTTCGAGAAATTTCAGCGAGTGAGGGCTCTCCCAACAATGGGGCGGGGCATTCAACAATCACCGGGCTCAGGGGCGTTTCCCGCCTAAACTCAATCCATCCGAGGTACTGCCCCACCATCGAATAGCCTCTCGCCGATACACAACCCACGACACACTTCCATCAAGGGTCCATTGACTCACCAACAACACCATGCGTGGCCATCGACCTCAGTTCTTTGTTGCCAGTTGCAGAGCTCTGCTCCAGGAGACCAAGCCACAGTCTCTTGTGAGGAAATATGGCACTGTCTCGTCTGTCTCCGCTGGGCCGACCCCGCAGTCAGCTGTTTTTGATCGTGCTCTCGAGGCCAACGCCCCGAGGAACAACTGGACGAAAGAGGAGATCAAGGAGATCTATGATACGCCGTTGATGAAATTGGCTTTTGCCGCTGTATGCCATTTTCCATTGGAGGTTTCGAGTACCTGTTGACAGCAAGCAGGGCATAGTTCACCGGAAATTCCACAACCCCTCCTCGATCCAGATGTGTACTCTCATGAATATCAAGACTGGAGGATGCAGTGAAGACTGTTCTTACGTAAGTTCTACGAACAATCACTCTGCACACAGAGACGATTCAACAGGTCTATCAGAATTCAACTAACTCTTCGCAGTGTGCTCAGTCCTCTAAATACCAAACCGGCCTCAAAGCCTCCAAAATGGTGACCGTTGACTCCGTCCTCTCCGCAGCCCGAATCGCCAAAGACAACGGCAGCACACGCTTTTGCATGGGTGCCGCGTGGCGTGACATGCGCGGGCGGAAAACCAACCTCAAAAACATCAAGGAGATGGTGAACGGTGTCCGAGAAATGGGGATGGAGGTGTGCGTCACATTGGGCATGATCGATCTCGAGCAGGCCAAGGAGTTGAAGGAGGCAGGTCTCACGGCGTACAACCACAATGTCGATACGTCTAGGGAGCACTATCCGTCTGTTATTACGACGAGGACTTATGATGAGCGATTGGCCACGATTAAGAATGTTAGGGATGCGGGGCTGAATGTCTGTACGGGGGGTATTCTGGGACTGGGAGAGAAACCAAGTGATCATGTGGGCCTTATCTATACGGTCGCTACCCTTCCTGCGCATCCTGAAAGTTTCCCGGTCAATACTCTGGTTCCGATCAAAGGGACGCCGTTGGGCGACAGGATTGGGGATAAGGAGACCTCTCCTTTCGACGCGACGTTGAGGACGATTGCAACAGCCAGGATGGTCATGCCGAGGACGATTATTCGTCTTGCTGCTGGTCGAACTACGCTTTCGGAAGAGCAGCAGGTTCTTTGCTTCATGGCGGGTGCCAATGCTGTCTTCACAGGAGAGAAGATGCTCACGACTGCTTGTAATGGGTGGGATGAGGATAGAGTTATCTTTGAAAAGTGGGGATTACGGCCTATGGAGAGCTTTGAGGTTGAGGCATTGAGAGAGCTGGTGTCGAGTTCTGCTCCATTGGAGATCCAGAATGATAGACCTGTTGCTACTTCAGTAGCATGATAAATAGCATTGAATACAACTTCGTTTGCAACTCATATATTCGTCTGATATCATTTCTCCTACTATCCTTCCAATCTATCTTTGCAATCGCTGATATCTAGCTAGCGTCGCTCAATAGCATTCCGAACTCCGACAAAGGGAGTTTCTCCCGGCTGTCATATACCGAAATAAGGTAAATTTGTACAGAGATCTCCAGTCAGCAAACTCTAAGTGAGTTTGAGTGAACGCAACTTGTAATTCCTTGCACTAAACTGCCCAAGGTAAAGGATTGTCAGTAACGCCCTATGTAACCGCGAGGTTCGAGCAATATAGGGAAATGCAGGCTTAGAAGAGATATGCTCTGCCACAAGTAAACCAGCGAAAGCGAGTTTCTTGGTCCGAAAGGATTTCTTTTGCCGTTTTGAATTTTTTTAGGGGTCGTGGTTGAGTTTGCAAATTTTTTTTTTGAGCTCGCTTAGGTGTAAGCGAGGTGAAGATATATTATACAGTACCAGGCTCACAGCACGAGCGACAAGTTCTATCTTTCGCATCTGAAAACAGTATACACATCACTCTGGAGTTGCCCTATAAGGCGCTCTGCTCTATGATGCAATGTGACCGTGTGCTGATCTCTAACCTTCGCGACTTAGGACCAGATTCTCCTCGCAGTCAGATCCATCCTCGTTGTCATCATCTCATAATCTAGCTTTCACGTCTAAGCTCTCCACAATTGCTTCAGCTGATTCAGCCCTCCTTCTGGCAATCAGCCACGCCCTGATACTAGCCACCAATGCCTCAACTTCCTGTTTCGAATTTCCTGCATGCAAACAGACCCTGACTCTTTGCGTTCCTTCAGGCACTGTAGGTGGAACTATCGGTCTCACCACAAAACCGGCAGCCTGACACCACTTCGCCAAACTCCGTGGCTCTGGGGTGAGGAGGGCGAAAATTGGTGAGTTGGGGAGAGATTGCGGGAGTCGCAAGAGGGCTGAGTCCGTAGTGAGCGGTTGGAGCGTGAGAAGTTGCTCGTACATGTGTGCGATGAGGGAGTTAAGGTGCCATATTAGCTGGATATGGTAAGTAAATGGATGGAGAATGGGGAATGGGGAACGAACTGGTACGGTTATTCCTTCTTTCATGAGACCATACACCACTTTTATGGCTGCCAGGGAGGGG
>Ga0307515_10012369_pt1 | contig 16058 bp, 21 predicted proteins | sample 17_EM_MG_FD_194513 | JGI IMG/M metagenome (GOLD analysis project Ga0307515, IMG submission 194513) | Populus trichocarpa ectomycorrhiza microbial communities from riparian zone in the Pacific Northwest, United States - 17_EM | ecosystem: Host-associated > Plants > Roots > Unclassified | place...
ATTTGTTGTTGTGTAAGAAGTTGTCGAGGTCGAAGACGAACATTAAATATTAAATGCCGAGCGACGAGACACCGCGCCCGATGAGGAGACTCGATAGAAATGGGAGTGAAAGGGTGGGAAAGCACACCAATCAAATGAGGCAGGAGGGAAGCTTATCCATGATTCTGATCGTGGATATCTCGAGACTTGGAAGGGGACGCAGGGATCCCTGATTAAGGCATCACGATATTTACGAGTACTCAACTGTTCGACACCAGAGCAGAACGTTCGTCACACTTCGAGGCCTCGTTGGTGGGGTTCAGTTCCGAGATCATCCGGGGGGCATACGGGACTAGAAGATGGGTCTTTTATACTCGGCCGGTCCTGGTTGTAGTTCCCTCTTGTTCCGACCAAGATGTTTTCGACTTTGCTTGTGACCCTCTACCTCATCGCTAGCGTCAGCTGTGGCGCCACACTACGTGATGCGATGTTAGTAGGCTCTCTATCATCTTGTTGAGGGTTTTTGTCGACCCGCCACCATTGGGAGTGGCCCGCAGCGTCGTCGTGATCGAGCCTACCCCGGCGCCGAACCTCCAAGCGCAGTGGAGACAGCGTGGTGGAATCGGTTGGAACGGACTTACCCAATGTGTCCCGCCGTACCACTGTTCCAAATTCAACGAGGTACGCTCTCTTTGATCCTCACGACCCACCAACGATCTGGCAGTATTGGTCGCAGTGTAATCCGTGAGTGCGCACCAGCCGTTGAGGTTCAGCTCCACGCAAATAACTGAACGGGAAGAGGAGTGACCCAACCCGGGAGAAGAGAGGTACAATGTGTGTGGAAAGAGCTACGGATACGAGTATGTGCACTTTATCGTTATGTGAGAAGCGGTCGAGGTCGAAGATTAAATACGGGATACCGAGCGATGAGATGGCACACTCAACAAAAATGGGAGTCAAATGAAAGAGGACACAGAGTTGAAGGGATGAGATCGCCCCTCGTCGAACTAACCAACTCTTCCTCATAGGCTCGAGACTGGCAGGCTGTCGGCCGGTGATAAACCTCCTCGCGAACCCTTTCAGTTCCGACGCATCCTCACCACTCATCCGAATCTATCGCTTGGTGTCCAAAAGATGTGATAACCCTCGAAGCAGTCCTCTGGAGCGACACCGTGGTGCTATCAGGCGCCTGATCCATCCGTAACGTCCTCTCGCAAACGGCAAAAGCCCTCATCGTCTCCTCGTCGAGCTCCACATTAAACAGATCGAAGATGTATCGTCGGACCAGGAGCCGGTACTTCTGCGTCGAAATCGTGTGGAGAACGCGGTAAAAAACTTGAGGGGAGCTGAATATTTGTCGGAACTCCGGACGACCTTTCATCCTTCAGAATTTTCATGTGAGTAATGAAAGCGATTGCGATAAGATCTACCCCCAGGAAACACGTACTTCGCCAAAGCCCTCGAAGCAGTATTCGCGATCACCGTGTTGGCGAGGTTAGAAACCGCTGTCATTACCTCAATCTCGTTTTCGGAGGCTGGAGGCTTGAGCCTGATGCCATTCTCCTTGGGGAGGGTGACATCCCATGACGGTATCTAGGGAAAAGGTATAAACTTAGACCCATCACGGGGCGGAAGGACACCGTACCGAGAGGAATTTTTCGACATTAGCCGGGATGCAAAGCCCCGTAGGTAACCCCAATGGAGACAAAGTGGCTTCCCAACCGTAATCTTCAAGAATCTCCGCACCCTGTGGTGTTGAAGAGACCAAGCCCAGGGCGAAGAAACACGTCCTGGACGGGGGGGGGAAGAGTAAGAGTGTTCGTCAGCAAGTGGTTTTATATCCACGACGATGCATCAGCTCACCCTCGAACAGAAAGCACCTGTGACCTCTCCGCGATATTCAAAATCTCTGGAATAACCTCCTCTTCCTCTAAAAATGGCAGTCCACCTTCAGTGGCCCCGATATTCCCCTAAATTTGGACAATGATGGTCACTAAGGGCGGAGATCAAAGACCAAGAAAAGCCGTGGATCTTACCACTGCCCAAAGTATGCTCTTCAATTTCAATATGATATCCGGATCTTCCTGCTCCAGCCCATGCTTCTTAATGAATTGCGCAAACTCGCTGAAATGCCCTTTCTGGTGAAGTACTTGGCACCCCAGCTCGGTTTTAGCCATTACCCCGTAGAAATGCGGTGGGACAATCCCGTCGAACACGCTAAAATGGGTCAAAAAAAGACGTAAGTGGGTTGAAATTGCTGGTAGATCCCGGGAACAGTACGGTATATCATCGTCCCGTTCACTGGAATTGAAGTTGAAATTGAATGCTCGGGCAAGGAAGACTTCGATCTCCACCACGTAATGAACGTTCCTCGTCTGTGGTGGTCTGGGTAAGCTAACCCTTTCTCCCCCTGAAGCGACTTTGCGCCACTTACATTGAACCAGACGTCCATCTCTCGGTCGATATAATCCGCTGAATACAAATAGCGGAACCCGACCGGTGTCGACATGAACCTACACGCAACCGTTAGATCCAAGGTACATGGATATCCTCGCGATGACCTACTTGAGCAACAGAGGATGTCCAATATCCCCAAGATGATCCAGCATCGGTTGCATTTCAACGACGAGGTGCAGAACATCGCTGACTTCACAAGCCTCTTGTAAGAACGAAACGGCGAGCCCTCTGACTTCGACCGCAGGATCGTACAGCTGTGTTAGCAGCAATCGTAATGTCCACGAGTTCGCGATTGGACTAGCTCGAACGAGCTCCCCAAGGTGCTTCGTTGCGTACGAACGGATATGCTAGCCATGGGTGTTCAGAATCCGGTTTTGGACCCGATGCCGCGAACTCCTACCTTGTAACTTGATGTCAAAGCTTTAGATAGAACAATACGAGGGTGTCCATCACTAGGGTATTTCGCGTTAGGTCCCAATAGTTGATCCGAAAGGGCGCGAGATCATGAGACTTACATGCTATAATCGAGATTCTCAATGATAAGCTTCATTAAATCTTCCCTGCTCCTAAGCTCGCTCAGGTGGTAGAACGCGGTGAAGATTTTGAACTTCTCCAATAGCCTGAGAGTGGAGGCGCACGCATCCCGTCAGCCGGGAATGGACGGGACATGGGAAAAAGGGAGCGGGACGCACTCGATGCCTTCTTTGTGTTTGCTCAGGGTTCCTAGCATCTCAAGGTACCCATACGTCAAGGTTTCGGCGATCCTCCGCTTTGACAATATCGGGTCAGAGGGCGGAATCCCATTGAACTGGAAAAAGGTAGTAGGTCAGTTTCACGCTAAGAAAGAGCGAAACGAGGTATTGCTGGTACCGGGTCAAGCTGGGCGAAGCTCGCTCTGATCTGCGGCAGGAACTCGTCTTCGGTCGACAAAAATCTAACCCCTTCCGGATTCGCAAGCAAAGTTGTGAGCATCGCACACCCAAGTTTGACCCATTTCGCATTTCCCTGTGAAGAGGTGGGGGATTGCTGAGCATAGCTTTTACGTAACGGACCCAGGCCCATCGCATACCTTTCCCCCTGGGAGGTCCGAGAACCTGTGACTGAATGGATGGAAGAACGAGGTCAAGCGTCTGATAAATCTCGACACCTTGATCGCTTCCTCCATCCTCTTTGGGTTTAGCAGCGGGCCCTCAATGAGATCCAGAAGCGAGTCGAAGTTCCATTTCGTGTGATCCTTGGTTAACATCACCTGGGGGAGTCTCGGTATACATGGGGTGACAGAGATGTAGACGACGCACCTGCGTTTCCAACAATATGGCCCTGAACGCCTCTCCGTCCATCTGCATACCCATCTTGATTTTCACCTGCTCCACCTGACGTTGCCCTCTTCTCACCGCATCCTCAGAGTTCGCTCTGAATATCAGTCGATTAGTCTCCCTCGACAATGATTTCGGGGCTCGTCTTTCCTCGCTCACCTCGGTCGAGAATCCTTCACATTCGTCGCATGTTCAAGCTTAGACCTGTTCCTGTTAAAACTATCGATCGCTGAAAGAGCCGAAGTTCCAACAATCCGGTGCTCGCCGTCACTATAATCGGCTGCTAGCGCGAATATCCGAGGAACCATCTATGGAATGGAAACAGATAGTTGAGAGGGTCGGGTTAGGCGGTGCATGATGGGATCTGCGAAGGGGTTTCCAAACCTGGATCTTGGCAGCAGCGCTCGAGGATAAAACCTTATTCCCCATATGAAGAACTTCGGCCATGAGTAATGTTGCCTTCCGAGAAAGGTTCGTCCCAATGATGCTCTCCTCGCACATTGATGAGAGCGCCTAACAGTATCCTCGCTATTAGAACCGTCCTAGGATTCCGAAGTACGACTTACATCGAGCAAACCGGCAGCGACGAAAACCCTGATCAACAATGCGATGTACTGATCCGTCACTTTGAGCGTTGATTGCTGTTTCTGAGCGGTGTCTGGCTCCTTGGTTTCTTTGGGCTCTTTCTTCTCTTTCGGGTTCTTGCGATACACTTACACACACGGAACAAGGTAAGGGCCACATACGGTCAGGGTGGTAGAGGCAGGCACGCACTCGTCAGCCTCCTCCCGTCGATGAAAGTCTGGTACCAGTCCGGTGGTTTAATGTTCAGCAGATCGAAAAACATGTCCAAAACAATTTCCTAATGACACAGCTCAGTCACGTGTCAGAGCGCTGATCCCGGTTACTATACCCTTGTTTCCAATGAGGGTATCCTGAGAGTGTCAATGACAGTCTTGATTGCTTTCATGTCGTCTATACAGAAATAGATGAGGCCTATAAACTTGACATCGTGATGAGCGGATTCCATTCAGGGCGAAAGAAGCACCACAAACCGCTCCAAGTTCGTAACATCATGGCCACAACCCTGGTGCAGGCCCTCATCCTATCCGAGTATTCGATGCCCCTCCCGTATGCATCCGTCACGCCAATCAACGCCATCTATAGATGCTTGAGTGTCATCAAACGAGACGGAAACTGTTGCAACAAGACCTCAAGATCGGACCCTGGCCGGAGGTAGTTCCTCGTTCGCGGTAAATCGACGATATAGAGGAAGGTTGAAGCGAGGAGGGATGTCAATTCCCCGGGAGCTTCTGCAAGGCCATGTAAGAGAACTCTCAGGCCACCACAGCGAGCCAGGAGGTCGATATCGATCATCACTATGGATACGGGTGAATTAAGGATTATCGAGACATTTCGATCGTCACGGGGTACTCACGAATTTCCGCGAGGGTCAGAACGCATATCTGCCGGAACGGTTCATCGACGTGCTCCGCGACGGCAATGAACGCTCTCAGCACTGGCTCGGAAAGAGGTACCCTACTCGTAGTGGTTGCGTTATACGGTGCCCGCTGTTCGGCTCCTATCTGGACAATGGCTCGGATGAGTTTGATGACCTGCTCCTTCTCAACAGTGAATTTGTTGTCCCGTGACAAAGACCTGAGAGCTGTGAGGGGGAATCCACAGGGAGGCACGGGAATCATGGCTCACTTGATTATGCACCAGTCTATCGGATGCTCCTTGAGCTTGTCAACGGATTCAATATCGATGAGCGCATGTCGGATTAGTCGGTATGTCATCGCGCGACAGTATTTCGTACTTCTGTCTCCAAGACAGGGCAAAACGCTTGATCACGGAATATGAGGCCTCACGGTTGCAGATCGAACACGAAAGGATGTGCTTACGCCTGGAGCAGGTCGTTCACGTTCAATTCATACCTCACCCGTATGTTGGTCTGCAGCATTGTCGTCAGACGCGAGATTATTTCGGTTCTCGATGCAGGGGTGGATTCATCTGTAGGCGGTGAGGGAGCCGCGGCGACCGCGGTGGGGGAGCTCGGTGCGGGACTAGAAGTAGTTTGTCGGTTGAGAGAGGAGATGGTTTTGATCATGTTTGTTGCGTTCTTAAGCGCGGTGCGAAAGTCTTCCACTTTTGGGATCGTGAGGGAGCGCAACGAGACCTGTTTGAATGACCTGACCTTTGCGAAGGGAATCTTCCCGCTGTAACCCCCCCCGTCGAGTTACTGGTGGCGAGCCCCTCTGTCTTGCCAAGGCTTTCGTGTCTATGACAAGGATAAACGAGAGTAACGGCGACCGTCCAGACAAAATACGCACATGCCTCGATCTCGTCCGCGATAACCTCGATCTTCTTCCGTGCAGTGTTTAGCTCGGATTGAACCTGACCACGAAGAGCGTCCTGCGCCAAATACCGTCATCTTAGCGGGACTTTGGAAGGTTTTCAGACGAGAGACAGACATCGAGATCCATACTGAGAAGGTTCTCCGCGCCATCCTTGATGCGGTTCTCGACTTGTAGGGCGGCTTGAAGGGCTCCCAACTAAGGATGGGATGGTTGTGAAATTCGAATCATCAAACACCACACCGCCGAGCAAGCTGAAGCGCACCTGGGTAGTCAATTGGCTTTCGTCCATTTCCTCGAGAGATTTTGCCGTGGCCCCCAAGACTGTAGCACCCGAGGGGGCACCGGCGGAGATGAAGCCCGAAGGCATGAGCTCAGCCGCGGTGGTGCCATCGATGTTGGCCGAGGGTTGTAAATCCACGTTTACGGACGGCATGCCATGCGCAGTCGCGACAGGTTTGGTTCAGATCAAGAACATGGGGTGAGATATCGCTTTTTCCTTATTTGGAAGTCACGCATTGGGGTAGCGGCAGACTGCGGAAATCCCGAAGGGGCCGGAGCTCCGCGTACACCCTCCGCCGTCCGGAAAGGAGAACAAGAGCTGTGGATCTGCGAAACAGACATACGCATGTAGCTCGGCACCGCACCACAGTCATCCTCCCCCGGTTTCCAATTATCCGGGGCCCAGGGTTTGGGCCAATTGACTCTCACTGACTCATTCCAATCATAGTTTCACACGCGACTGCCACACCTCGCCCTTCGTTTCGGCGAGAATCTTCTGGCGCTGTGGCGTCTCCATTGATCTGTTGCTTTGACTCAAGGCAGCAACCGTGAGAATCTCTTGGAAACCGGCACTCGGCACTTTCCGATCAGCTGTACAGACAGGGACAAGCCACAATTCTCTCACACTCTCATCCAAAGTGTCCGCTACGATCAAGACCTCCCCACGCCAAAATGGGTGAGCAAACCGCTGATTTACTGGGGAGACTATGCTGATTTATTCACAGTTCGTTACGCCGCCGCCGTTCTTGCTGCAAATCCCGAAAAAAGTCGGTCAAGTTATCGCTATTCAAGGCACAGGGACTGAACGAGAGATTATCTATGATTAGCCTCACGCTCGCGGGGTGAATACCTCCGCACTCACTTCAAGAACATGCGGGAAGTTGCTGCTGCTCTCCGAGGCAAGCCCTATGTTCGTGTGATGTGCGGTCACGGGAGACTTACTGCTGCTGCTTTCGCAGGCCTGAAATTGACCAAGGCCTATCATTACCTCGGGGACGTCAAGGAGCATAAGCAGGTCATCCCTTTCCGACGATTCAGCGGTGGTGTTGGTCGTGCTTCGCAGGCCAAGCAATTTGGTGCTACTCAGGGTACGTTTTTCGGTTAAGCAATGATCAGGGCACGGCGGTTCACACCCCCCGCCACGCGTTTTTAGGTCGTTGGCCCGAGAAATCCGTCAAATTTATCCTCAGACTGTTGAAGAACGCTGAGGCTAACGCCGATTCCAAGAGTCTCGAACTCGAGGACCTGTTCATCAAGAACATCGTCGTACAACAGGCACCCGTATGTCACCGAGTTTCGGTTAGCCGCCGCAGACAATTGCTGATTCGCCGCCTTCGGCTAGAAAACCCGTCGAAGGACGTATCGTGCCCATGGGCGCATTAACCCCTATCAGGGACATCCTTGCCATGTAGAGGTTATTCTATCAGTCGGGGACGAGGAGGTTGAGAGGAGCAAAGACCTGGAGGGCGTGGAAAAGTCGAATCTGATTGGCCTAAACAGGCGACAGGTCGCCCGGAAGAGGATTGAGGCCGCTCGAGCGTAACCGGGGGCCGGGTTGGGACATCCTTTTAGCTGTACGTTGTGCGGGTATTGGGCGTCGACAATGATAGCACATTTTTGAAAAAGATTCTCGTGCGAGAGGGCAGCAAGACGAATTAGCCGTCCGGGATACGCCTCCGCGTTCCGGGATGATCGATGATGGCCGAGGATCTCTTTTTCAGCTTGGGCGGCACGCGGAGAAGCGGTGAGTGTGACTGGGTTAAGAACCGAAGTGGCGGTCCCGCTGTTGATTATACTCCGCAGCTGACTCACCGGGGCCCTTCCTACCAATGGCCACTGGTATATAGATCAACCGGCTATCCATCCCAACCCTAGTTCGCCCCTCCCCCCGCCTATCCACTCACCCCCCCGTTCCATCCGACGATGAATTCGTTGGACGAGAAGGAACCTCGCCGCGACGCGTCCTCCAAAATACCTCCCATCAACGACTCAGGCTCTACTACCGACAAGAAATCCGCTGAACATGACGCCGTAGAGGCAGCCCCAGAAGCCAAAGCTGAAGAGGCCACCCCAGTGGCTTTCGGCCAGCTCTACCGGTGAGTTTCCTACTCTCTCCACTCGTCCAGGACGTTCACCTTGAGCCCCGGTCTTCCATAGGTTCCACACAAAGCCCGAGATCTTATTCAACCTCGTTGGTCTCGTTTGTGCTGCCGCTGCTGGTGCTGCCCAGGCAAGCCTCACGTTTTCGCTCCTCGCGCCACAAAGTTAACATTTGCCTCCTGACAGCCCTTGATGAGTTTGATCTTTGGTCGACTCACTCAGGATTTCGTCAACTTCCAAATCGTTCGTCTTGGTGCCGATAATGGTGACCCGGCCAGTATTGCCGCCCTTCCAGGAGTTGCAGAAAACTTCAGGAAAGCTACGGCTCTGGATGCCTCCTACCTCGTTTACATCGGTATTTCACATGCTCCAATCGATCTTCTGATGGGGCCTTAATGATCTTCGCAGGTGTTGGCATGTTTGTCACGAATCTCATATTTATGGGGATTTGGGCTCACACCTCCGAAGTTGCCGCGAAGCGTCTCCGTGAATCCTATCTCGCCGCTGTCCTTCGTCAGGATATCGCCTTCTTCGACAATGTAGGTGCGGGAGAGATTGCAACGCGAATCGAGACGGACACCCGTAAGTACCCCCACTCGTTCGCCTCTCCATCCTGTGTTTTTTCATCCCATATTTCCAGATCTCGTACAACAAGGTATTTCCGAGAAGGTCCCTGTGGGAACCAGTTTCCTCGCCGCTTTCGTCGTTGGTTTCGTCCTCGCATATACCCAGCAATGGAAACTCTCCCTGGCCATGTCCTCGATCATTCCCATGATTGCCATCACTGGTGGTCTCATGAACAAGTTCATCTCCAAATACATGCAGGAATCTCTCAAGCACATTGCCGAGGGAGGGACTATCGCTGAAGAGGTCATCTCCACCATCCGTACCAGTCATGCCTTTGGTTCTCAGAATACGCTGCACGCTCTTTACTCCGCACGTGTCATGAACGCCAGAACTGTGGACCTCAAGGCTTCTGTCTGGCAGGGTGGTGCCCTCGGCGTCATGTTTTTCGCAATTTACGCTTCCTATGCACTCGCCTTCCAGTTCGGTACCACGCTCGTCAATTCCGGCGAAGGTACCATTTTCCTACCCCCTCCCGTGTTTCTCGTGCTCACCGATCCCAATTAGCCACGGCCGGAGAGGTCATCAATGTCGTCATCTCAATCCTCATCGGTGCCTTTTCCTTGGCCCTTCTGGCACCTGAAGTTCAAGCTGTCGTACAAGCTCGCGGAGCTGCTGCAAAGCTTTTCGCCACTATTGATCGTGTCCCCACCATCGATTCGGCTGATCCTGGAGGGTTGAAACCAGAGCAATGCCAAGGTCGCATCACTTTCGAGAACGTCAAGTTCAACTATCCATCTCGCCCCAGTATTCCAATCGTCAAGAACCTTTCACTCACCATCGAAGCTGGGGCCACCGTCGCCTTGGTTGGTGCTTCCGGTTCCGGAAAATCCACTATTGTTTCGTTGGTTGACAGGTTCTATGATCCGCTATCTGGTGTCGTCAAATTGGATGGTATCGATCTCACGCAACTTAACGTCAAGTGGCTGCGTAGCCAGATCGGTCTCGTGTCTCAGGAACCCATCCTTTTCTCCACCACCATCAAGAACAACGTCGCGCATGGTCTTGTTGGCACCAAGTGGGAGAACGCCCCAGAGGAAGAGAAGTTCGCCTTGGTCAAAGAAGCCTGTACCAAAGCCAATGCCGACGGATTCGTATCGAAGCTGCCAAACGGATACGATACTTTGGTCGGAGAGCGCGGTTTTTTGTTGTCTGGCGGTCAGAAGCAGCGTATTGCCATTGCTCGTGCAATCGTCTCCGATCCTCGCATTCTTCTCCTCGATGAAGCCACCAGTGCCCTGGACACTCAATCTGAGGGTATCGTACAAAATGCTTTGGATAAGGCATCTGTGGGTAAGCTTACACCGCCTTTCCTTTCATGAGTAGCTGCTAATTCCCCCCTACAGGACGTACTACCATCACCATCGCTCACCGTCTTTCTACCATCAAGGATGCCGACTGTATTCACGTCATGGGCGAAGGTCTTATTTTGGAGAGCGGAACTCACACTGAACTTCTTCGTGATGAAACTGGCCCCTACGCACGTCTTGTCGCCGCCCAAAGGCTCAAGGAGTCCCACATCGAGGAAGATGAATCCGGAAGCTCAATAGCTGATGATGTGGAGGACATGGAGAAGGCCGCCCGCGAAGAGATCCCACTTGGGCCTCGTCAAAGCTCTCGCTCGTTGGTCTCTGAGATTATCGAGAGGAATAAGAAACAACAGAAGCAAGAGCGGGATTATAGCATGCTCTACCTCTTCAAGCGCATTGGTTCTCTCAATCCTGAGGGCTACAAGGCGTACTTTGTCGGCACATGTGCAGCGATCTGTACCGGCATGGTCTACCCTGCGTTCGGTATCGTCTATGCCCTGGCTATTGATGGATTCTCGTTGCAAACCGCCCAGGAACGTCGTCACGCTGGTGACCGCAATGCTCTTTGGTTCTTCGTCATCTCCATCTTGTCCGCCTTGGCCATTGCCGTTCAGAATTGGATGTACAACCACGCTGCCGCTCAATTGTCTGCCGTACTCCGTAACAAATCGTTCAAGGCTATTCTTTCCCAGGACATCGAATTCTTCGACAGGGAGGAGAACAACACCGGCGCGCTGACTACCGGCCTTTCTGGCAATCCGCAGAAGATCTTTGGTCTTGCTGGAATCACTTTGGGAGCGTATGTTTTTGCTCTTTTATATGACGCACTCGATTAGTGACTGACGTGGGGATCTAGCATCGTTCAATCTATTGCCACCATCATCTCCGGTTCCATCCTTGGTCTCATCTTCGCATGGAAGATTTCTCTTGTTGGTATCGGTACGTAAACTCTACCACGTGTTGCTGGTAGTCACTGACGTGATGCGTTCCGACAGCTTGCTACCCGTTGGTTATCTCCGCGGGATACATTCGTTTGCGTGTCGTCGTGCTCAAGGATCAAACGAACAAGAAGGCACACGCCGCTTCGGCTCAGCTCGCTTGTGAGGCAGCCGGTTCGATCAGGACCGTGGCTTCCCTCGGGCGTGAAGAGGATTGCTGCAGGCAATACTCCGTATCGTTAGAGAAGCCTCTTCGTCGCTCCGACAAGTCCGGTACGTTGAGCAGCTTGATCTATGCTCTCTCCCAGTCCATGGGTTTCTGGGTCATCGCCCTGGTCTTCTGGTATGGTTCGATATTGGTTTCTCGACTTGAGTTGTCGATGTTCGATTTCTTTGTGTCATTGATGGTGAGCGGATCGATCTCCAACGAAAATTGACCCTTTGCTGAATCACACATTTGATCAGAGCACCACCTTTGGTGCCATTCAAGCTGGAAACGTCTTCATGTTTGTCCCCGATATATCATCCGCCCGTAGTGCCGCCATCGACGTCATCGAGCTCTTGGATTCTCAGCCCGATATCGATGCCGGCTCGGATGAGGGGATTGTCCCCAAGGAGGTCATCGGGCGCATTCGCTTCGAAAGCATCCACTTCCGCTACCCCACCCGTCCTGGTATCCGTGTCCTCCGTGAACTTTCTCTCACTGTCGAGCCTGGTTCCTTTGTCGCCATCGTCGGACCATCTGGTTCAGGAAAATCGACCACCATTCAACTTGCGGAGAGGTTCTACGATCCTTTGGCTGGAAACGTTTACGTGAGTTTGCTTTACGTGATGGTAATTTGCGGGATGTTGGCTGACTGAATTCACAGTTGGATGATGAGAAGATCACGGAACTGAACGTCGGAGAATACCGAAAACATCTGGCTTTGGTGTCTCAGGAACCAACTTTGTATGATGGAACGGTCAAATTCAACATTCTTCTCGGCGCTACCAAGCCTGTCGAGGAGGTTACCGAAGAGGAGATTGAAAAGGCGTGTGCCGATGCGAACATTTTGGAGTTCATCCGCGGTCTGCCAGACGGCTTCGAGACAAAGGTCGGCGGAAAGGGGTCGCAGCTCTCTGGCGGCCAGAAACGTAAGTTCCATATTCATCGGACACGTCATCCGATGATGACGGGATCATGTGGCGCTGATTACGATTGCTTTCCTTGTTTTCTAGAACGAATTGCCATCGCTCGGGCTTTGCTGCGGAACCCTAAGGTGTTGCTTTTGGATGAGGCGACGTCTGCCCTGGATTCCCAATCCGAGAAGGTTGTCCAGGCCGCGCTCGATACGGCTGCAAAAGGACGAACGACGATCGCCATCGCCCATAGATTATCATCAATCCAGAACGCCGATTGTATCTACTTCATCAGCGACGGCGCCGTCTCCGAATATGGCACTCACGAACAGCTCCTGGCTCTGAGGGGTGGATACTACGAATACGTGCAGTTGCAGGATTTAAGCGGAAAGTAGAGACTTTCCTCGTCCTTGTGTGTCGTCTTACTTGTTATCGATGCTATGCTTAACGTGTCTCTCGGTACGGGTCGGGATTTCGGATTCTTGTTGTATCTCCCCTGCCCTTTTTGCGCCCGTTCGACTGCGTTGGACCGATTCCCTTTACCTTACGTCGTGCTTTTCTTGCACTCACCAGCATAATCAGTGGATTTTTTCCTTTCTATCCTACTAATTAGAACTCATGAAGTAGTTACGTTCCGCGATGTGACATACGTACGACCATATCATTATTTCAGCTGCATTCCTTTGAGAGTACACTGTGAGAAACCGGCAAGGGATGATCCGGAGTTGCCGGCTGGGACCAGGCGTGGGTTCCACGAGGCAAGGGGCTAATCGCTGGCTGCTTCAACTGACGAAAACGTCTTTCCTCCAGCCCAACTCTCTCCTCTCCACCTCGACCATGTCAGTCTCCCTCCAGCCCTCCAACGCCCTCGGCTTTCCTAGTACGTCCTCTCGCCGTTTTTTTTTACCGACCTTCGCCCTCTCATCCAGGCAAACTTTCCCACTTTTCAGGGCCGCTCACTCAGACCGTTAAACGCACTCTGACGATCTCGAATAACAATGTCCAACCTGTGGCGTTCAAAGTTAAGACCACCGCTCCCAAGGTCTGTCTCCGTTCTCAGGTGTTTCGAGTGACTCCAAGGGTGCTTATCAACTCCGTTCGGGTACCTTAGCTGTACTGCGTACGACCAAATTCAGGTCGAGTGGAGCCTGGTCAGAGCATCGAGGTCCAAGGTGAGTCGTGTGCCTCGGTCCAAGCGCGCCACGTATCCTCAACTCAGCTGACATACGTTGTGTGGCGGAACACCAGTTATGCTGCAGGCCATGAGGGAAGAACCGCCGTTGGCGGCCAAGTGCAAGGACAAGTTTTTGATTCAAACCACGACTATCACTCCCGAAAAGGAGACCCTGTCTCTCTCTGACATTGTGAGCTTTGGTTCTCTCCTGTCACTCGCGAACTTTCATCTGAATTTCCTCGTCCTCGCGCAACGTTTTCATTTACGTGATGACGATATAGTGGAACACTACCGATAGTGACACTCACTCCCAAAAGATTAGAGTCTCTTATTTGCCACCGGAGGGAACGCACGTCATTCCAGAGGAGGATGAGCCTGGTCCCGCACTGCCGGCACAGTCAGTACTCAACCCTGCTGAGGTCAGTACTCATGCGTTGCGTGAAACACGTCTCCCTGCGTAGCGCTCACTAACTCGGCTCTGCTCCTCGTTTCATCTCGCCTAACAACAGCAATTCCACACCATGCACATCGCCAATGGTCGTGGCCCACTGCCCGTTCCAGACTTTGACGAGACCCGAGACCACGCATCTTTCGAAGAGACGCGCGAGGACGTGGAGCCAGCACCTGTCGTGAACGTCGCCGTCCATCATCCGCCACCTCGTCAGCCAACGCCTCCAACTTCTCGAGAGCAGGAGCTCGACGATAAGCTTGCTGAGATGCGGGCAGAGGTTGAGAGGTTGAGAGGTCTGTTGGCTGAGATGCCAGAGCCAAAATCCAAGGAGGAGTCTAGCAGTGAACCGAGTGGTATGAGGAGGAGGCACCACAGAGCACCTTCCACGGTGGCTGGAACCGAAACTGAAGTGAGCAGCTACGTCGATGAGCCCTATCAACCGGAGGGCGTTCCCTTGCAGATCGTCATCATTATTGCCCTGGGGGTGTTCGTCACCACCTATCTCTTCTTCTAGCTTTTTTTGTCTGGGACCCGCGGCTTTTCACTTCATTTCCTCGATTTTTTTATTGTTTTCCTCGTTCATTATCCCTGTTGATGTCTATCTCGCGCACCATTAGTATGGTGATTCAAAGGCTGCGAGAGTTTATTTACTCATCCCTGTTTCTTTATTGTACTTGCTATCCCGTTTTCTTCATCCCTCAATTTTTTTTACAGTTCTTGTGGTTATCCTACATAACTTTACCCATGCGTCACGAAACCGAGATGATAAGTAAATCGTAAATAGCGGAATGAAACGAGATCATATCAAAAATCACATTTGCCACGCGGAATACATAAAGGCAGCAGAAGTAGACTCGCAGTGTTATTAGGTCTCGCTAGTGTCGTCAACCGGTGTCATAAGGCGAGACGAAACTGTTTTATTTGCGCTTCCCAGTTCTCGTCTGCACTCTCCTCGGTACCCTAATACCGTTTCAAGTACCCGCGGACAACGTCATGGTGGCTCATGGCACCAAGGCCGCATTCAAGCTCGAGGAGGGATCGGATCTGTTTACCCCGAAGGACCTCATTGAATTGTCCAGACCCGGCCCTGGCGTAGCAAACGTTCCTGGCGATCTCATCCTCGTGCCCGTGTCCAAGTACTCGTTTGCGGATAAGAAGTGCGTTCGTGTTTCACCATCACCTGCGTTGCGTGCTTTGAAGTTCGTTGGTTTCCCTCCTCCCCCCGCCCGCCCGACGCGTGTCTTCTGGGTGGGGTGTCTGCGTTGCTCCTCCGATGTTCGCGCACAGCCATTCGCGTTCCACATGGGGGGCACGGGGACGTCCACGAGGGGAGAGAGATCATGTATCGGAAACACGATCTTTGCTCGATCTTCTGCCGGAATGCTGACCCCGCCCGATTTCCGGCTCGCTGTAGGAACAAGAAGACGATCTATATCGCGTCCATCGAGACGACCGTCCAACCGCTCGAGATCCCGCTCACCAAGGGCGGACAAGCGTTCTGGCTGAGCTCTCGCGTCATCGCCCACGTGGTTCCCAACGAAGAGACGAAGGTTCAAGACATCTATGGGATCTCTGTCGAATTTGAAACAGAATTCGGTGGTGGTGGTGGTGCGGCCAAGATCGCCACTCCAGACCTTCCCGTCTTGATCGGATCGTTCCCTACCTCGACCTCGGACAACTTCCGGTACATCCCTGAGTCTGGTGTCCTCGTGTTTTCGGATTCCGTCTATGAGGATGGGGAGTTGAAGGGGGTTAAGGAGGGTGATGAAGCTTGGGAGGGAAGGGGAACCACGGCGTTGGTTTATGATGAGACTTATGTCCGTCATTGGGATACCTATCGTGGACCTAAGCACCAGTCCTTGTTTTCGGTAACGCTCGCTCAGAGGGGTGGGATTTGGTCTTTGGGCGAGGAGTTTATTAATTTGCTCGCTGGAACGAAGCATGTGAGTTG
>Ga0307515_10012370_pt1 | contig 16057 bp, 7 predicted proteins | sample 17_EM_MG_FD_194513 | JGI IMG/M metagenome (GOLD analysis project Ga0307515, IMG submission 194513) | Populus trichocarpa ectomycorrhiza microbial communities from riparian zone in the Pacific Northwest, United States - 17_EM | ecosystem: Host-associated > Plants > Roots > Unclassified | place...
AAAATATTTTACTATTACCAAATAAAATCAAAGAAGAAAATGTTAGGGAGAAAAATTCAAATTATTTAAGATACATATTTAAAAGATTATAAATATAATAAATTATTTGAATATATAAATGAAGGCACAAAGATTCCTCAAATTAATTGGAGGATATCTCTTTCATATTTTTATCCATTCCTACGCCCACGTATATACGGAGACGAAGATCCTTCAATGTCCTTCCCTATGATAAATAGAGGAATACAATTTCCATCCGTACAAATAGACCAAACAAGTACATTGCAATCCTTTACAAAATTTCCAGGTCAGTATGAAACAAACGTGTCACAACTCACAACCCAATATCTTTGTTTCAAAGAAAATCAATGCAGCTACGATCTCATCAAAACAGTCCATAAAAAACCAACACAAAACATAAAACCATAATTTATAATTATCATTTTAATATTTTATATTTAATTTACTTGTAAAATATTAATTTGATTTCATTCTAATTAAGAATTATCATGTAAATTAAGGTTATATTTTAACTAAAAAATATTTATATTAAATTTAAAATAAAAAATAAGTTTATGCACTGTCTAAATATGAAAATATAAAAAATATAATTATAATATTTTATATTGCTAAAAAGTACTTATATATAAAAGAAAAAAAATTATATTGTCCATGTTTTTCTTTTATTTAGAAAACAGTGGAAAGCTTATATTAAAAAACTATGTAGAATCTCTAAAATATATTTTTCAAACTCAATATAAATTTTAAAAAATAGTTTTTTTTTTAGATAAATAAAATTTTAAATTTTAGTTTTTTATGATTCCAGATTCTTACAAAATTAAAATACTATATCGTTTCTAATTAATTAAACCGCCCTGGTCTTTCTCACTAATTTGCTGCCGAAACTTCCCTAAGGACTAACTTTGACCTTTTAAATCTTTATTACAAGTACAGTGATCACTAGTTGCTGGCTAAATCAATTTTGATAGAGTTGCATGTTTATGTATGTTGTGAGAGCTAGCTAGCTGGTGAAGATGGGGGTTGATCAGCAGCAAGGGTCACCGTCCTACTACAGTTTTCTTGGTGTTAGTTCAGAATCTTCTTTCGACGAACTTATCTCAAGCTTGCTATGATATGTATTATTAAACGATTATTTTTTTTGGTTTGATATATATTTCTTCTGAATTAAGTTGCAAATTAATTAATTAGTTAGCCCAGGTGGAATAATGATTTATGAATGGTTGTTTGTTAGTGCAGCAATGGCATCCAGATAGGAGGACAAGAACACCTTCTCTTTTGGGTGAAGCCAAATGTAAATTTCAGCAAATCCAAATTAAGGCCTATTCAGGTAATTAATAAAGCTTTTCTGAAAGCAGTTGCTGACTGGTGACAGTGCTTCTGGTTCAACATCACGAGAAATTTTGTGTTTCTTCAAATGTTTTTAATTAGTTGATGTTTTGTTTTTGATAGTATTATCCGATCAGAGGAAATGAACAATGCATGATGCAGGATTAAATGACCCTTTAGACGAAAAAGAAGAAGAAGAAGATGATGATGATGATGATGATGAGGTAAGTCATGGGTGTAGCGGATTTTGCTTTTTGTGTTTTTTCTTAATAAAATATGATGTAACCAAATCAAAGAAGCAACAACAGGAAAATTAAAAAAAAAGAAAAAGATTGAAACATCATTTACTTCAAAATAAAATGTTTTTTGGATTTCTGAATAGATTTGAGCCTATATAGAAGGATTTACTATTAAAGTTTCTCAACCAAGATGTCAAACGATGAAGAATGAGCTCATAATAAACATCATTCCAATCTAGTTCCTCCATGGTGAAAATCAACTTGTTTCTAGCAATCCAGATAGCTCATAAATACCATAATATAGAAGAAGAAATGCGTTCTTTTTAAATTTACCGATTGCAAGATGTTTCCATTCCAATAACATATGTTCAACTATTGCAGGAATGCACCAAGCTATTCGATCCTAACCAGTCAATGAATCTGCTGCACAATCTCCACGAGTAGTGAAGGTGTAAGAAAATGTGCTAAATGGATTTGATCATATGTCCCCTACTAAGAAAGCCTCTAGTGTATAAGCTGTTATTAAGGAGAAGCCAAATAAACATATCTAAAGGTGTCAGTCCTTTTCATAAAAAAATGAAGAAACTCCAGGATATTGAATTTGATCATTGTTGTGATAGACTGACTTAATACTGTAGTTACCATCCTTCTCATAAACCCATTGCCATGTACAACTAAATCTGAAAGATTACTGAATCTGAAAGATTGCACAGCTTCAAATTTTGCCTTTTGTTTTAATTCACTGTATCAATGAATTCTCTGATACGTTTTGTTTTTCTAGTGCTCCTTCCTTTCCTAGGGCTAATCATGTTTGTTTGTGCCAGGGACTTTCTGATTTCGAGCAAGAAGTATTGAATCTCACAGCGCAGGATAAGAGACAGGTCCGGAAGTTGATCTATCCTTAATTAACTAACTAATTTTTCATGATTAACATCTCCTAGCGCGAAGGATGTTTCGTTTGTTGCATGAGGCATCGCAATTTCTGTGACTGTTCTTTCTTTCTTGTGAGTTTTTGTTGATAAACTTGAATTAAGGTCCTACCAAACTGTTTGATATTACCAAATTTGAGTGTGGGACAATCCAAACGACTTACCCCTATCACTGTTGATTCTTAGAATTGACATTTTTTCTTACACGAGGCTTTATGCAATTTGAGTCAATAATTTTTCTTTCTCATGCATCATCTTTATATAGCCATTATAGAATCAACAAGGTTTTTTTTCACAGAAATTAAAAACATCTCTTGTGATTTGCAACTCGATATGTCTTATGAATTTTGCCAGTGTTGATAAAGAAAACCGAATTCTACAGAAAGATCCTTCATTCTTTTTACTGTAGTGTAGGGGTAGTTATGAAAACATTTGTTATGTTGGGGGAAATCATTATCACAGTGAGTGCAGCCCATGAATTTGGGGAAGTCGACGAGATGTCCAACATACTTGTAGTTTATTAGCCTGAGTCGTGGAAGGTCCTGACGTACGGCCATATGTAAACTGAAGGAAGGATAAGAATCTTGCTTAGACTATCACAGCGCGCATTTGGAAGAGAAAACGTTAAACTCTATCTAGGTGGAGTAGTTGAGAGGTTTTAAGGTACAAATCAATCTGTTAAATGAATTGTGCCCATTGATAAAGAAAATTGATGCTTTAAGAAACATCCATCTTTCTTTCTTTTTTTTTTTAGTTTAACGTGGATGTCTGAGCCAGCTTGCGCGTACCTCGACTAATCCCACGGGCCCTGAAGTTAATGACCATGTAAGCCTCCAGTGGCTATCATATGAGCAACCACAGGGCTCGAACCTGAGACCACAGAGGAAGCAAATCTCTTGATCCCAAGTTCTTACCACTGAGCCACCACCTAGATGGTTTCCATCTTTCTCTTTTGTTTTTGAAGTGTAGGGACTTTTATGAAAGCATTTTTTTCCAGTTTTGATATGAGGAGAAATGATGACCAACGAGTGCAACTCTTGAATTTGGGAAGTTGACAAGATATTAAAACCAACTTGGAGGTCCTGCAGCCGTGCTTAAACTATAGAAAGGTGGGATAAGGATTTTGCTTATATGTCTCGTCTAACTATTATGATCATACGATTATATATGTGGAAGAAGATGTGCGAACTCAATCTAAATGGTGGAATAGTTCGGATAATTAGAAGTCAGCTGGCCTCCATATTGGGACTGATATTCCACTGTTGGCACATTTTTATTATCTATAAATTAAGTTCAATAGCATAACGTTTTTGCTGAAGCTACACCACTTTTCACCCTTTTATATTTTATCATAGATTATAATAATGAAATTTTTAATAGTTTTTAATTTGATTCTTAAATTTTTATTGTATACAATTGAGCCCAAATTAAAGCTCAATTACATGTTTTTTTTTGTGCGAGTGTTGAATTGCAAGACAGGTGATTAAAATACAACACGTGGGTAACATAAATGGCGCGTTTGAATTTGTTGGTTAAGTACAATTTTGTTCCTTATATTTTTTTACTATAAGGTGACCAGTCCTTTGTATTTTTAAAAAATTATCTATAAAATTAAATAGTATGGCGTTTTTATTGTAGTTATACCACTATTCACTCTCTCACATTTTAATGTGGATTATAAAAGTGGAATTTTTGACAATTTTCAATTTGGTTATCAATTTTTTTAGCACAATTAAACCTAAATTAAAGTCCAATTGCATGTTTTTTAGGGGGTGAGGGTTAAATTGCTAGACAGATGACTGAAATGCAATACACGGGTAACAAAGGTGGCGCATTCTAATTTTTTCTTTTTATTTTATCCAATAAATCTTACGTGTTTGTTGATTTCTATTTTAATATGATTTGAATAAACAAATTCATTAAAAACAATCAGGTTAATTATTCATATTATGATATAAAATATTTTGATTTATATTTGTCTCTCAGTTTTTTAAATCCTTTTCTTTTAAAAACAAATTACAAACCCAAAATGGGTTTGTTAGGGTGTCTTTTTTTACTGAACTTGATTTTTTTTCGTCAATTTTTTTTCTCATATTCTAAAAAATAGTTTTATGTGTTTGTAGAAGTCATTGATTGGTTTAACAAGGTTTCTGTGATGTTTCGTAGATGTTTTGGGTAAAAAATAGGTTAAAAATAATTTTTTAGGTAAAACAAAAAAGAACCTCGTTTTTCCAGCGATACCAGTGGCTGGATTTTGGGCTCAACAGACAATGCATTTTTTTTAAATGGTTGGGGCGGTCGATGCATTGTCTGCCCCATTAAACTTAAAAAAAAAATTAAAAGGCCCATGCTCGTGAGGCATGCCTTGAAGGCCTGCACATGGGCCGCAACCTTATGGTCCTTACCAGGCCTTGCAGTGTCTATCTTTTTTTTTTTTTTAAGATGATTTTTTTTAATTGATGCTTTATTTTATATGAATTTTTAAAAATAATTTTTTGGTATATGATTTAATTAATACCCTTTCTCTATGATTCTTTTTGCTTATTTAATCTTTTTTAGATTGTAATTATTATTTTTTTACGATAATGAGTGTGTTTAGTTTATAAAGAGATTGATATGATTTTTCTGTGAGTTTTTTTTTTAATATTTAGATTATTTTTTTAAAAAAAATATTTTTTTATAAGATTTTTAATATGTGCAACCTTGCATAATATTTTTTTTATTTTATTCATGCAATTTGAAAAGTTAAAGGGGATTGGAATTTTTTTTTTGTCTTATTTTTATTTTCAATTTTGTCGTTTATGATTGTTTTTTTTTTGTTGCCTCATATTTTTATCATATTATTAAATTAATCAAGATTTAATCATATCATTCAATTTCTCTTACTTCTTTAAAAACATAAGCATCTCCTAAACTTTTTTCTTTTCAGTTAAAAAAATTAGAGATAAGATGTTTTATGAATAATGTACAAATAAGATCATTAGATGTTTTATGAATATTATACATGTATATTTCTAATATTGAAAAACATTCATCTTTTGTATTGAATTGTTGTTGTTTTTTTTTCATATTTTATTTTCTATTTATATTATTAAATTAACCGAGTTTATTAACATTATTTATCTCAATAACAAGAATCTTAGATTTTTTTCCTTTCTAAAAAATGTTTGCATTATTTTGATCTCTTTTACGATAAAAAAAAAAAAAACATGGGGTGAGCCACCTAGCTATTTTTTGCTATATTAAAACACCCTAGAAATCCTTTCTTGTAGGATTGGATTCTTTTGTTCGAAAATTGGGTTTTGTAGAATTTTCATGGCAAGCTTTTTCTGAAATGTAATTTGGTCGATAGTGCTTCTCTTTTTAACATTTGAATCTTCCTCGTGGTACTGTACACTCTCAATCCTTGAAGAACCTAGAAAACAAATCAAAAGGGGCACGGTGTGATGCAACTCCAATGGTGGACAGTGGAAGTTCGTATTTCAATCTCTCATGCTGGGGAGCGTATGGAACGAGCAATTATGGAGCCTGAGAGATTAGCATTGTTTCTCCTCAATCCCCAAACAATTTCCTGAGCTAGGCGGTGGCAAGAATTTGTGCTTGTGCTCAAACTTTGATACAAGTGGCGAGGAAAACCCTACAAATGTTCCTTTTGTAGGGTTTATGTATATATTTGTAAAACCATTATCTTCAAAAGTATTGCCCCACGCAGAATATCTAGTTCCTTTTTCCTGTTCGAGATTTATTACTCATGTTAGCAGTTCGAAACACTTTGATGTCTGTTTTCGACATTTAATAATCTGCATCGTCTAGACTTCGGTTAAATGGGCTATACACGACGCCTTGGTAGATGAGCCCGCTTCTTACTGGGCTATTGGACAAGGCTTAAATTCTAAGTACTCCTTTTTCTACGCCGAAGTAAGTGGGCTTACATAGGGGTTGTTTTATCTTCTAATTCTTTCAAACATTATCAAGAATAGGTTGCAAATTGCAACTGTCACCCTTCCATGAAGCATGAACTCCAATTGGATGGTTGAGATATCCTGCTACTTTTATTTATAAAACATAAATAATAATAATAAAAATAATAAATCTAGACAGTGATATTATTATGTGAACTTCCAATATATAATTTATATTATTTTTTAATAAAGACTCTCTTAATATACAACAAAAATAAATTGACATATACAAAAGGAAACATTGACGGAAAAATTTCATTAGTATATTACGATGATCTTTACCGATAAAATTTTCTATCCATGTATCAATCAGTAAACACCGAAAGAAAAATTTTATTGGTATATACTGAGCGGATAACAGAGGGTACTATAATAGGATTCAAATAGACAAATCCTACAACAATATGATATTTTCACTAATAAAATAACCAATGAGAGTTTTTTTGATGGACTGTTTATATCCTTAATTTGGTCGGTAACATATATATCGATGAACTGTTAATATGAATAACAACTTAAAGTTATGGTAACGTGGAGTTCTCTTCTATTTTTAGTATGATTTTTTCTTCTTAATCGTCGACATGGAATAGTGATGCTGAGATATAAAAGGAGTTTTAAGGCAGGAAGGTTCCAAAAGCAATGCTTGAACATAAATTAAGGTGCATGATTCTGAAGTTGACCAGAGAACGAGAAGAAAAAGGATGGCAGTGCTATAACTAGAGTCTCTTCCATTTCACTCATCCATGATTGTGGGTTCGGTTATTCATAACATTTTGTCCCCTTTTCTATATTCCATTTTAAGTCCACGCAATCGCATGTTTTCTGCTCTCGTTCCTTGGCAATCAGCTGGTAGATTGAGAGTCTGGAAATTATGCCTCTCGAGGAAAAAACCCTATTATCTTATTGGACTCTCTCTTAGAATAAATCGGTGGTGATGTGATATATTAATGAACTTCAAATCAATAATTCGAGTTATTTTTCTTTACGAGTAAATCTAAATCATTATTCTCAAATCAACAATTTAGATTTTACGGATATGATCAAATCCAAAACCATCAACGATTTAACCAATGACAAAGGAAAGGAGGAAGGGTTAAAAAAAAAATGAATTTTCTTCCTTGTATTGCGGACCAGTATTTGGGTTTACGGCATTTAAACTTTCCAAATACGGTTTGTAAATTTGAAGTTAGTAAGATTTTTGCAGGGTAGACGAGCTTTAAAAAAATTATTCTTTTTTGTTTTAATTTTTTTTTGTATTTTTATATCATTTTGATAAATTAATATCAAAAATAAAATTTTAAAAATAAAAAATATTTTTTATATTTTTAAATAATTTTTTTTTAAAAAAATAACTGTTAATATAATATCAAACACTGTCATAATCTTGTGTAATGTAATTAATAAGATTTTTTTTAGGACTTATTATTTAGGAGTGTGGTATAAATTATTTTTTAAAATATTTTTTTTATTCGAAAATATATTATAAAAATATTAATTATTAATTTAAAGAAAAACAAATTAATTTTAAAAAAAAACCAATTTAACCACATTCTCAAGTACAGTCTTAATCAAATACAAAAAAATTGGATTGGCCCGTAATTTTTCTTACGCTTCTTATTGTTTTTGTCTCATTTATGCCAGCAGCAAGTCTCTCATTCATGCAGGCGCACCCATTTTCAAAATAGGAATCATTTTAATCTCAATATTCAATTATTTTTTTTATGATGATAAGAGGTACATTCATGACATCAACCAAGATTAAGTACTTTATTACAATGATTTTAAGGATATTTATAAAAAAATGAATAGATTTTCCTAAATTTTAGCCTTAAGGTTTCATTCTAGAGAATAAAATATATATTTTATTAATTACCGACCAAACTTTTAAGATTATCCCCGTAAACATTTACTTTCTTCTTTTTAAAATAAAATAAAACCTATCTTTCTTCGTATAAGAAAAACAAAAAGACTATAGAAACCCACTGCTAGCTAGTCATGGATTATATCTGAACATATTGGGTGTGATTTTTCAAAATTGAAAGACTGGGTACAAATTAATTTATTTTTGTCATAAACGCAAAACTAAAAAAAATCTCAAATAAAAACACACTATGCTTGGCATGTAATTCAAGAGGTATTTGAAAGTATGATAATGGTTGTTTTTTAAAATATTTTTTACTAGAAAATATATTAAAATAATATATTTTTTTAATTTTTAAAAATTATTTTTGATATTAACACATCAAAACTATTTAAAAATATTAAAAATTAATTTTTTTAAAAAAATTATAAATTATCTTTGAGCTGTAGGACTGGAATTATAAGCAAAAGGTGGTAGTTGGAGAGGATTTTACAAGCAATTCAGATTATCTTTTTAATGATAACTATTCCGACTATTCATGTCGGCAGCTATATAAAACCACATTAAACTGGTCGATGAGAACAGTATGGTATTCTCTACTGGGCTGGCGAGAAAGAAAGGGCTTTCAGATATTTTGGAGCATCTGAAATGACACTTCGAATATGGTTTGCTTGCACCGTCGCAGGTTCCTATCAATGCAAAATTCTTAGGTGGTAGTAAGTTGTAAGAGTTTGAGACTAAGAAGTTTGTTTTCTCTGTAGTTTCAGGTTCGAGCCCTGTGGTTGCTCATATGATGGTTACTGGAGGCTTACATGGTCGTTAACTTCAGGGCCTGTGGAATTAGTCGAGGTACGCGCAAGCTGGCCCGAACACCTATATTAAATTAAAAAAAAAACTAAAAAAAAAATTGCAATCAATAATGGTGGCTATAATTGTGATATTAGAAAGTCAAGCACGTCTCCACTGCCATTAATTATATATGCTCGGCTCGGCTCCGCTCCTTCAACATATGCTTCCGAGGAAATTCATTAAACAGCTACGGGCTTGGTTTCTATTTTGTAACTTTTTTCCGTTTTGAAATGAAAGTGCCGTTGATTCTTCCTCCACCCCTTCCCATTTAAGCAAGTCCCTAATAAAAATAAATTCCCACTAAATTTGTTGAAAATTGGCGTTTGAGTGATGAAGGACTTAATTTCACTGCCAGAGAATCAAGGAGAGAGAGAGAGAGCGAGTAAAAGATTAAAGTTTGCAAGACTTTTATATTGATGTCTATTCTCATATATTATTTTCATTTGATTACCAACGTGCTAAATCTTTTTTTTTTAATACAATGTACAAAGACTTTTAAATTAAATTATAGACAGCTTCTCCCTGACAATTAATATATATATCATATTAAAGTTCACAAAATCTTTATATTTTTCTCATATGTTATTTCCATTTAATTACAATAGAAAGCTCAAAATTATTAATTATTTTGATTGACATTTAGAATTTCTTTTATTTTAATACACAAGTTGCGAATTAATTGGGTAATTTATCTGATCTTCTCAATCCGAAATAATTTTTTGAACCTTGCGAACAACATTCAAATATCAAAAGTCATTTTTAAACTCATTTTGATATTTTTTAGTCATTTTTAAACTCATTTTGATATATATATTTTTAATTTTTAATACCAAATATTCCAGTATCAAAACACTTGATTTCATAATAGTTAGGTTCAAAATTGGCATGCATAAACTGACAACAAAATTTTTCATTAAATGATGATCATGCTACCACCAATGATCACCAATAACATCAGAAAGGCAAACATAACTCCAGCACTCCAAATATATATTCAGAGGATAGTCCTTCCCAGTTCCAAACCTTATGCGTGATTCCTGGATTACAAAGATCAAATTGCACTGGCCCAAATGGACTCTTTCTATTTATTTATTTTTTAAAATAAAGATGATGAATTGTTGTATTTCATTATTGAAAACCTTTTTTCTCGTAAACTTCATAAATAGAAGGGATTAAAAAAAAAGAAAATTCATTATATAAGCTAAAAGGCCAAGGTTCATAACAAGGGAATGACAAAATATTAAGCCCAATTTTTATTGGGCTCGGCAGGTCCAAGCTTTTATGAGTCTGGCGAGATGCCAAACCCAACCTTCTTAAGCTCGGCTATGCGCTGAACTCAAGTGTCCTAGGTCTGACGAGATGTCAGACCCAACTCCCTTAGGCTCAGCTATGCTCTAGACCTAAACGCTTATGGATCTGGCAAGATGACATATCCAATTTTTTTTGGGCTTGGTTACGCACCATACTCAAGATGCAAGGATTAACGCCTTTTTAAGCCAGTGATTCATCCAGATACGAGCACCCAGGATGGAAATCTAGGATCATCGCCTTCCTATATTCTAGCCATGCAAAAATTCCTCTAAAGGTCGTCCATATACCAATCAAGATTAATGTTGATTATAAGAGATGATCTCATTGATATTAATATCGTGTATAAAATTGATGTAGGAACGTCTTCTATGGACACATGATACTTCCATCAATAATTAATGCCATGTAAAGAAATACTTGCAATCAATATTACTATTGACTGTAAGGGTCTTCCTCTCACTTGGAGATGAAGAAAGAAAAGACCTATAACCCCTCGAGTTAAAAAAAAAGAAGAAGAAAAATCAAGATTATAAATACTCTTTAAATGATCTAGGAAAGAGATTCACCATCTTAACTCTCTTACAACTTATTCTTAACAATTATCATATATAAAATAGGAACAAATCTTTTTGTTTTTAAAATTTAATGCTTATTTACTGCAACTCTTTATAATAAAGTTATTGATTTAATCATCAGATGATCCTTAAAATCCTTAAAAAAGAACTATTTGGTAGGAAACCCAACCCCATCACCAACCCTTAGAGTCCTTAATTATGAAGAATAAATTATAGACATGAACACGTGATCTAGGGGTAGATGCAGGGGGTGCCCCTACTAAAATTATTTTTTTCCTTGCCTCCCCCTTGAATAATTATAAATTTTAGCTCTTAAATTAGTAAATTTTGACTTTTGCCCCATCCTCTAAGTTTTTGTTTCTAATTTGGGCCCTCCAAACCTAATGTCCTGGCTCCATCGTTGATGTGATATATCATACATCATCCAAACACAGCGAAAAGTAACTTCCCTAATATTCTGAATTTTATAACACCATCAAATGACATTTATGGATTATCTTTATAATTTTTTTTCTCTAACTAGAAATTCCCAAAGAGTAACATTATCTATTATTCATGAAGGATTACGAGAGAGTTTGAACTTTACATGCACATTTTTATACAATTATTGGGAGAGCGTATAAAAATACGCATTCATATATGTAGTTTGTTTGCAGGAAAGTAGTTTTCTTTTGGAAAGTGGTTTCTTTGGAAAGTGAATTCCAGGAAAATATATTATTTTTCGATGTTTGGTAGTGTAATGGAAAGTAAGTTGGAAAACATTTTCCAGTGTCTGGTTATGTTATGGAAAATGAGCTGGAAAATAGCTTATTAATGTTTTATTTTTTTTTCAAGTTTATTAAAATAATAAGGAACAAATCTTACAAATTAAAAAGTTGAATGAGAATGAAATTGAAAAAAAAACTAATTTAATAAATTATCTCAATTAAAATAAATAATAATCAAAATAATAGAGATCAAATCTAACAGATAAAAAAATTAAAAGATAATGAAATTAAAATAATAATAATTACAATTTCATAAATTATTTTAAATAAAATAAGTAACAATCAAAAGAATAAGGATCAAATTTGATAGATAAAAAATTTTAATTTAAAAAATGATAAGAGAAAAGTAAATAACAATCATAAAAATAAGAACCAAAGTTAATATAAAAATCAAATTAAATCAAATTTTAAGGGATGAATTTGAAAAAAAAATTCAAACAAAATATATAGAAATAAAAAATTTGAGGACCAAATTTAACATAATCATAAAATAATATGATATTTTTAAATTTTTCACAACTTCTGGAAAGTATTTTTCGTTGACCAGAAAATATTTTTCGTTAACTAACTTTTTTTAATAGCAAATAAATATACAGAAAAATTTGAAAATTGATTTCTCAAAAATCAAAAAACAAACGAAACTTAATTAACATGTTAATCACAGTGGTATGTGTGGAAAGTATAAATTGTGGGCCCCAAATCTGGGACCATCCACATGCAATATAGGGGATTCCCGTATGGAAGAAGGAAACAACACCCTCGCAAAGAGAGGAGAAGAAAAGAGAAAAAAATAAATCCATGAAAGCAACTCTCGCTCACTCCTGTTTGCTTTCTAATTACTTGTAATAATAAATCGAAGAGCACCAAAAGCCCAAACAACCTTTTGAGCCTATCTAGTTATATCACAGTCCCCTGCTCCCAATACCTTCATAAAACAGCAGCTACTATCAAACTCCTTAATTAATTCCTTCAATCCCTCCACCGAATTAATCTCTCTTGCAATTCTCAAACTTCTATCTGCCCCTCGATCCACATGCTGCTAGAAATGAGTTTTTTCAACTCTTTTATGCTATTAAGTTTGCTTCTTTTTGTTGTGGCTCCGGTTCATGGCTTAAATTTAAGGAAGCTTGATGAGACCACTGTTCCTGGACCGACTGAAGAGAAGTGCTCGCCATGTAATCCAAGTCCTCCACCACCGTCACTTCCACCAGTAGTATATCCCTCACCACCACCACCATCACCACCTCCACCATCACCAGTATTATACCCCCCACCACCACCTGCACCAGTGCTGCCACCACCGACTCCAAAGAAGCCGCCATCAGGTTACAACTGCCCTCCACCTCCAGCCCCATCAAAATATGATCTTTACATAACTGGTCCACCAGGGGAATTGTACCCTGTTGACAAAGATGTCAATGCTGCTAGCCGCCATGCCGTGAGTTTGCAAGTTTTGATTGGATGTGGATTGATAGGCTTGTTGGTAAGAATTGGCTTTTAAGGCCTGGATTTATAAAAGTTAATTAAGATATATATATGCAGTGATCAAAGATTCTAAGGACGCGAGAAACTCATAGCTAGCCAGGATCTACTTGGTTCTTGCTTTATTATCTCTCAATTGCTCAGTATCCTGAATTAATAACTACAGTCTTCTATGTCCTCTTCCTTTTATTTGTAAATAATTTCTTTCCAGCAATCCTTCCCTTGTTTGCTTTTGTTATGTAGATGTTGCTAATCTGATAATCTATGATCGGAAAAAAATATATATGGTTAGTTTTCGGTCTATAAATTAATTTTGAAAAATTGTGAATCCGTACAATAACAAATAGGTGCTGCTGTATTAATTATTTATCTTGGATTATACGTGGATGATATAATGGATCAACCACCAGGATGCGCATCGATACACCTGTTTGTTTCAATTAAAAACCTTACGATCAATTAGGCCCACCATTAGCTTGTCTTAAGGCACGTCTTCATTAAATTGTACACATGGATTCCACTTTTAAAATTAATACAAGGTTTGTTCTTGGTGGATTCCTTGATTAAATAGTTTATGCTTCAAAAATCAGCTAGATCTGATAATACGTCAATGATTAATTTGCATGCTGACCAGACATAATGGTTCAATTTCAAGAAATCTGAGTTCGTTCTCAATTTTTTTTTTTTTTTAAAAAAACCAAGTTGATTTCTCTTATTACACTGCACGCACACACTGTAGTTCAAGTCAATGATGCTTTCACTAGACAACTAATGGTCATCAGATGGGGACACTGGTATTATATACTCTTTATTTTGTATTAGTTGTTTTTTTGAATATTTTTTGTTTAAAAATATATTAAAATAATATATTTTTTATTTTTTAAAATTTATTTTTAAATCCAGCATATCAAAATGATTTTAATACTCTAAAAACATTAATTTTAAAAAAAAATTAATTTCATATTTATCAGCAGGTCATCATGTAATTAGCCAACACATGTCAAAAATCAAAGAAATTGAAAAGTGGCCCATCACCATGAGAAGAACTTTCAACGTACGAAAAGTTTTAAACAGTTTTTTAATACGTACTTTTAACAATTAGTGTCATGCAATTTCAAATCAAATTTATACTATCATTAAATTTAAATCAATGGTAAAAAAACCCATGTCAAATCTTTTTCGAGAGTAGAATTATAATTATTTTTTAAAGTATTTTTTTTTATAAATATATTAAAATAATATTTTTTTATTTTTTATAAATTATTTTTGATATTAATATATTAAAATGATTTAAAAACACTAAAAAATATTAAGTTAAAATAGAGAAAAATATAAAAAAAATATTAAATTTTTTTTAAAATATTTTTAAAATACAAAAACAAAAATAAAGAAAAAGCTTTCAAAAGCCACAGCGACTACGGTGCCCAGTGACATTAGTTCCAGAGTTTAGATAACCAGGCAAGTGCCATTTGTCCCTGTGAAGCCTCCTTCCCCTAAATGCCACGTATCCTTGTTACTAGAAAATGTGAAATCAAAGAAGACGTGCCAACCATCTGATTTTATGTCTGTGGATATATCAGCTCCGATTACCGATGTGTCAGATGTCGTCTGGTACAGTTCCGAGATCAACTTCGGTTTCACCAAATTGAACGACCCAGTCACATCAACATCCCTAATACATAATAGGTTTGTGGTGGGTCAGAGGTGTGGGGTGCCTCATTGGTGGATTTTTTTCTTAAAAAAAGACTCAGATCGGTAGAAGTTTTGGTTCAACGAGATAAGGTCATAAAAAAAATATATATTTAAAAAATAGTATAATTTGAATGTAATGGTGTTTTTTAATATTGATTCTATATAAATTATTGTTAGGAATAATAGTTTAACGCATCCGTAATTTTTAATATAAATATAGTGGTTTTGTAAAATTTTTTTCAAAATAATTAACTTTATCAAAAATTAACTTAAAATTTTATGAAGATCTAATTGCTAAAATATAGTATTTAAGATTTAATGGCTAAGAGATAAGATGATGTTGCAGGAGAGAGAAATGAGGGAAGAAAAAAATATAAAGAAAAAATGGATTACCGGAAACACATCGGGGATTCATTTTTGACACACTCAGTAACGCTCGAAAGATTTCAATGAAATGATTTTAACCGCATCCTGAAAAATCACTAAACGAGATCTTACTAAACCCTAAATTAACCTCGAAAACCCCCTACAAAATTAGAATCATGTTTGATGGTCTTTTAAAGTATGGTTATAATAATTTCGTTGAGATCTTTCTAACGGTATTAGAAGTGTCGAAAGTGGAGCTCCATTGTATCCCTGGTGACCCATTCTTTCTTGGCCATTAGATTTTGAATTTCATTCATTGACAATTGAATCTTCATGAAAATTTGAATTGATTTTTGTAGCTATTAATTAATTTGATTCGGAAATGACTTTTGAAACAACCACTATTTCAAATAGTAGTTGTGTTCAAATGGTGTTATTTTTCAAATACTTCTCTAACAAGTCATTTTTTAAAGACTTTTGTTAAACTGTGTTACAATTACATAATACCCCTCGTTGGTAAAGTTTGGAGTGTATTGATGTGCTGATATCAAAAATATTTTTTAAAAAATAAGAATATATTATTTTGATGTGTTTCAGAAAAAAAAATTACTTTAAAAAGCAATTGTTTCTACGCTTTTAAACACCCCTTTAGCGTCCTCTTTGTCTTTTTTTTTTTT
>Ga0307515_10012371_pt1 | contig 16057 bp, 8 predicted proteins | sample 17_EM_MG_FD_194513 | JGI IMG/M metagenome (GOLD analysis project Ga0307515, IMG submission 194513) | Populus trichocarpa ectomycorrhiza microbial communities from riparian zone in the Pacific Northwest, United States - 17_EM | ecosystem: Host-associated > Plants > Roots > Unclassified | place...
AAAAAAATAATATGAGTCAACATGGCTAGCCTGCAAAACTCGTGACATGGATAATAAAACTAAGATAACTTCATAGAAAACAAATCAAAATATATTATGAAATCTTATACCCAATAAACCCAATGTTAAAAAATAAAATAAAAAAAAAATCCTCAAAATATTTGACCAAAATGCACAAGTCCTTGTTTTAAGACTAAAATATAAAAGACTTTGGCATTTCACTCAAAATGCCAAGTTCTTTTAATAAATGTTAATGGCATGGCAAATATCAATGTTTTATAGATCTATAAAAAATTCTTAAATTATATCAATAATATTGTCTTGAAAATTCTTATTCAGATGCTACACCAATAATTTCAACCAAACCCAAAATCTAAGCATTAAAACAATAAAAATCGGAATGATATAATGTTTATTTATATATATATTTTTTTGGTAAAGGGTATCCTCAGCCGATCTAGCATGTCAATTGTGATTAAGTATTTTTTTATCAAACGATATTAATTAAGCATGCATATTTCATGTTAGACTATTGTATTTTTTTTTAAAAAAATAATAAAATTCTCACGATATAAACTTCAAAGTTTGAAACCATAAAATTAAAGATACTTTCATATAAAGTGAAGATACGAAATGTAGAGTAGAGGTCAAGAAAAATTGGGTAGTTAAATTAAAAGCTAAATCTGGTTTACTTTGATTTGGTAAAATTTAATTTGCTAAAATTAATATACTTAAATAATTACGGTATCAGTGACACCTACAATATTACTTTGATTATTTTCGATTTTTTTAGCTGAAGGATTTCCTAAAATATTCTTTTTAATTAGAAGAAAGACGTCTTACCATAGTTAATTATCACAATATAATGTACTGTAAAATTAGCTGCATGGCATTTTAAGGGTGTTCGGGATGATCAGGATATTTGAGATTTTTTGAGAAAAGGCATTTGAGACGTGTCAACTATTTTTATGTTTAATACTTTAGTCAATAAACATAATCTTATAAATTTAAATTTATTTCTTAATTCGTTTCAATTTATTAGTTTTAAACATGAAATATAAATATATTACTTTTAAATTAAATACTTTACATTTTAAGATAAAATGATAAACTTATTTGCATTCCTCGTGAATTCTTCAATGATACACAAAACATAATAAATACATTTCATTGAGAATTTTGCTTGTTTATTTTTATGTTTCAAAAACATTTTTAAAAAAAATTAAATTTTATTTATTTTTTTATTAACTTCAAATTAATATATTCTTAGTGTTTTCAAATTATTTTGATGTGCTAATATTAAAAATAATTTTTTAAAAATGAAAAAACATTATTAATATATATTTTAACACAAAAAATTATTTAAAAATAATCACAAACACACTTCAAACAAGCTAGAACGTACCAAACATCCCTGAAATGTGAGTGGATCTAATAGCTTTCTCACATGACAGAGAGTTGAAGACATTGTAATCTAAATTGCCAAAGTGAGAAAAAGAGGGATCAAACTGACAATAACTCTGGAAAAGTTGTGCAATGTTTGGCTGGACGCTGAGAAGTTTTTATCTATAAATTGCCTTCAATTCTGGCTCTAGGTACTCTCAACACCTCTTGCTTCAGAATAGTCACGCTTCCCAGTCTCCAATTACAACCATGTCAACGTAGAAGTCGATAAATTAATTAGGGGAGAACTCTCTGATATCCGAGCAATCCCCCAGAAAACCATGGAACAACCCAGGACAACATCCACTGATTCCCAACCAAATTCTTTTACAAAGTTTCGTGCTTCTTCTTCTTCTTCTACCTCAAGACCTAGACCTCCCGGCTCTAAACAACCCAGTAATGATTCTGAGCAGTCCTTGAACATCGACGGCGAGCCCACTTCCAACGTTCCCATAACTAACAGACCTGGTGACAGTGTTTTGCAACCAACGTCATCATCTCTAGTCCGTGGTGAGTTTCTAGCAGCTCCTCCATACATGCCCAAAATTTCATTCCTGTGTCAACATGTCTGCACTTAATGCATCTCGCTCCCTCTCAGTCAAATCTTTTGAATGGAAGGGGGGGAAAGGAACACATGTTTTTCTTGTTCTTGTTTTTATTTTTTAACTCTACGTTTCTGGTTTTTTCCTTATAAATTAATGGTATATAAATACAATATTGTTTCTTGGCTAAATCATAATTAAACAAGCAGCTGAAGAAGAACACACGGTTGCTGCTTCTACAAAGATTCAGCGGCAAAGCATGATCACTGAAGCAAAAACGGATATTGAGTCCCCACTTGAACGTTTAAAGAAATTGTCGGAAATGGAAGCAGAAAGTAATGTTGTTGTAGAAATTGCTTATATTGTTAATTCCTTGAAAGCCTCATCTTCTTCAAAAAGTATTCCAGAAGAGATAATTAAAAAGTGCCAAGAAGGAGAAATGAGCCTGCGACAAGGTTTGATGTTAGCCAAGAAAGCGCAAGAACTGCTGCGATCTGCTCTTGATGAAGGGCTTTTCTCTGCCTGAATAAATTCTGCTCATAAAATTTTCATATTCACTTGTGATTGCATATGCTTGTGCCTTTAAAGCCAAAATGGATTGTTTGTTGTATTACTTTCCTTTCTCTATCTTACTTAATTTCAAGGATAGTATCACTTCTGATTTACTAGTTTCTTTTTCTTTTTTGTTATGATTATCCTGCTTAAATTTAATTAGCCTGCGACACACGGGTGATTGTGGCTTCACGTTTTGGGCAAAAAAAAAAAAAAAAAGGGGAAGGAAAAACATGTATTTTGAGACCATTAATTTACAAAGAACTCTTTTTGCGAGATAGGGAGTAATCTGATAATGTATCTGTAATATAAGAATTTTAACTAATAATTAACTAGTGTGCTGCGAATTTTGAAAAACTGGTAATTAATTAACTTTTTAGGTTAAAACATGAGGAAATTCAAGAAAATTTATTAAATAGACGTGAAGGCACAAGGGTTAACATGAGGAAAGAGCGTCCACCTTTTAAGAAATGTCAAAGAAAAGACTTCGAAAACCCTCCCGCAACATTGCTCAAGAAAATATTAAGTGTGAAAAAAACTAAAGGAATATTATTTTTTAATAGCATTATTGTTCATTCACCTAAATTTACTTGAGATGACTGTTATATGAATAGTTCTATTTTTTAAAATTCTCACTTTCATCATTAAATTTCATTCTATTCCAATTTCATCATTGTATATTATATTGAATGTAATCTTATATTTTGAGATTTTGTTTGTATATTTTTGCGAAATCAAGGTTTCTAATAAATTTTCAAAATTTAATTTGATGTCAAGTAAACAATATAAATTTATGATAAAAAAACATTTAAAAGAAGGACGAAATTAAAAACTAAAACAAATAGGTCCTTCAATTGCACACAAAAAAGTCTATTTTCATATATAAAAAAAAAGAGTCTCCATTTAAGTTGCATTTGTTAAATTTTTTATTCAATTTGTTTTTAACCATTTAAATGGTGTTTTGAAATTGAAAATAAATTTATTGATGTTCATAATAATTTTTTTTGTGTGTTTTAAGGTATAAATAAAATGATTAAAATGTTTTTTTTTTAGTTATAAAAACCGAGACCATCACCTGTTAACCACCTTTAATGAATTATATCTTAACCAGTTGATGAAATATCATCTGTCTTATATATTTTTTTTGAATAAAATGAATGATATTTTGTCCACCTATTTCAAAAAAGGAATAAAGCCATGAGCGATGACCCATCCTTCTAAGCCTATTTACTCAACTCTTTTTTATATTGATCTTTTAGTTTTTTTAATATGTTATTTATTTATATTTAGAGAACAAAATTCACCATAAGTAAAATAAGCAAAATTATATTCAAAATATTATTCAGTTAAATATCATTTCATTTTGTCATAATTTTCAAATAAATTAATTATGACTTTAATTTTTCTGATATTATTAATCATTTTATTAATTATTATGTATGAGTCTAATATGGATTTTTTTTCAAATATGATAATGAATAAGCATTTGATATTTTCATTAATTACCATTTTATTAATTATTAAAAAAATTGCTATTAATTTTTATTGAATTTATTCAATGAAATAAGTAGTTAAAAAATCATTTCATTATGAAAAAAATAAATAAATTACATGAATGAGAAAAAATAATTTTCATGAAAGAATATATTTCTTCTTTATATTTCTATTCATTATCCTATATAGAAATGGTTATTTTTATTTTCGCATACTTAAATAAAAATAGGTTATAAAAAACTCCAACTATACATTAAAGGGTAATATGAAATATCAAGGAAATGTTTACTTAAAATAATTAATAATAACTCTATGGAGGTGGCCAAGCGGAGAAAAGCTAGGATTTGACAATGTGTTCTTGTCCATTATTTCAGGTTCAATTCTTACCAGGTGCAAATGATTCTATAAGGCCATCAGACTTTTGGAAACTCCTTAGCTTTGACCCGAAAACTTTTTACTGATCCAAAACAACAAACTGGAAAAATGATTTAATCTCGGCTTGTTCTTGTTGCTGAAATTCTGACTGAAATGTTCTAGTTTTGTTCTGGTGAAATAATTTTAAAAAAAAATCTATATTTTTTTTCTATATAACCCAAAAAAAATGCCAAAATACTTTGAAATTAAAATATATCCTTCCAATTAAAAAAACAAAACTGTAATCTGAACAGAATTCACAACCATGCTCCAGACATATCCTCGCCAGCTAATTAACATACCTTTTGTATAATTTAAGAGAATAAAAATAACCCTACTTAAAAGGACCAATTAAATAATTCTCAACTTAAAAGGACACAATATTCCATTTCCATACTGCAGAGCACTATTAACTGAATGGTAGCTGTTGGTGGTTCTTTTTAATCTATAAAGTATTAAAAGGACCAAATAAAATATATTCCATTCTCAACCATGCTCCAGAGTGTATTTTGCTTTTGATATTTTACTTTTGATATTGAGCTTATAATTCTTTTATTAAGGGCTATTGTGTGTTTCAGTAGCTATTAATGGTTCTTTTAACTATAAATTGCGTCAGTTAGATTTTTTTTGTTGGTATTTTTTTTAGTTGGTTATCTTTAGCACATGTTAGATCTTGGATTCTTTAGCTAACCGATGATATATTTTTGGTTTTCTTTTTAGGTAGCTGTCTACTTGTATTTTTGATAAATAAGAGCATGTTTTTTTTTGTTTTTGATCTATACATGTGTATATATAACTTGACAATTTCCTAACTTGTTTTATTTTGACCTATTATATTCTTACATTTGATTAAAAAAACAAATCTCAACTTGCTTGAAAGTGATTGAATTGCATGCTGTTTTGTGAGAAGGATAATTAAGAGACCTTTACTGTAATTTAAGTAAATAAAAATGCCTTCATTTTAGGACAAAATTAAAGAATTCTCATCTTATTTAAATGACTAAATTGCGTGCTATTTTATGAGAAGAAAAAATAACTCTTATGTTCCATTTGAAATGGCTAGTATATTTTATTTCAGTTTAAAAAACAAAATAAACTAGAACAAATTTAATCTTGCTCAGAATATTAACTCGTTTTGGAAATTCTGATCGAAATGTTCTAGTTCTATTCTGGTCAAATATTTTTTTTTATTTGCTTTTTTCTTAAAAAAATCCATGTGTTTTTCTCTAATTTTATCATTCAACACTTAATTTATTGGAGATTAGTCTTCATAATTTATCATGATCTGCTACTTTTTTTATATATAGTTATTTCAATCTCACTATCTATATCACGGGTCTGGCAAGTTAATCTAGTTGACTTGATTTTTTTTTAAAAAAAATCAATTGATTTTTTTTTTCAATTTCATTATTAAATATCTTCAATATCTGGTTGATTATGAATTAAGATTTGTCATTTGTTTCAGTTTGTTTTTTATGAACTTATTTCAGTCTCATGACAGGGATCAGTTTTACAAATTAACTTGAGTAGACTTGGGTCATTTTATGGTTTAATGACCCGGGTCGTCTAATATGTTATCATCTCAATATATTTTTTTCAAAAAAAATATCTTAAATTTAATTATTTTAAGTTAAATTATATTTTTACTAGTCGTTCATGTTATTTTTGGATCCGTCAAGTTGATGAAATTATATATATAATCTTGAAAGAACATGCTAAAATATTCCGAAACTAAAAAAACAAAACAGTAACCTGAACAGCCATGCTCTACACAGATCTCGCCAACTAATGAACACACCTTTTGTATGATTTAAGAGATTAAAAAATAACTAAATTGCATGTTGTTTCATGAGAAGAAAAAATGGCTCCAGTTAGATTCCACAAGAGATTAAAAATAACTCCACACTGACTCCAAAAAAATCAATGCGATCCCTTAATTTATACATTGCACATATCGAATGATTCGTAATAATATCCTTGAGAATGACTCCAAATTATATTCTATTCTATATATGAGAATAAAACATGACTAGGCAGAGTCCACGTCAGCTTATTAGAAAACGTTTATTATAACATGAGATTACTTGAGAATATGATAATAGTTGTTTTTTAAATAATTTATTGTGTCAAAATAAATATTAATGATTTTTTTATTTTTTAAAAATTATTTTTGATATTAACATATTAAAACGATTCAAAACATATAAAACATATTAAATTTTAATAAAAAAATAAATCTTTTAATAACATGATTTACACCATAATTCAAAACATATTCAACCTGAACGGATCGGATCGAATATAGCCCTATTCTATCGACTATAGGTGCTATATTTCTTATGTTCTTGTCAGAGATTTCTTTAAATAGCTTGAAAATGACTCGGAAGTCCATGCCATGTGCGCGAAGAAAAAGTGACTCTAGAGTCCAGAGACAAGGCCATCTAATTAATTAAAAATGAACAAAAGGAGGACTCACTCTATCCCCTTTCATATTTTTCTATTCACCACTAGTGTGATGTAATGATTGTTTTGTTTTTCTCGTAAAAAATTGCATGTCTTTGAATCAATGTTACTTTAGTGCTTTTCATAAAAAACTAGGTGAGGTCTCCCTCGATCCCTGAAACAGCATGGCCACTAACGACAATAATAACAAGAATAATGGTTTTTTTTTTAATTAAATTAATGTGATATTTTAATTAGAATGTAAATGATGGATTCCACTAATTTTTATGAGAAGAAAAAAATGACTCCGGACCGATTCCTCGACAGCTAAGAAAGATACATTTACTATAGTTTAAGAGGTTAAAAATGACTCCACATTGACCCCAAAAAAAAAAAAAAAAAAATCCAGATTCCTTTATAAATAAGACATATTAAAGGATTCTTAATTTTCTAGAAAATAACTTCAGAATAAGAATGTGTTTTTTTTTAATTGATTTTTTTTTTAATTTTATCATTAAATATTTTCAATATTTGATTGATTATAAATTAAGATTTGTCATTTATTTCGACTTGTTTTCTTTAAATTTATTCTAGTCTCATGAGAGTTAGTTTTACAAGTTAATCTGAGTAGGCTTTGATTATTTTATGGTTTAATGACTTAGATCGATCTAATATGTTATCATTTTAATATATATTTTTAAAAAAGATATCTTGAATTTAATTATTTTAAGTCAAACTGTATTTTTACTAGTAGCTCATGTTATCTTTGAATCCGTCAAGTTGATCAAGTTATAATGGGTAAACTCTTATAGTGGTTATTCGAAACTAAAACAAAACACCAACTTGAATAACCATGCTCTACACACATCTCGCCAGGTAATGAACATACCTTTTGTTGATAGGACCAAATTAAACTTGCTTAAAGAATGACTAAATTGCATGTTGTTTGATGAGAAGAAAAAATGGCTCCAGTTGGATTCCACAAGAGATTAAAAATGACTCCTCATTGACTCCAAAAAAATCAATGCGATCCCTAATTAATTTATACATGGGACATATTGAAGGATTCGTAATAATATCCTTGAGATTCTCCGGGCCAACTCCCCGCCGGGACACATTGAATAATATACTTGAGAATGACTCCACAGTTCACATTGACTCCTGAAAAGATCATTGCCCTTAGAGCACGGGACTTGTTAAAGATTTCTTTTATAAATCGCTTGAAAAAGACTCCGATGTCCATGCCATGAAAGCGAAGAAAAAGTTACTCTAGAGACAAGGCCATCTAATTAATCAGGAAACATTTACTATCTTTTATGGGATTAAAAATGATCAAAAGAAGGATTCACTATATCGATCCACTTTTTTTTTATTTTATTCACGTTACAGTGTAATGATTATGCTATTATTCTAGTATATATATAAAAAAAAGACTATGCTATTATTCTCATAAAAAAACAGGGATATTTGAATTTTTTAACTTAAATTTTGTGTGTGTCTCTATATATATATATATATATATATATATATATAGAGAGAGAGAGAGAGAGAGAGAGATTCCCTCAATATAGAGTGATTATATATAAGGATTCCTAAAAAAATAGGAAAAAAAATTATTTAGAACAATTAATATTTGATTTTCTAAACAAAATAAAAAAATAAACACCATAAACAAAAATACTTTTCTAAATTAAATAAAAATAAGAATAACTAAAAAATAAATAATTTCCCCCAACAATCCTTCATGTACCAAGCTCTTAGAGAGAACTTTTCCTCGAATTCTTCCAAGGAATTAAAGGATAAACATTGAAAACGTCAAAAGTCTTCAAATCCTGTGCGAACCCTTTGTTGAAAGAAGAGCTATTTAAATGTTAATTTGTCTCTAGGTACTGGAGTGCACCGCCATGAAAAGTTGTGGGAGTGCCTTTGCGCTTCATGGACTCAGATAAAATATGCCAAGAATCAGTCCCACTCTCCACTGCCAAATCATTCTTTATTGATGATGTTTGGACTCTGCGGAAGAAGACATCAACTTCAAGAATCTAAATTATATTTCTATCGCAAAACCATATATCAAATCGATGTATGAACAAGTGAATTCTGAATTCTGCCTTTTGCACATATATATAACAATCGCATCATCAGTATGAACAAAAAGTCGCATTATCTTCTCTCTCTTTTTTTCCAAATCTTTGACACGCGGGGAAAATAAAAGTACACTTTCCTCTCTTTTCTTCTTCTTTTTATTTCTTTATTTTTTATTGAAATATTATTTTTTTTGGATTCGAGGAAACCCCACCCCCCGAAAAGCGCACTTTGTGGGCCCAGGTGAGTGAGTAAAACCCCGGCTGTCACAGGCTCTTACAAGAGGTGTACGCCCTGACTCGAACTCATTTTTATTGAAATAGATTATGCATATACTACATTCACCACCATTGTTAATGTGCTATAATGAGAGTTCTACTGGTTTGAAAAATAATTTTATCCAAAAAAACTTAATAGATTCCTTACGTTGATGTTTAGTAATAAGGATGGGAAAGATTTGATATCGGTAGTTTATTGCTATTAGGTCCATCTTTGTAACAAGACCTAATAATATTATTGGGTCCTGTTAGGCAACTAGACCCAACGCTATTAAATCCTGATAGCAGCAGGACTCAACGATCTAACAGCATTTTTTTGACTAAAAAACAGAAAAAACAATGTCTCATGGTGTTACAGTGTCATCTATTGTATAAACATTTTATGTTTACAGTATGATTCATAGTGTAATGAGTCTATGTCTATAGTAAATATACAATGTTTTTTTTTTTTTACTAAAAACAGAAAAGACAACACCCCCTAATGCTTCATTGTACAAACACTTTATATTTATAGTGTAGCCCACAGTACAATAAATTTATATTTATAATAAATATATAATATTTTTTCTCATGCGTTTTAAAATATAGTACAAAATTCTATCTAATCTTATTTAAAAAAAAGACATGATTAGATTTAGTTTTTAATAATTTTATTACAAATTTAAATAGTTAAAGGAAAAAGGCGCAGAACCTGAAGAAGGCAATGCCAGTGGGGAAAACAATGCATGTGCGCCTAGCCTATTAAAAAAGCGTAGGTTCCTCTTTTTTCTTTTTTCTTTTTTTTAACTCATGCAGAGAACCTTGATTTTTTTTTTTTAAGAAGGGCAATATATCGTCTGCGCAGATAATTCATCCATTACAACAAATTTCAGCAATTGAAAACTTAAATTTCTTTGTTATTAATTTTTTTATTTTTACAAAATCATGTAATTTTTAGAAGAATGATATTTTCAATAAAATTTCATCATAATCTAAAAGTAAGTTTCAGTAAAGAAAAACATATCCTTATAGATTTTGCACAATTGTATAAAAAACAAAATCCAAGAATAATTAGTTTGAGAAGCCCATATAAAAAATTTACAATTAAAAATAATAAAAATATATTTTTTATTCTCATTGAATATTTATAATAATATTTTCTAAAAATTCTTTTTATTTAGGTTCATAAATATATAAATGCTCATAGAGTAATTATTAATATTATCATGAAATTTCTAATCTTATTTTTTAAAAAAGTACATAATTAGATTTATTTTTTATTAATTTTATTACAAAATTAAATAATTCAAGGAAAAAGGTGCAGGACATAAAGAAGGCATTATGCCTGTGTGTAGGAAAAGCAATGCATGTGCGCCTAGCCTCTTAAAAAAAACATATATAGGTTCCTCTTTTTCTTTTTCTTTTTTTAACTCATGCTGAGAACCTTGATTTTTTTTTTTTTTTAAGAAGGGCAATATATCGTCTGCGCAGATGATTCATCCATAACAACAAATTTCAGCAATTGAAAATTAGTTTCTATATAATTTGGACACCAAAAACCCAGAATTCAACCTGTTTTAACCAAAAACATTTTTGAATATTCTAGAAATTTAAATAAATTTATTTGTAATCTTAAAATCACCTCTATTGAACTTCAACAAATTCATTAAAATTGAGATTTGTCTTTCTTATGTTCAGAATATAACTGGCCCAAAGCTTTCTCTTTTTTTTTTTTTTGTTAACTTTTTGTCTCATTTCCCAACTTTTTATGGACTAAAATATAATGAAATTGAAGTTTTAGGACTAAATTATCAACACCTAAAACTACAGGAACCAAAGATGTAAGAATCAAAAAGTACAAAGACCAAAGTGTACTTTTCTATGCCCTGGGAATAATGAAAATTGCACAATCTATAGGAAAACAGTGCAATCCATAATTTTTGTGTTGAAATTCTACTTTACTATAATATTAGAGTTTCAAAGAGGCCTAACTAAACCACTTAATAGACCCAAAAATATAGAATGCAAGTGTATGGAAATTTTAGTGAACATATCCTATGCTGAATAAATTCAGTTATATAAATTAATATAAAAGATTAAGAATTGATAATCCATGAGCAAAAATCAAATGAACCAAATGGATACATATAAAAAAAAATCAATATCTCTATATGGAACATATAATCTAGATCTTATCCATTTCTACACGTATATGAATGATTTTATAATTAATAATAAATTGATTGGATTTTTATTTATTAAATTTTAAAAGTTAAAATCATTCATGGCAATAAATTCGATTCTTACAAAAAAAAAATGCTCTAGTTTGTTGGGACGTCTTAGACCTTTCAATGTTATGCATGGTTTTTTGATAACCTCTAGTTTAATCAAGAAAACCATAGAAAATGAATCCAGGTTATGGAACATTTGGAATATTTTATTTTTGAGTAGAAGAATTATTTTATTTTTCAAGTAGTGTTCAATCGAATATATATTAATTAATATTTAATTGATTGGTCTAAGATTATTGATAAAAAAGATTTGTCTAAGTGAATTTTTTTTTGTCCAAGTTACATTTTTTTTTGGCCAAGTTTCTTCTCTTTTTGTCTAACTCATTTCCTTTTTTTTTTTTTTGAGTTTCAGGAATATCCCCATTCATAGGTCCAAGATCCATATTTATGAGTTGAAAGTTCTGAATAATCAACTCTGTAATCAGCTGTTAGAATCTTTAAATCATTCATTTAAAAAAATGAAAACCTTTTTTATTGGATGCTCATGATACTTCCAAAAAATCAAAACAAGCCTTAAGTTTTTATTGGATGAAACAAAAACTCAATTGTCAAATTTTACATGATATACGAGCCATAGTAGACAACTTATTTATATTTTACCAGATCACGAGTTTGATATACATGACAACAGTAGCATGAAATTCTAGAGTTAAAATAGATTTTTTATTTTATGAAAAGTATTTTCTTCCTTTATTTCTAGTGTGAAACAAATACCAAAAAATCAGTCTAAGAAAATTTTTTTCATTGAATTCACGAATAAAGTTATTTTTTAATATTGCCAACTCACAATATTCATCAATATCATTACTTTACTACTTAATTTAATTATTACTATTAACAACAATAAATAAAATGTCAATTGACTTATTTAATTATCTTAGTTAACTTTAATTCAATTAAAAACCAATCTTAATATTAAAATGTAACCATAAAATAAAAAATTCTTGGTAACTACGGTGGTTAGGTTGACTAGACTCACCATGTTGATCATTGATTTTTCTGCCATAAGACGACGTACGTATATATTAACAAGAATATCGAAGGAGCCCCTTAGATAAATACATAATAATTAAGGAAAAGAAAGTGAAATCTACCACTTGGATTTAATATTTCTTGGGTAAAAATATTTCATTCAAACCTAAAAACAAGGCTAACGAACACCACACACAGAGAATTAAAGAGGCTAATGAAAAAAATTTGAAGTTCAGAAGGAGAAATCGAAAGGAGTACAACGCGGAGCTGGCCACTAATTAGCCATACTTGCATGCAACAAGATCAGCTAGCTAGTTATGATAATAGGAAAACACTGAGAATATGGTTTGTAATGTAGTAAGCGAGATAAGTAGAATCGCAGCAATGAAAGATATAATTGTCCATGGGTTTTTGAAATAGTCTTGTTTCAAAGATGCCTTGTATCCATGCCAGCTTTTGTTATAGTACGCATCCACTTGTTCGCATAATTGGGTAAAATAAAATTCTCGCACAACTACCTGCTTGCAGATGTTGTTAAACAGATCTGTAACTTCTTCATAGCCACCTAAATCATTTTGTATGATTCTCTTTTTCGCAAGCAATTCGACATCACTTGATGTATCAACAAGACGATCCATAAATAATGCATAAGACGTCATGTATTGTCCACAATCTGGCATGCTTTGCTCAAAAGCTATGAGGTTCCGGAAGAGTGAATCTGTTGAGTCGTGGATTTGCAGTGGTGGGATTTTGAAAACACCATTTTCGAAACTCAAATCCAGTTGATGTTGTGTTGTATCCTTTTGGAACTTGATTCCAGCCGCACAAAGTTCTGTTGCACAAGATATTAGTTTCCATTTCCCGGCCCCGCCTCTTAGATATTCTACTCTCAGAGAAGAGGGTAGGTAGCTTCTGTGTAAGAGATCAAGCAAATGACATAAATCCCCACACCTGATTCCGGCACCTATTCCTTCATTGGTATTCAACTCTGGTCTGAAGAAACGAAGAGCCAGCTCCTTGAGCCGCGGTTGAGCAGTAGCAGTATGCCTCACTATATTTTTGTACAGTTCCTTGAGAACAAAAATTGGAATCTGATTTTCTAGCAACGCCAAGTCACGTTGGAGGGTTGAGATCATCCAAGAAGTCGTGAAGATGGGATCACATTGCTTATTCGCATCATCATTGGAAAACCTTAAAAAAAGTTCAAGGATAAAGAAACCATCGAATAATAACATTTTAGCAAGATCAGTTCTGTTATATTTGATTGACCCTGGGTAGTATGCTCGAACAATTGCATCATGATTTATTAGAATGGTCTCACCACATTCATCTAATGTCTTTACTGCATCACGTGTTCGTTCAAGCAAGGATAGAGCATAGTGCCATTTGTGTTCCTCCATGTCCAGCACATTGTCTGTTCCATGGTGAAGAGGACCAATGGAGATAATTTGAGGATTGTATGCACCAGCATTCATATCCCGAAGCTTACGTGGAACCTTGCAAATGCTCCAACCTGTGGACAGTGAAGTTAAGTTTGCAAAGTCCTTTTTGATGTTAATCAGCCAATGATCGCTTTCTTGTTGATGAGTTGGATTTGCTCCCGCCATTTCTTCCAAATTGATTGAAATCCTGGAAAAGAATGAACTTAAATTTTAGATTTCTAACCACAATTTTGTGTGTTTAATGGAGAAGTCTTCTTTGACAATTCATAAATAAAAATATTACAAACGAAAAAAATAAAAAGGAACAAGCTGGTTAAGAAGAAACAAGAAACTCGAACAGAAAAGCCCAGGAACGGCTAATTCTTCTTAGTTAAATATGAAAATAGAGCCTAGTAAATAATCTCTAAGTCAGCAACTTCAATCAGAAAATCATAGAGGACATCAAGCATTGAAGAAAGAGTGGCGGGAATAACCAATACAGCTGCACGATTGCAGGATGAACAAGCTCGGAACTTGGAATAATATGCTGAGGCCAGTACAACCACTTTCTCACCCCGTTGTTGTAAACTAGTTAGCAAAAAGTGAGGTGGCTAGCTCAGCTGTTGGTTCTCTCAATCTCACCAAGAAAGTAGAGGTTAAAAGAAGGAAAGGCTATTAAAAAATAGCGGAAAGGATTGGTTTACAACATGTTGTCAATAATGTTATAACTAATAGTTATAAAATCCTAATGGGTAATTTAACTGGTTAGACATTGAGTTTGCTCTTTAATGATCAAGAGTTCGAGTCCTTTCAGGGTCACTAGAGGCTTACATGATCGTTAACTTCAAGATCTGTGGGATTAATCAAGATACGTGTAAGTTGACCCGGACACCCACATTAAAAAAAAAGATAAATGAAATAGAAAGTGAAAATGATGCTCGGATTTACTAAAAAATAATAAAAATTATCTTATTTATTAGAAACATATTTTTTAATTCCCTTATACATGTCTCTCTTTTTTCTTTTTCTTTTTCTTTTTTTATGTGTATCTATCTCTCTATCTATATTATATTGTAAATATCTATTAATAATTAGAATTGAAATACCATAAAATTTCTTGACAAGTTATAAAGTTGGGGAAGAATTCCACACAAGGTGAAGTTTACTCCACGCTTTTATATAAAGCAAGGGTCTCATCATGTTAAGATTCAAAAGATGAATAAAGGGTGTTAAAGGTGTCATTTATCCCTGAACTATTAAAACATGTTTTAATCAGTCCCTTTATTGGTATAATAGTTAATTAAGTCCATCTACATCAGTAATTTTTTAATGCCAGCCCTCTATTACTCAAGTCACCAAAACTCCTTTAATATTAGTTGACGTTTATTTATTCTAGAAGAAATAAAGAATTTGAGAAACATATATAGAAAGTTTTACACCATGATCTACAACATTAAACAATCTATAATAACTCCGACAAATAAATATGGATCTTATATGTCTATGATATATAAGACAGAAGATTTTTTTTTGTTTTTCCTTTTTGTATTTAACAAGAGTTCAAAGTCGTTTTTATCATTGTTAAAGCTTTGATATATCTAAAGATCCAGTAGTTTTGCACTGACAAAACCCTTGCATTTCCTCTATAACAACTTTTTTTTTTAATTATTGTATAATAGATCATAACTTAGTGTTTTTATCAAAATAAACATTTTCAATTCAACATGAGTAATTGATGCAGTCGGAACTGAGATAACAAATGATTATGAGTGGTCAAGTATAGATCTGCCACAATTAAAAAAGATCTACCATGGATAAATTATTTAGACGGCATAGCAGATATATTTATAAACCTGTGGGAGGTCTAAGCTCAAAAGAAAATCTGGTTGCTCCAGACTATAATAATAGCTCAAAAAAACTGTAACTTTATTCGACCGTTGGATCAGGCTCAAATAACAATGTCATTTTGGATTTAAGAGTTTTAATTTAGGGATTTGGTCAAAGTTTAATGTAGTCTTAAGACTTTTGATTTCTTTTAATTACATCTCTAATTGACCTCGAACTTTTAATTTTATGCAATTTTCCCCCTGCCAAACTTCAATATCAACCCTGAATTTCAACGCCTTTTTCATTGTGGTCCTTGG
>Ga0307515_10012372_pt1 | contig 16055 bp, 10 predicted proteins | sample 17_EM_MG_FD_194513 | JGI IMG/M metagenome (GOLD analysis project Ga0307515, IMG submission 194513) | Populus trichocarpa ectomycorrhiza microbial communities from riparian zone in the Pacific Northwest, United States - 17_EM | ecosystem: Host-associated > Plants > Roots > Unclassified | place...
AAAGAAAAAACTCGAGTCAGCCCGAGTTCACTCTACCAACCCGCCATCCACGACATGAGATCATGATTAAAAAAAATTATATAAAAAATAACCTATAAAAAAGAATTGAAGTTAAATAAATTTAAAAAAAAACATTAAAAAAAAACTTGAGTTACTATGGGTTAACTTGACTGACCCGTGACTCGAGATAACTCCACATAAAGGAAAAACATAAAAAAATTTAAAAAACTCAAAACTAATAACCTAATATCAAATGATGAAATTAAAAAAAAAGAAAAACTTAAAAAAATATTGGAAAAAAAAACTAAAACAACCTAGGTTAACTTAACTAACCCGCGATTTGGGATAACCCAATAAATAAGAAAATGATAAAAAAAATAACAATAAAAAGAATGAGGAGCTAAATTTAATTAAAAAAATAAAACAAAATGTCGAGGGGAAAAATAAAAAAGTCAAGTTAAGAAAAGGATAAAAAAAGGTAATTAAAAGAATGAGGACCAAATTGGATAATAAATAAATAAAATAAAATATTAAGGAAAATTTAAAAAAAATAAGAAAGGATTAAAAATGAGCAATTTAAAAAATGAAGACCATGATTAGATAAACAAATAAAATAAAATGTTGAGGGACAAGATAAAAAAAATCAAGAAAAGTATTAAGAAACTACAATCAAGAGAATAAATACCATATTTAATATAAAAATTAAATAAAACCAAATGGAATGAATGAAATTGAAAAAAAATCTTAAAATAATAAAGACTAGTAAAAAGAAGAAGGACCATAACTAAAGTAAAAATTAAATGGAAAGACAACCCTAGATTTTAGCTTATTCTATGCGAATTTAAAGAAGAGGATAAAGTAAAGAGGGGGAGAAGAAAAAAATTTCACCCCTTCAAGTCGCCACAAATTGCACTACACGCGCTGCCCCATTAGTCATGTCGTCATTGGACGCTTTAGAAGACACAACGGTTGAATTTTTTGGCTATCAAAAACGCCACACACACCATTAGAAGGGCAATGTCCACTCGTTGAGAGCATGCTACACATGTGCTAGCTATTTTTTATTATTATTAATTTTATTGTTAAAAGACTGGTTTGTCTCACATTCAAATAGATTATAACATAAAACCATGATGAAAATACCTAAATACCCATTTACCCATCCTTTATTTTTATTTTTTACTTGAAGGGCAACGGAATAATTTTTTTATTTAGAAGATGAAATAATGGAAAAGCCCCTCTCATCCTTTAATTTTTTATTTATCTTTTAAGGATATTTATGCCACTAAACCGTGCAAATTTTTTTTAATAGACTATTATAACCCCCATTAATTTTATAGAACTATTTATAAGAATAAAAATTTCATTGCAGTGCAGCAATCTCTACCATGAAATATATCTCCCCCCACAGTAAAAGAGTGATGGGATTCGGTGTTTTTTTTTTTTAAAAAAAGAAATTAATAAGACTGCAAAGGGGACTAGTGACTCAAGGGAATGAAGAAGGAAGAATAATCCAAGGAGGAAAAGAAAAAGAAAAATATAAAATTAAATAAGACTGATTTTCCACGGTAGAAGTTTGCGGAACACTCATATAAAGAACCTCATCATTCCAATTCCTCCTTTTAAAAAGAAAAGAAAAGAAAAAAAAGACAATAAAAATATATCTAGGAGAAATAAAACCCCACAAATCTCAACAAGTGAAGGAACAGACTCAGTTGCTCGAGGAAGAAAAGCAGGGAAGAAGAAGCCAAAGCAAGCACTAAAATCAAAAGCGAAGACTCGGTATCTATATGGATGAAATAAAGGATATAGAAGCACAATCTCAGTCAACAATCCAGTCAAACCTTCTGCGACCCAGAAATCCCTACTCCATTATCATATGACATTAAATCTTCAATGGTCGGTTTGATGATTAAAGCGTGTGTTCTATTTATTGATTTTTAGATTTTAAATAATGGAGTGAAAAACTATTTTTTTTTTCTAATATACCTTGTTAATATGAAAAAAATGTTTTTAAAATTATTTCTTAATAAAATACTTAATCTCTTAATGGTTGAAAAAAAATCATCATGGAATATTACCAACTATATATTCATAATACTTAGTGTATATCAGCATCACGTCCTGCCGATCTCTCTCACATATATTATATTGTAATATGTGTGTGTGTTTTGACAAATACATGATGGCTCTAATTTACTCTTTAATAGGAATATATTAATGTCTTATAGCCTTTATATATATATATATATATATATATATATATATAAGCCTTTATATATATATATATATATATATATATATGTCTCTGTTTTCTTTAAGGTAAATTCTACTTTATTTATTTGGGAACTCCTAAATTGTTTTAAAAATTTCCTCTTTTCTCTTCCTTGATGCCCATTAAACAATGAAAATGCCATTTTACCAATCATCCTTTCCCCTGTATAGGAAACAACCATCATTGCTCCCAACAATCCTTTTCAACCTTAGAAACCTGAGCTTCTAAGATATTCCCTCCTTCCATTCTTTTTCTCTTATGCTTCCCCTCTCTTCTCCCGGTTTAAATACCCCTCCATCTATTGTTACCTTCTTCCCCCCTCCCCTCCAAAGACACACCCACCTCCTCCTCCTCCTCCTCCTCCAACTCTTATGCTACCATCCCATCACTTTTCTTTCCTTTATACTTGCACGGAGAGCTGTTATAGTGAGTGTGAGTGATCAGTGATCCTCCCCTGATTGATTCCTCCCCTTGAAATTAGCACAATGGATCCTTCCTCTACAAATTCTGTCAATGGTTTCTACTCTTTTCTAACCAGAGGGATCGATGATCTTGAACGTGTTTATCTCGCCAACAACTTCATGTCGATTCAATTCCTTCAAAGAGTTCTTTCTTTATTAAGATCTTTTCATTCTCAGTTGACTTTGCTTGTCCAAAAACTCCATTTGCCTGTTGGTGATAAGTGGCTTGATGAATACATGGACGAGAGTTCTAAGCTATGGGAGGCATGTCATGTCCTTAAATCAGGCGTATCTGGCATCGAGAATTACTATTCTGCTGGATTCAATATCACCTCTTCTCTTGACAATCATCGCCATCTTAGCCCCCAGCTCTCTCGCCAGGTTCAAAAACAGAAAATCTTATCCCCATCCCTCCTCTCATTTCTTGATTAATTATACAAGAATATCTAAATTAACATCACAAAAGTACTGTTCTTTATGATATATATATATTTTGAATTCTTGAAACAGGTCATAAGGGCAATTTCCGGGTGTAGAAGGGAAGCAGTGGGATTAGAAGAAGATAACAGAGCTTTAATGGAAACAAGAATCCAACCGCTATCTTTGAGGTTTGATGAGAAGATTTCTATTGAATCCAAACTCAACGGATTCAATGGTTTTCGAGGAGTTCTGTATGCAATGAGAAACGTAAGCTCTTTGCTACTAATGATCTTGCTCTATGGACTGGTCTATTGTTGGCCAGAATCAAGTTTTCTGCGAGGAGGGTACGAAGGGTGCTTGTTTTTTGGATCAGCTTTCATGATCTCAACAGGAAGATTGCAGCAGAGAGTAGCAGCAGAGATAAACCAGATAAATGGGAGGCCAGGGATTCTGCTTTACGAGTTCAGGAGATCAAAGATGGCCATGGAGGAGCTCAGAGGGGAGCTTGAGAGAAAGTGTGGACAAGGAGGAGCTGTAGAGTGGGAAACAGAGGTGGGGATGAGAGAAAGAGTGGACAACTTAAGAGGGTGTTTTGGGGTGTTGAGATCTGGAGCTGAAAATATTATTGGGCAGCTTGATGATTTCTTTGATGAGATTGTTGAAGGAAGGAAGAAGCTTTTGGACTTTTGCAGTCATAGGTAGGTAGGAAGAGAGAGAGAAAAAAAAAGAAGAAGAAATAGAACGGTTGAGAATTAAAAAAAAAAAAATACAAGGTAGATGAAGCAGTTGTTGGGGTGGTTGTACCTTTAAGCCTTCTCTTCTCTATTTATTTTTTCTCCTTTTCCTCTTAATTTTCATATATTTTTCCTTTCCCCTTCCATGTGGATTTCTTGTTTGTTACGGTTGCTGTGGTAGTTCTGTAGGTTTTGGTTGGAAACCAAAAGGAAAAGATGTTGAACTGAACGAAGTAAACATGAAAAAGATTGGGCAGTTCAGTTCAGTTAGTTCAGGGAGATCGAGTTATTATGCAGGGACTACGTTGTTACGCTTTTTTGACATGAAAATGAAAATCCAGCTTCTTGTTGCTTCCTACCCATTTATTGCAGTGAAACAACACGAAAGGAAAGCTGCTTCTTGTAGGGAGAGAGAGATACGACATGTTAGAAAAAATCCTTAGATTTTCCTCTTGTTCCGGTTGCGTAGTCATGGAAGTGCTCTTTAGTTGTTGCACTAAATGACCAATCATTCTAGGAGTGAAAAATGATGGAAAAAGGAGACCTAGGACTTGTAGAGAGGACTGTGATATTCCTGGGTTCGCTTTAATTTCAAAAGAAGCCCTCCCTCTTAGCTCCTTAGGAAGAAATCTTTTGTCTGATACGGTGTCTGATACGGGTTCACTTTGAAAGCAATGGAGTTGATGATGAAAGCTTCTTAGCACAGCACTCTTCTTCTTGACATGTCGCTTCTGAACTCTCTATCTTTCTTTATGATAATCATGTTATGCTTGCCAATTTCTCCCCCCTTTTTGGGCTTGGGAAAATATAAAAAACACAATATATATATATATATATATATATGGAGGGTCACTTTCTCTTTTCTAACCGTATCTCATGCTTTTTGTCCCTTGCCGGAAATTCATGCCTTGCTTCCCTTCATGGGTTCCATACGAGTATGCTTAATAAACTAACTAGTAAAATAACGGGGAATAAAAGGAGAAAAGATAACGACAAAATCTAGCTAAATAAATAAAGCTAGCTGCGCCAGAAGCAGGCAGTTTTTGGCAGCAAAGTTGTGTTCCAACAAAGCTGTGGGCAGCCGGCAGCCGGCAGCATACTGCGAATTATCATTACTCTTGAAACCCCAGCACCATGCCTTTAATTATCACAACCAATTATGTTTTTCCATTCCGTCCTTGCAACGAGATTTTAATAACAGATGAAGGAAGCAATGCTAAAAGAAAAAAAACAACCATTTACAGTTGTCCCCCACCTTACCACCTCCCTTGTACGGTGAACTAATCTGGGGTGAGAAGAATAAAGATCCCCGTAAAAGAACCGAGACAGAAAGACACACGATTAGACAAGTACAGAAAGACAGGCGGCCAAGCAAATACCGAAATTGACATGGCTTCAAGCACAGCAGCATATCACCATTTGAATCTGCATTGGGTTCATTAAAGAAGAAGAGCAAGGTCATCACCCAGAGCAAGATGTCATTACAATGTTTTGCATGTTATATGCATTTGATACAGCAGACATCCTGTCTTCCTGTTTAAATCATAATCAACGATGTATCAAAATAACGCCATTTGATTCCGAGCAATCAAACATAAAGAAACTTAGTCCATCATTGAAATTTTTTAAATAACTCGTGATATAACTTTACAATAGGACGTTGTAATAATCCGGCAACATCCCAGAAATTCATTATGGTATTTTACACAAGATGAATGAAGAATAACAAATACAGTAAAACGGGGGGGGATGGATGGGTGACCATGCGGAAATGACAGTAAGCCACAATGGCAAGGAAAAAAGACCTACAGCTGCATGCAAGTTGCCTCTTTTATATATTCAAATGTCAAATCCTGGCATGGCAAACTGAGAAGCAAAAATCTCAACCCGGTTTCGAAGCTCAACAATATCTCTATTGTTATGAAGACCTTTGAGGAAATCCTTTTTTCCATGTTCCCTCTGCACAACAGTAGTAATCTGAGCAGCCTTAAGAAGAAAGTCAGCAATCGTCTCAAAATCAGCCTCTATGCAACCTCTTGATGTCATAGCAGGAGCACCTGAAAAAGGTTAAAATTATGAAAAACTTGGAAATTGAAGAAAGCATGGTCCTCATGTTAACATGATAGTAACTTGACATTTACATGCAGGAATTCAACGCAACGAAAAAATTGGAATTGAAGAAAAAGGAGGAAGCGGGAATAAACATGATCTATTATAAGACCCATTGGAAGCTAATAACATCTCTACTTTCTGCTGAAGAAAATCATTTTGTGCTGGCTTTAAAACTATATCTAATGTATGAAGAAATTTGATTTGAGAATTTTAAACTCAATATACCTATAGGTGGCTTTATATTAATTGGAAATTGAAGCTTGACAATATAACAACTTACCAATTCTCACTCCTCCAGGACAGATCGCACCATTGTCACCAAATATGGCACTTTTATTTAGAGTGATGTGGCACATTTCACACACCTTCTCATAACACTTGCCTGGAAGAAAGAACAGGAAATATGGTCATTAGGAGAGCAAAAGGAACATACAAACACATGCACTGATAATTTTATATATAAAAAAAAAGAGTCAACGTCATGCATAAACACTCGCTTTCTCAGGTGTACTAGGAGATAAAACTGAGAAGAAAAGTTACATAAACACAGAAAGGATGTAAATTTACATAAGCAGTCAATGCTATTTAATTGGCATGAGCACCCCACCCATGTCTCCATCTACTGTAGACTTTGTTGCTATAAAAGGTTTTAATAAGAAGATTCTACAACTATAAAGCTAAAAGGAAAAAAGGAAGTTGAATCAGGAATCATATAGAACTGCTACTTTGAGCAGTGTTTGGAGATAATATAAATATTTTGAGCAGTGGTTTGGAAGGCCCTTGAGCTTTTCCCTCCAATGTTTTCCTTCTCCGGGCAGGTAATGATATATGCACTCACCCATGGTCTGTCATCATCCACTGGGTCCCAACTTGAAATGTGGGTCCCAAGAAGAATCAGGTTATCTTGAAAAGATAAATGATAATTTTATCTAAGACAGGCTTAACCCTAATGCCTACATTAACCCCCTTGGGTATAAAAATAAGTTAGAAGTTAAGTGAAGGGGGATATTCCAGAAAGGGGTTTGCTGCAATTGGATTACACAAGAGAGTAACTTTGTCATTTCAAATGTTCCTTTCCCCATGCTTTGACTTGAATGGTGATGCATATATAGGTGAGTAACGTTTCCACCAGTGGCAATTCAAATCTTCTCCACTTGAATGATTACTCACTCTTCTGCGCAGATACTTCTGCTCAAAGCCAAACTTGGAAGTCTGCATATACTAGAGGTAACCTAGATTTTCTAGTTCATGGCTACCAGAATCTTTATAACGAGAAAAGGCAGTAGAACAGAAATGCACACGAGAATCAAACTGAAACTCAAAGTAGTCAATGTACTAAGAAAATACATTCTATCTAGAATTCCAATGCCACATAATCTCAAGAAATAGGAGCATACTACATTTCAATTTTGAATATCAATATAGTCAAGATGGCGGCCTGCCACCGTGCAAGGTATGTAATCTCATTGTGAGCAGAGTGTTTCTGAGTTTTAAACATCATATGCTCACAAAAAAAAGGTTTTAGCATTATGAAACAAGGAAAAATATTGACTGGACAAGTGGAGAGGAGAACTCATTGCTGATCAAGACGAGGCAAAAAATGTGCGGATGAAAAGCGTTAACAAGTAGAACTTGCACATCCAATTTCAAGGGTAAACTATTTAGCACAGATGACATGTTGACTAAAAGTCTAAAATATGATGGTATCTTTGAATTTGTTCTGTTTAGAGCTGACTGTATAGTTTGCCAAAATTCTATATTACAGCACCTAGGAAGTGATGGCAGTGACTAGATCTATGCATTCTAAACACAAATTGCTGATTAATGAAAAAAATTATAAAAAAGAAAGACAATATAGTGTGATGAACCACCTTAAGCTTCATAAGAATATGTAAATTTTGATTCAGCTTTTGTTTTTCCAGTATAACTGGGCCAATTATGAATTTTGGTGGTCATTCTCACAATCAAGATAAAACAGGCTACAAAGAGGTTCATACAAGTGGAAAAATTTAAAAATTTATTGCCATTTACTTGCCGAATCAGTCTACATAATTATGTCTATTCATTTTAAAAAATAACATTTCTATCCATTTTCATAATACATGATTTTCATCAAGCAATAAATGATACTTTACACCCAAAAAAGAATCCATTGACATTGAAGTGTAAAAAAAAAGGGAGGAGGAGGAGGCACAATGACCGAATTGCAAAACAGCTAAAGCAGGATTGCTATTAACTTCAATGCATAAGAAAAAACTAAATCTTGGGCTACTAATGTAAACATTGCGCAAGGATAGAAATATAATACCTGTTAATCCCCAAGTAGTTAGATCCCACAGCAACAAATGGTTATCAGTCCCACCAGTCACGAGTCTGCATTTTCTTCTCAACAAAGCAGATGCTAATGCCTGAGCATTTTTCCTCACCTGTTGCATATATGCTTTGTACTCTGGTGTGGCCACTTGTTTTAAGGCTATGGCAAGAGCAGCGATGTGATTATTGTGAGGACCCCCTTGTGTTGATGGATGGACTGCAAAATTTATCTTTTCTTCAAAATCATAATGGCTGATACCATCACCATGACTAAGAAGCATGCCCTGCTTCCTCAATTTTGGGCCTTTCCTATAAAAAATAATCCCCCCTCTAGGACCTCGAAGACTTTTGTGTGTTGTAGAGGTAACAATATCACAATATTCAAATGGACTTACACATTCCTGTGAAAGAGAGACAAAACAATAGTAAGGAAAAACTACTGAAAAATATTTTGCTAATTTAATTGCAGTTCAATGTATAACTTCTGTCGCACAATATTGTTCGTTCTCAATACAAATATGGACTCAATAGGAAACTGTTTTTTCAGTCATCATGCACTTCGAAAAAGTATGCTTTTAGCAAATAAATCCACATTACAATCTGAATCCTAATACAAAAACCATGCTAATGTTTAGTTCAGGCATTTACAGCAGTAGGCAAGTGGTAAAGATAAAAAACCAATCAATTCTAAGCTATTAAATTCCATTTCAGGAAAAATAATTGTTCCTGAAAGGATTCAGCACCAGAAATAGAAACAGAATGGCTAGAGAGTTTACTTGAGAAGGGTGTGTATCTATCTGTTATTGATATGTCATTTGTTAAATCACCGCATGTATTTCTAAATGCATCCCAGTATCTTGCTCAGATACAAATTAGAAGTTGTTAAATAAGTGGCAACTCATGAGACTAAAAGCACAAGCTGATCAATCAAGCACTCATGACATTAAGTGATAGATAATTTTGTACCCTATCTTCAAATTCAAAACCGATATCAAAATGATAAATAAAAAGTAGAATGCTCGTGGAAATTATGCAATATCAAAATCTCAAACCTTAGCTGCTACGAGCCCGCTAATGTGAGCCATATCACACATCAAAACAGCACCAATCTTATCAGCAACTTGTCTAAACCTCGCATAATCCCACTCCCTCGGGTACGAACTCCCACCACAGATCAGTATCTTAGGTCTAAAATCCATAGCCTTCTCCTCCATCTTATCATAATCAATATACCCGGTTTGTGGATTCACTTTATATGGCAGACTCTCAAAAAATATTGACGAAGCTGACACATTCTTCCCTCCAGGTGTATAATACCCATGACTTAAATGCCCTCCAGAAGGCGAGTCTAACCCCATGATCCTATCCCCAGGCAATAAAAGCCCAGTGAAAACAGAAAAATTCGCTGAAGTACACGAATATGGCTGCACATTAACACCCCATTTATCAGAATCAAGTCCAAAAGCTGCCAGCGCGCGGCTCCAACAAATCAATTCAATTTGATCAATATATTGATTTCCCGTATAGTATCTGGAACCAGGCAATCCCTCCGAATATTTATTAGTTAAATGACTACCAAGAGCTTCCATAACTGCACGGCAAACAAAATTCTCAGATGCAATCAATTCAATACCTTTAAACTGCCTTTGCTTCTCTTTCTCCATAATCTCATGAATTTCAGGATCCGCGACGGGAAGACGGTGGTTACCCCATGCCCGAACCATGGCCCGACGAGACTCCAAACCCGGATCCATAGCAACCCGTTTGGAAGAACTTGTCGTCGATGATGAAGATGATGATTGAGAACTGTTATCTCTTGGTCTCTTTATACACACTTGATGACCCAAAATGCTAAATTGTTCATCTTCTGTTTGGTTTTCTTCGTTATCGATGTGGGTCTCTTGTTTTTGATCGAGTAATTGCAGTTGAATTGGAATTGAACTTGAGTGAAATCGAAGCGAGAGACCTGATTGCGCTGCTTGTGTTAAATCCATCTCTAATAAAAATAAAAATTGGGGCTTTTTTTCAGGGATTTTTGGTTATAAGTTTTCAGGGGTAAGAGTAGAAACAACAGAAACAGTGACAACAACGTTTAAAGCAATTGCAACGGGAGTAACGAACTCTTAATGTGTTAACGGAGGAGGTTTCCATTAAAATAAGAACAAACCCTAATTTGGAAACTCTTGGGAGATTTGTTGTTTAGGAGTTTGGAGAGGGTTGTTAAATGATAAGGGGAATGAGCCTGGACCGAAAATTGGAACGTTGGTGAATTGACCGGGAATAGCCGGTAACATCAAGTTTAACTCTAGGTGAAGTGTGAGCTCACGTGGACTAAATTGAGGTCAGGTTCAGTAACACCTGACCTGCTTGTTCTTTTTTAATTATTATTTTTTTTTTTTAATAAACTCTCAAGTCCGTCCGACCGACCGGCCGTCCTTGATTGAGAGCAATTGTAGTTGGGGCCCAAATGTACAATCTGTCTATGGGCTAAAGCCCATTTTCTTGCTTGCTTAAGTAGACAAAACCTTGCGGTTGCTTGTCCATGGAGTCCTCCTCCTCCCTCTCTCATTGGGATTATTTGGGTTTGTTAATTTTGCGACCTGTTCTCGCTATCTTGTTTGTGTTTTCGTTTATATCTATTGGTATGTATGCATTTTTTTTTTCCTCAGTTTTTCGTTCGTGTGTGACTGTAAATTTGAGGATTTGATTGGTGGAAATTTGATGATCAGGTTGGTTTTTGGCATGGATGCTAGTGCTGGTACATGTGCCTTTGGTTCAAGAGATTTTCGGCCCGCGTAAAAATCCCACCAAGCCTAAGCCACTGACCCTTCGAATATCAAGAATTTATGATACCATTGATCCCCGATATTTCACTCCTGCTGGGTAATTTTGTTCTCCTTAATTTTGTTTATTGTTGTTCATTGATTTATTTTATTAAATTAAGAGTTTAGGTCAGAGTCTGAATTTGAAAGTCCTGTACTTTGATTTATGTAAATAGTTAATTGGATAGTTCCTTTTTTATTACTGTTGTTGTTGTTGTTGTTGTTGTTCTAGGATTTCCTGTTCGAAAACGGGTCACAAAGTGCGGCTCTTAGCTAGAAATCAATCAAGTAATATTGTGATGATGATGACTCAATAACCAGGATTTTAGCTGTACTAGTTTTTATCCGGAAAAACGGTAGTGGGTTTCCAGTTGTTATGCTGATCTTGAATACTACGACAGCTGAGAGTGTTTCATAGAACGACCCACAAGGTGTTTTTCATTAGTTTTATGGATACCTGGTCACGAAAAAAAGCATGAGATATCTGTGGGTATTGAGGCAATGCAGTTATCGTTGAATGGTGGGCTTTAGATGGTTGTGTTCATTGATTTTAATGCCATGGATGTGATCTTTGGCATGCTATATATTTCGCATGGGTTTTGATGGCTTCTTTCGTGGCTATTGTTGGCCTATTGTGGGTTAGATAGTCTATGAAGAAAATGTAAGGTGGATAGTCAAACCTCACATTGAATGCCATATGAGGCCTTATGAGTTGATCGGTTTCACTTTAGATACAGTATATTGTTTTGATAGTTTGTTCCTGGGAAACAATTGTCTTTATCAAATGTGATTGATTGTCATAGTTGCTTGAGAACTCTTTCTTGTGGTGAGGATTTACTGAAAGAAAAGGTCAAGGCAGTAATAATAGAGGGGAGATGTTCCTGTGTTTGACATCGTAGGTTAAGTTTTCCCATGGCTTAGTAAGAAAAGAGGATTCGTCTGGACAATTTCCAGTGACTTGATGGGTCTCAGGTTCTGTAAACAAGTAACTTGGGATGGTTGTTGGGCCTTGCTGTGTTGATTCTTTTGCTCTGCAGTTCATCTCTTCAGCTCATAATCTATGATGCACAGCCTAGAAGACATACCAAGTTGAAATGAAGAATAACCTCCTTTGGTTTGTTACGGAAGTTTTGGGCACTTGCATTTGAGGACATCGCATTTCTTCAAGTAGCATAGGAATTAACAAGGTCATGTAGTTTTTGATGCTCAAGTCCAAGAAGGGGAAGAAGGGTGTAATCTTTGATGCTCAAGTTAAGGGGATCTGGGATATAAACAGTGTTCATTGAACAGTATGGATATAGGGAGTGTGTTGGTGAAACGTGAAACACAATGATATAATTAAACTTTCTATTAGCATCTAATGTATTATTGAACGAATATCTGTTAGTAAATTATGAATTCTAATGATAGGATTGGTGGCAATGCAGGATTAACAGCTCTAGATCAGCAGCAGATTGAACCTCTTGGTTTCTTGCTTGTTTGGGGGGGTGGGGTGGGGTTTGGCAGAGGAATAAAAAACCACACCCATCATTGGTTCCCATTAGAGAAATCAAGTTTCAGATGATCATAGACTTATCGGGGATTGTGCTTGTACATACGTTTGCCAATACCCTGAAGTTGCATTGATACAAAAGTCAGTTGATCACAGCAGGTTTCCCAATCTGAAGTTCCATGATGTTAATTGTTCGAGAAGCCAGCTTCAATCTGAAGTTCCTTGATTCCAGTTAATGCTCCACGTGTCTTTGTCGTTGCTGATTGGTATTTTGTATCAAACGAATTTGTGCTCTAATGAAAAGCTCTTTTAAGTAAACAAGCATTTTGTGGCTTCCAAAGTGCATGTGAAAGAGTAGATTTAGCTATATCGTGTCATCAGCTCATGATAGATATCAGTGTTTAAACATAAGCACAGATGGGGTTTGACTTCTTCTAATAGCTAGTTTATAAATGATTCTAGACATCAAGGAGCTGGTAAAAATGGCTTGACATGTCCCAAATAGTAGGAACCAAATCTTGCTTGCATTGAAGACAAGGAATTTGCATTGCGTGGTTTCAACTTTCAAGTCAAAGAAACATAATAATAGGTTGCAGGTCTCGCAATGCTAATTGAGGAGTCGATTTCCAGTCTGATATGTATGCCATCCGTTAACGCAGAATGGAATTATTGGGCTCCTAGAGCCTGTTTTCCACATCTCCACAAACTGAAACGTCAAAAGAGAAAGTAAAAGGATGGTAGGGGATTTATCTTCCAAGAAATGCAGAAAGCAAATGGTAAAACACGCTGGCATAAACACAGATTAAACGAGAGATGCACTTCCACGCGATGAACCAAGTGGTTAGCGCATAGTGTTGGTATACACTTGTCAAGACGACTTTGATGCCCTTTCCCGAGCTCAAATGTCTCCTAGAAGTTTATAGCATAAAAACTGAATTCTACAGCCTTTCGGAACTGATAAACAATAATCACATGACGGCTAGTCAAATGAAATACTCATTTTCAAAACTTGCTTGCCCAGCAATTATATCGTTAGTCCATTCCAGCAGCTGTTGCAGGTTGCTCAGCACGTGTCTCGGTACCCACTGAGGATTTCTTATTTCCAGGCCCAGAAGAAACTTTAACCATTGCTGGTCTTATTAGCCGATTCCCAATGAGAAATCCACGACGGAATTCTTGAATTATAATGCCCTCTTTGTACTCTTGAGACTCTTCTCGGGCAATGGCCTCATGCAGCTACAAGAAAAAAGAGCTCAATTATTAACAGAAGGCATATTGAATTTGTTCATGAGCTAACACCCATATTACTCAAGTTTACAAGCATTATTCCAGTCTTACCTTCCCGAAGACATGTTCCCTGATGATTCAGACAAAACCATTTACAGTATAGCAGCTCTTATAGCAAAAGCAAATATAGTTCCTTTGATTCAAACATCATAGCGCCATGAATTTGACTTTCTAATCAGGAAGTAAATCTAAGAAGCAGAGGTTAGCAGTGGGAACTGCCAATCAAAATCTCAAAATTCACCCAATTTCAATTTATTCTCAATTTGGACAAACAACATTGGCAGTCCATTGTTTATTTATTTATTTATTTTGTTTATTCATGCATAAATTGAGTTCTGGAAATTATTGCATGCATATGCAGAGATGATAAAAATAAAGTATATACCAAAATTAATCACAACCCTAAGTACTATCTCATATCCAGTGATTAATCATCAGCAAAAACAAGAAGCAACAAGAAAAGGCATCATTCATAAAACCAAGACCAAAAGCAACAAGAAAAGGCACCATGCATAACACAATGTACATAACGAAGTAAACTCCAGGAATTCTCTCTTACAGAAGGATCAAAAGGCTTTCCAACCGTTGGCACTGCAGCCACCTGCAAGTTCCTCATAATATCCACCAATTGCTTGTATATACCCTGGTAACTTGAATCAATCTTCTTTTCTTTTTCTGTTTCCGGTTGTATTTGTTGCTTTGCTCTCTCAAAACTGTCCACCATGGGAAGAAGGCTCTCGATCACTTCTCCCTGGGCATCACTCCTAATGTTAACCCTCTCTTTGTCTGACCTTTTCCTAAAATTATCAAAATCTGCTTGCAAGCGAATATATTTCTCCTTCCCAGAGGTTATCTCAGCGGATAAAGATGAAACTTTCTGGAGAAATTCATGATTCTCTTTTTCTATGGTGGCTGCCTTAGCCTCAATATCCAATATAGTCTTCTCATCTCCGTAAAAAATAGCCTGCCTGTAAATTTTCATAAGGTTCTTCAAACTGGGTCCTCGTTTCTGACCTTCTTGAATCTCATTATTCTCCTCCTTCCCGTTCGTCTAAATAAGAGTAGTTATGGCAAAGATAGCAAAGAAAGGAAGAAAAAGAAAACATCACATAGAAAACATCACATAATGATTTGATATGAAACTTGTGTTTGTTCTAATAGAAAACAAAATTGAATACGAAAAATCTTGTGATCTTGGCTGTTTATTTCCATGGATACAAGTGATTGGGAAATGATAAAAAAAAAAAAAAAAGTTAAAAAGGAAAAAGAAAATACAACATACAGTGGGTGCAGAGTCTTCAGGTGCGAGATAAGTCTTCAAAGAACGCCTTTTAATGTTGTTGATTGGGATTGGAGAGGAGCTGGAGAGAAGGGAGGCGTTGATGGGTTTGCATTGACGGAGGGGCATTTGGTGGAGAGGTGATGGGGTTTTGGTTTCTAGGGTTATGGAGGGTTTTGAAGAGAAAGAAGCAGAGAGGCGAGGAGGAGCTAAGAGAGTGTAATTGAACAGGGAAATAGCCATTGAATGATGATAATAATTAAAAAAAAAATGACGAAGACGAGTGATGGTGATGATTTATGGGCTCTCAATCGGAAATGTACAGTTTGTTTATTTTGGTTGTTTTACTTGATCCTCGGTTGAACTTTGGAGCTCTCCCTCTCCCTCCTCCTCTCCTCTCTCTCTCTCTCTCTCTCTCTCTCTAAGATTTGTCTGGAAGGATGAGCTTAATTTATTTATTTCTTCAACAAGAGAGAGGACAAAATTTTAGTCTGACATCGAAAATAGTCAAATCAGATTATTTTGATTCAACCCCAAGTTAGTTTCCGTGATTTATCGATGATATTTTTTTTACTTGAGTTTTTAACTATTTTTATATAGAAGTTAGTTACACCAAGTCTTTTATAAGTTGCTTATTTTATTATTTTTGTTTCATTTTTTTAAATGTATTTTCTATTCTAAAGTTTATAAGTTTAAAAAATTTTATATCCTCATGCTCATGTGCTAAAAAAAATTATCAAATTATTTACAATTAAATAACATTTAGTTATTATTTTAAGATTAAAAAAATAAAGATGGTGGAAACAAAAATACATTTAGTTTAAAAGACAAAGACAAAAATAAATTTATCCATCTGGTAA
>Ga0307515_10012373_pt1 | contig 16055 bp, 17 predicted proteins | sample 17_EM_MG_FD_194513 | JGI IMG/M metagenome (GOLD analysis project Ga0307515, IMG submission 194513) | Populus trichocarpa ectomycorrhiza microbial communities from riparian zone in the Pacific Northwest, United States - 17_EM | ecosystem: Host-associated > Plants > Roots > Unclassified | place...
AATTCAAGTAGCCCAGCATCAAAAGAACCATTAAGGGCTTTTCCCATCTCTAAGTTCCAATTGTAGGCAAATAAGCACCCTTGAACCAATTTCAAACTGATTGCTAATTTTTAACTTCGACACAGCTTCAATCATTCCAATTTGACCCGTCAAGGCGCTTTGTAGTTGTTTCGCTTTCGCTCTTGTCATTGGACCATCTGAATCCTCTTGTCATTCCCATGATGCACATCACAAATCCATCAATTATTTTCAATCAAGTTATTGTTCATTTAATTTCTCTTGAGTTTTTTTTGTTACCTAGCTTAATTTCCAGATCTAGCTCTCTATGGATATGACCTCGATCGTACTGAGTTAATTGCTACATCACACACTCGTGCATTTACGAGTTAAAACAAGCCGATTAGAAAACGCGGTCAAGCTCCTTCCGATTAGGGTTCACTGTTTTTTCCAAGATTTGTTTGATCTCCCTATTAGCAAGTTCTACTTGTCCACTTGTCTTAGGGTGATAAGAGGGTGGAAACTTTGTGTGTGATTCCATATATCTTCATTAAAGACTCAAATGGCTTGTTGAAGAAATGTGTTCCACCATCACTTATCATGGCTCGAGGGATTCCAAACCGACTAAAAATATTTTCTTTCAAAAACTTGATCACTGTTTTATGATCATTGTTTCAACTTGAAATTGCCTCTATCTATTTTAAAACATAATCTACTGCGATTAATATGTACACAAAACCAAATGATGGAGGAAATGAACCCATGAAATCTATACCCCAACAATAAATTATTTCAATCACAAGAATAGGATTTAAAGGCATCATGTGATGTTTTGAAATAGATTCTAACTTTTGAGAATTTTCACAAGTGTTGCAGAATGCATGTGTGTCCTTGAACATGGTGGGCCAATAAAATCCACATTGTAAGATTTTTGCAGTCGTCTTTTTTATTAAAGAATGACCCCCACATGCCTCAGAATGACAAAATTTAATGACACTATTTACCTCATTATCGGGAATGCATCGAAATATTTGAATAAGTAAGGGTCATCCTAGTAAAAGTTCTTCACTTCGTTCAAAAACTTTCTTTTGTCTTGGATACTCCAATGAGGTGGCAAATCTCCTTTTGCAAGAAAATTGACAATATTAGCAAACCAAGGCTTAGAAAAGTAAAGATTCATCAGGAAAGTAATCATTGATTTATGTGATGTCAGATGTGGAATCTATTGTCAATCTTGACAAATGATCTACGACAACATTTTCGGTGTCTTTCTTGTCCTTGATTGTGATATCGAATTCTTGAAGTAACAAAATTCACCGCACCAATCTAGCCTTAGAATCCTTCTTAAAAAGAAGATATTTTAATGCTGCATTATCACTAAAAACAACAACAAGTGAGCCAATAAGATAAGATCAAAATTTTTCACATGCAAATACTACTGCAAGTAATCCCTTTTCAATGGTTGTGTAATTCATTTGAGTACTATTTAAAATTTTACTTGCATAGTAAATCATATAAGGTTTCTTATATTTTCTTTGTCCCAAAACGACACTCACGACATAATCACTAGCGCCACATATTATTTCAAAAGGTAAATGACCAATCAGGAGGTTGAATGACATGAGCAGAAGTAAGCAAGTTCTTGAGTTTAACAAAGGCTTCTTTACAATGTTCAGTCCATTCAAAAACATTATCCTTTGTTAGAAGGTTACACAATGACTTAGATATTACACTAAAATCTTTGATGAACCTTCTATAAAAACCAGGATATCCTAAGAATGATTTAACATCTTTAACAGATTTTGGTGTTGACAAGTTGGCAATTAACTCGATTTTAGATTTGTTAACCTCAATTCCTGTTGATGAAACAATGTGACCAATTACAATGTCGTTTGTTACCATAAAATGATATTTTCCCCAATTTAGCACAAGATTCTTCTCTTCACACCTGTTCAAACCTTTTCCAAGTTAGTTAAACAATCATCAAATGAATCACCAAAAACAGAAAAATCATCCATAAAAATCTCAAGAAAACGTTCAACCATATCACTGAATATGCTAAGCATGCATCTTTGAAAGTGGCTGGTGCATTACATAATCCAAAAGGCATCCTTCGATATGCAAAAGTACCAAATGGACATGTGAAAGTAGTCTTCTCTTTATCTTCCAACGCAATTTTAATATGGTTGTAACCTGAATAACCATCTAAGAAATAATAAAATTCATGACATGCAACTCTTTCTAGGATTTGACTCATGAAAGATACAGGAAAATGATATTTTCTAGTCATTGAATTAAGTTTCCTATAGTCAATGCACATGCACCAACCAGTAATAGTCCTAGTTGGAATTAACTCATTTTTCTCATTTGTTATCACAGTGACTCCAGACTTTTTAGGTACAACTTGGGTAGGACTTTTCCATTTGCTATCAGAAATAGGATAAATGATTTCATTATCTAGAAGCTTAATGACTTCATTCCTCACTACTTCTTTCATATTAGGATTAAGACTTCGTTGCATTTCTCTAGAGGGTTTAGCATTTTCCTCCAAATAAATCCTATATGTGCAAATCAAAGGACTAATTCCTTTTATGTCAACTATGGTCCATCCTAATGCATTTTTGTGCATTTTCAGAGTCTGTAATAACTTACCTTCTTGATGTGCATTAAGTTTGGAAGAAATTATTACCATAAAAGTTTCATTTTCTCACAAAAATAAGTATTTGAGATTGAATGGTAACGACTTCAAATCAGGTTTTGATGGTTAAACACTTGAAGGTATGGACTCAATTAATCGTGGTGGCAATTCCTCAATTTTTGGTCTACAACTACTTGCCTATGATTCTTCCTGAAAATAAACCATTTGCAAATCTTCAGATTCATTAAACTCAGTTTTACTAAAAGTAGTTTCAAATTGATCATACCTCCAGTTCCTATGGAAGTAAAAGAAGACTTGACACTCGAGACCAGGCCAGTCAAGATCATGGATCGGAGTGAAAAAACATTGAGGAATAAGAGAGTATCACTAGTCAGAGTGTTGTGGAGGAACTCACAAATTGAGGAAGAAACGTAGGAGAGAGAATCAGAGATTAAGGAAAAATAACCCCACCTATTCCTTGAGTCAGGTATGCAGTTTAAATTTCGGGGATGAAATTTTTATTAGGAGGGAAGAATGTGAAGCCCGAGAATAAAGTATACAAAGAGGGGGAGGTTTATAATAATTCAAAATGTTGTTATAATATAAATAATAATAATAATAATAAAAAGAAAAAAAAAGGTGAAATATGGGGCCAAAATGGAATTAAGAAGAGATGGGACTATAAGTACCCATCCCTTCTCTCATCCATGGCAGCTGATAATAAGGAGGGGGGAGAATTTCATATTTTTCCTTCATCAAAACTAGGAGAAAACATCTAAAATTAGTAAACCCAAATAAGCCTTGGAATTATTAAGTGGAGGAACACAATTGGGTGGAAGAATTAACAAGAAGAAAAGTGAAGAATTGGTGGAGAAAAGAGGGGGAAGAGTGGTTGACTATATACAAGGAGAAGAAGGCTAAGATTCTTCTAAATTTGTGAAGTAAAGTTTAGATTTCCATCCAAGTAAGGAGTTCAAATTCCAATTTCTATGAAATTAACTTCAATTTGATTAGAAGTTTATGCTTTTCTTGAATTGGGAATTAGGGTTCTTTAACATAAAATATTGGGAAAATGCAAAAATGAGTGAGGTTAAATGGATTAGAATAATCTAAGTGCCTTTAAGAAGAAGAATAAATGAGTGCATAAAAGAGAGGAAGGGAACTTTTGGTTCCCTTGGGCACGTTCTCTACTGGGATACTGCAAAGAGGGAATGAAAACTTATGATGTGCTTAATTAATTAATTTGGTACAAGTGACCTTAAAAAAACATAAAATGAGACGGGAATGCCATGAATAAAGGGAAGGCATGGCTGTGACTGATGAGAAAGCAGGGATTTAAGATGAATTGGAGATACTTTCTTCATTAGCAAAACAGGGCAGGTTCGTTGCCCTGTTTCCTGGGGAAATTTGGACCTAAAAACTACAGAATCCAGGGAGGGTCCCCGTAGAAGTTGTAGCCGGGAGTGTTAGCTTTCCAACGAGACTGACCTCGCCTAATTTGGAGTCCTGGAACTCCAGATACAGATAAAAGTCTGAGGAGAGGTCAAGCTGCCAGCCCTGGTGGCAGATTCGGCCAAGTAGATAAAACGGCGAAATTTAGCCATATTAAGGGTAGAATTTGTTTTCTTGCTCTTCATAAAATGTGTCTTGATCTTCAAAAAGAATAAATGATCAAAATTGAATTTATGATATCCACTTGGACTACTAATGAGCTGAAAAGTTAAAGGATAACAATGAGGAATGTAAGTGAGAAAGAAAGGATTGGTAAAAGAGAAATGAATATTATTTCCATTGTTGCTGTTGCGTGTGATATGTGGACTAATATAGAATAATGATGGGTGTTTGTGGTTTCAGGAGGAACCGCGGGAGGAGAACAACAACCACAGGGGAACGCAAGTCGAGTGTCTACAGCAGGTAGGTATTTGGAACCTATATCTCCTCTAGTTAATAATTATTTTAACCAACTCGAATTATAAAAATTTGGTGCTTATTGATGAGGAAAAGAAAGGGGGAAAGGAAAGGTAAAATGATGGAAAAAAAATAGAATCGGAGGACTAGATTTATTTTATGGGTTCTTTTGGAGAAAATGAACAGTAACAACAAATCTTGATAATGACTGTTTCTCGAAATTGATTTGTCTGTCCCTGATATGGGAGGCTAATGATGCTAACCAAGCTGGTTAACATCAGCATTACCGGTACATGGGAGGAGAAATATAAACCTTGATTAACTATTCGGGTTCAGAATAGTTAATGATATCGGCGGGTGACGTCGATATCGCCAAAATTTATACACTTGATTAACTATTCGGTTTCAGAATAGTTAATGATATCGACGGGTGACGTCGATATCGGCAAAATTTATACACTTGATTAACTATTTGGTTTCAGAATAGTTATTGATATCGGCAGGTGACGTCGATATTGGCAAAATTTACAAACTTGATTAATTATTCGGTTTCAGAATAATTAATGATATCGGCGAGTGACGTCCGATATCGGCAAAATTTATAGACTTGATTAGCTTTCTAAGGTGAAAGCTAATGATGTCGAGAATTCTTGACATCGGCATACCTGAAAACCTCCCAAGGTAATATGGAACAGTGATTAACTATTTTAGTTTTAAAATAGTTAATGACATAAACGGTTACGTTCGTGTTGATATTTTCATGAAACTGATTACTTGTTCCTGGGACGGGCAACTAACGACACTGATTGAGGTCATTGGTGTCAGCAACAATCTTTTCAATGTTGAAGGGGGGAGAAGTAGTCAACAGAAACAAAATTTTTTATAACCTTTAAAAGGGGTTTGTGGTTGTATTGAGAATCTCATACGATTTTAGTAGATAAATATGTTGTTAATTTTTCTTCTGTAGATTACTTGTATTTTAATCATTTCTTTTTAATTATATGAAAAATTTTATATTTTTTGCAGGTCCCTCCCATTCACGTCATAATAGATTTTAAGTTCTTTGATCCCTTTTTGTATAAGTTAGGAACTTAAGGATTTGTGGTGTAATTTTGTTATGCAGTAAACATGTAACCTGTATATAATATTATATTTGTAATATTTTGTTTCTGAAATATTAAATGTATCAACCTATACTTGGGATATTAGAGTGTACTAGATTGTGTTAGAATATTAAACTATGTTGTGTTATATATATATATATATATATATTTGAAATCTTCGTGCTCGAATTGGCTCTTTTAATTATTAACTTATTGCGTGTGATGTAAGATGGAGTTTGGGAATAATTATGGTCCTAAACATAATCTGGAATGAATTATGCAGTTGATTTTACTAAACATGGATGTGATTATGGATGAGATGTAATTCTAGATGTGTGCAGGGTACATTGTCGATAACTTGGAATCTCTTGGTATAAGGGAGACTGCCAAAATTTCTAATGAAATTTCGGCAGAGAGAAAAAATAAATTATGCTTCATCTACCCTTTATAGGGGGGGAGAAGATTAACGGATAAACTAATAGTAAAATTGGGGCTGTTACAAAACCAATCTCCATGTTTCAAAACCATGATGAGGACATGTATTAAGCAAATCTTTATACCTATCCCAACAATGGTAAAATGTTTCTCCTGGCTTTTAAGTGAATATGATGATTTGTCTTTTGAAAGAGTTTGTTCTATGAGAAGGGAAAAACTTCTTTAAAAACTGTTGTTGCATTTCATCCCAAACACGAAGGATCCTGACCTCAGATTTTGTAGCTATGTTTTAGCTTTATCTTTTAAAGAAAAAGGAAAAAGCTTTAATCTAATGGTGTTCATGCTACAGTTTGAGTTATTATAAGTGTTACAAACTTCTTCAAATTCACTCAAATGCAAGTATGGATTTTCTAAATCTAAGCCATGAAAAGTAGGTAAAAGTTGAATAATGCTTGACTTAAAATTGAAGTGAGATGCATCAGAAAGGAGAACTATACATGATGGTGCACTTGTTCTTGTTAGATTTATGTGGTCTCTAAGTGTTGTAACATGATTATTCTCATTATTCTCATTATGAAGTGACTGGTTATCCTCTTCAGCTATATTATCTGAAGAGGATGAAGACTTCCTACAAAGTCTGCCACTTAATGTGCTTGACCACACTCTCATGCAAGTGCAGAAGGAAAGAAAACGAAAAAAAGAAAAAGAAGAAACAAAAATTAGAAAAACAATAAAAGTGAAAATAAAAATAAAATAAAATATATAATTTATAGTAAATTACCTCCCCGGCAACGGCGCCAAAAACTTGACACGATCAAAAGATTGATGTCTTATCCCAAGTGCAGGAGTGTCAAAGTAATAATAACCCAGCAAGACCGGGGTCGAACCACAGGGAAGTGAACTATATAAAATTATAAACAAAATAAATGAAAAAAGAATTGAATAGAACTTTTGAGATGTGATATTGATGTAAGAATTAAATAAGGATAAAATAATTGTCAAGGTTAGATGATTCACTAATGGTATTTCAAATAAGTGTAATATAAACTTCTTTTTATTACTCAACTAGAAACCACACACAAAGAAGGTTCCAATTGGATTATAAATTATTAACATGGTTATATTAATTATCTTATTTGAGGAATGTCAATACTTGTAAATGTTGTTCGGTATTCATGGAGATAACTTATGTCAACAACAAATCAAGTTCCTTTCATAACACAGGTGTCGATTATACCATACAGTTGGTTATGACAGGATCAAGTATTTGTTGTACTAAGGGTTGTACAACACAAATCTAGATGAACCATTTAACAAGCAAGGTATTAAGAGAAGTAAGATAACAAATACAAAACATGTTAGTATCAAACATTAAAGTCCATGTTGAGTTTATACTATACTTATTTTTACACCTTTAATGTACCATTTTCACCTTGACAAAATAAACTTAGCTAAACATAATGAAGATGAGAAACATAAATAAAAAAAATAAAAAAATAATAATGATATACATTAACTAAATAAAGGAAAGGAAATGAAAAGCATAAACAAGATCTTGATCTAAACACCAAGATGTCTAAATGTATGACAAATGCCTCCTTTTATAGGCTAAAATTTGGAACTATTGATTTGATGACTAATTATTGAGTGGGTGGCCACCTCTTGACTTGGTGACAACCATTATCTTCTTGTCTGAACAAAACGTCATTGCTAACATCAGAATTTGAACAGATAATCTTCATGAAAGTTTTGGGCATTTCTCTTAGCTTTCAAACAAAACAACAATAAGCACATTTGGACTTCTAGAACTTGAGATATGGGTTGAACACTGAATAGTGTTTGGGCTACAGGAGAGATTCCGACTTCTCTTTTGTTGCTATAATTTGAAATTGAAAACGGCCCTTTTGAATCTTGGACTCTTCATGAAAATTTTAGGCCTATGTCTTAGCTTTTTATCCATATAAACCAAACCTAAATCCAAGTTCTATAGCTCCATTTATGATCTAATAACTAAATGGTGTTCCAATTTGAATTGAATCAGCATCTCTTCTTTAAGCTTAGCCCTCTCTTTGTCTTTTCATTTTTAATAGTGAAACACATCAATCAATCCTTTAAATTGTGAGAGATGCCTGCATTCAAAATGAGCATTTACCATAAGTTAAAGATATCTTATGCTATCGGACTTGCTATTATAAAACATTCTCAAGTCAGGGAATTTAATGATACTTTAAGTGCAATATGATGATATAAAACCTTGATAAAAATGCACTTTTAAGTACTAACCACCTAACAAAGTATATAAGGTCATAGTTTTGATAGAACTATGACCTAGAGGTAACCTTGTACCTTAGAACCAAAGGTATTGGAAAAATACTTGGATCCAGGGATAACCTTATATCTAAGAACCCTAAGTATGCGAATGATGCCACGAAGCCAGTTAGTCATCGATAAGTCAGTGTATGATCATTATTCCTACAAAGAAAGGTTGTTTTGCCACAAACAAACAAAAGAAAATCTTTCTTCAACTCGCTGCCCAAGTTTGCAGCTCAAAAAAACATAATATAGTCTCCTCTAACTAACCTTAATGAACCACTTTTGAGTTGCAAGCTAATGAGTTTAAACTAGTAATCAACTAATATAAGTTCAATAATAAAATAAACCCCTACACAATGTCTAATGGGCCTAAACAAACCAAAATTAAAAATAATTATTCAATATTAATTAAATAAATAAGATAATAAAAACAAAGTCTTCATTCTAAAATTCCTCTAGGTAGCTTGAATCTTCAATTTTGACATATTCTTGGCAGACTTCATTCTTGACTTCAAACACATCATTTTCTCTCATCTGGATGAAGTAGACTTACCATATATGATTGTAAAGCTTGAGATATCTAGTTTTCAGCACAACTTAAATTGCAAAAAAAATTACACATTGAGCTATAAATATGTCCCAAAAAGCATACAGAGGTCTAGTCTAGCAGATTTGACAGGATTCATCTAGTAAGTTCGACTCTCTAAAATAATATGTTCCTGAAATCCATTGACCTATAAATGTACCACAATATAGTTCTATATATTTAGTATTTCCCTGTGAAATTTAAACTCAGTCTAATGTACTTTTTAGAGATATGTTTGATCTCGTAAAACTGATCGGCGGACATTTTACGACCAAATTCGAAGCTGACTTGGTTCATATCTTATGCGAACCTTGTGATTACGAGGTCATGCAACCCACAAAAAAGATTGAGATCTGATCCTGGAAAGCCGAAAAAGGTCTGATAGGAGACTGACACAATGAAAACCTACCTTAAGGCACCAGTACTATTGGAATGAAGTCGATTGACGCCATAAATCAAATTAATCTTCAATAAGTCATATTAATTCGTTCAAGAACCAAAAAATGCAAGAATCTCTCACATACATTAAACTGAATAGTTCATAAGTATTATTCATCAAAGGTGCCGAAATGTAGGTATACACGTATTTAAATAGTTATTAGAAAGGTACCGAAATGTAGGTATACACGTATTTAAATAGTTATTAGAAATTAACTCTAATGGATTTGTCCTTACAGGCTGAATTGATCCACTAGTAAGCCCAAACCTTGATCCAAATAAGCCTTGGATCCTAGATGAAAAAAATATATTAATTAAGCTTAAACAAGTCTTGGGTTGTAGTTAACAAAATAAAAATAAAGCTCATAAGTCCTAAGTCTTTATCTGTTGTGAGAAGAGAAAGAAGAAAAGAAAACATTGTAGATCTGATACAAGACTTATTAGCCTATAATGCTGCCTAATAATCCTAAGAACTAAAGAAGAAGTTGTTGCCCTTTTGGTTTCCAAGTTAGAATAGGATTTTTATCTCAACCTTGTATTTATCCTTCTTTTAGAAGGAAAATGATATTGCCTTTAATGCTCCTTTTTACCACCTCCTGATATTCTTTCAATACTAAAAAATACAATTATGTTTCTAAATTATTCTCTTTGCATAACAAGGAAACTTTTCCACCACATGTAACCTAAGTCAGCTTGGATTCCTTTGTTATGTTTTCTCCTCACCTGAGATAACTTAGCATGCTTAACAGTACACAAATTCCATTTACTAACAAGGGTGGGACGACAAACATTAACATAACTTTCACTATTTACAATTAAACTACACACCTTGTTTTATGCATAACAACACTTATGGAAGATGTTCTTTCTTTTTTTGTTTAGTTTCATCTTCCTTGAATTGAACCTTCAGTGTTCATCTTATAACAAAGGACTCCTCAACTAGTAATGCTAACTTGTCCCCATTATTATCCTTTAACGACGACATTCCTTCATAATTAGATTTGTCATTTTGAGATTTGATATCAGCATTATCTCTAATCATCATGATTCTCTTGTTTGGACACTTTGAAGCATAATGTCCAAGTTGATTAGTACTTAAAAGTGCATTTTTATCAAGGTTTTATATCATCATTTTGCACTTGAAGTATCAATAACTCATTAACTAGAGCATGTTTTATAATAACAAGTCTATCACATAAGATACCTTTAATTTATGGTAAATATTCATTTTAAATGCAGGCCTATCACATAAATCAAAGGATTGATTGATGAGTGTAACCACTGAAATTGAGAAGACAAAGAGAGGGCTAAGCTTAGAAAAGAGATGTTGGTTGAATTCAAATTGGAACACCATTCAGTTATTGGATCATAACTGGAGCTGTAGAACTTGGATTTAGGACTGGTTTATATGGATAGGAAGCTAAGACATAGACCTAAAACTTTCATGAAGAGTCTAAGATTCAAAAGGATCGTTTTCAAGTTCAAATTGTAGCAACAATAGAGAAGTCAGAATTTGTCCTGCAGCCCAGACACTGTTTAATGTTTAGCCCATATCTCGAGTTTTAGAAGTCCAAATGACCTCATTCTTATTTTGTTGGAAAGCTGAGATAATTCCCCAGAACTTTCATGAAGACTATTTGTTCAAATTCTGATGTTAACAATGACGTTTTCTGCAGACAAGAAGATAAGGATGGTTACCAAGTCAAAAGGTGGCCACCCACTCAACAATTAGTCATCAAATCAATAGTTCTTTATTGCAGGAGTTTGATGATGTATTCCCTGATGACATCCCTGGTGGATCACCACCATTAAGGGGAATTGAACATCAGATCTGCGTTTTTATGCAAAAGGACCGTTTTGGGTTGTCGAAAGGGTGAATGATAATACTTGCAAGGTTGACCTTCCTAGTAAGTACAATGTTTCGACTACTTTTAATGTAAAGGACTTGTCACCTTACTTGAAAGATGTTGATGATTCTGATTTAAGGACAAATCATTTTCAACCCGAGGGTGATGATATGCATCATGATTATAACTTGGATGGAGCAAGATTTATAATGCATGTGGACATTCGGTTTTTGATAAGTTTTATTTGATGCATGGTTACTTGTTCATGTTTTATTATAACATGAGGGTGGTTTAATGGGTCACTTTAGGGTTGCAAAAACCTTGGATGTATTGCATAAGCATTTCTATTGGCCAAAGATGAAAAGAGATGTGCAACGAATTTGTGAACAATGCATTGCTTACACAAAGGCAAAATCTAGAGTACAATCGTATGGACTGTGTACACCAGTGTCTGTGCCTGCTGAACCTTTGGTAGATATCTCTATGGACTTTGTTTTAGGTTTACCTAGGTCAAAGAAAGGTAGAGACTCTATTTTTGTTGTGTTTGATAGGTTTTCTAAAATGGTGCAGTTCATTGCAAGCCATAAAACAGATGATGCATCTCATATCACAGACTTGTTCTTTAAGGAGATTGTACGTTTGCATGGCATTCCTAGGAGTATAGTGTTAGATTATAATGTTAAGTCCCTTAGCTACTTTTAGAAGACTTTGTGGGAAAGTTGGGAACTAAATTCTTATTTTCGACAACTTGTCATCCTCAAACAGATGGACAAACTGAGGTAGTGAATAGAATTTTATCCCAACTTTTACGTGTTGTTATTCATTCAAAAGAATCTAAAAAGTTGGGAAGAATGTTTGCCTTTTATCGAGTTTGCTTATAATAGAACTATGCATTTGACTACTAGATTACCGCTTTTTGAAATTGTTTATAGGTTTAATCCACTAACTCCCATGGACTTAATTCATTTACCTTTTGAAAAAAGGGTAAGTTTAGATGGTAAAAAGATGACAAAAATGGTGAGACAACTCCATGAGGGAGTTCGATTGTAAACAAGTTGTTTTCCAACCTGGTGATTGGGTTTCTAGGATTAATGGGTAGCATGAAAAGCTATAAGTAAGCTTTGAATCAATTCTATAATATTTTATTTCATTCTCTTCTTCTCATTGAAGAACATGGAGTTAATATTATGAGTTTTATTTTAATTTTTTAGCTACAGCCCAAGGCTTGTTTGGGCTTAATTAATAATTTGTTTTTAGTTAGGATCCAAGGCTTGTTTGGATCAAGTTATGGGTTTGTTTTTTGTTTAAAGTGTTTTGGATCATTTTTGTAAGTGGGCCAAATCAGTCCACTATAGTAGATCTATTAGGGTTAATTTTTCAAGAACTATTTAAACTCATGTAACCTAAATTTCGGCAACCTATGATGAATATACTTCTGAATTTTTCAGTTTTAACGTTCGAGAGTGATTCTTGTATTTTTCAGTTCTTAAACGAACTGAATCTAACTTATCAAAGATTAACTGGCTTCGTGGCGTCATTCTACTTCATTCCAATAGTGTTGGTGCCTTGAGGAGGTTTCCATTGTGTCATACTCCTATCAGACCTATTTTGGCTTTCCGAAATTAGATCTTAATCTTGATTGTGGGTTGTGTGATCACATGATCACAAGGTTCACACATCATACCTGCAAATTAGGTCTTTGTCAATGAGTCGCCTGACCACCTTCTAATATGAACTCTACCAACAATTGTGATGAAACCCGATAACAATGAAGGTTTGGAACCCCAAGAACGTGTAGACAAGTTTGTTGATCCTTGACCCGTCAGCTAACGAGATGAAAATCAAGACTATGAAGGGTTGACACCCCACACCCAGAAAACCTAAGAATCTCTCAAGAACCAAGGTGATAAGTTTGGCTGCTTGAATGCCACAAGAATTCACTTGATAAGTTCAAAGAGTTCTTTTAAGAACCAAAAAGAACACATCTCACAATGGTAATAGTTTCTGAAAATTTAATCTGCTTTCAAATTCGTAATGGTAATAGTTTTCCTATCCATGTACTTAAAACAAGCGTCCAAGAATAGGAAAAGTCATAACTACAGCTTTAAAAGCCACACAAACATCAACATAACAAGTCCCCACATTTTTAAGACTCTTAGACTTCTAAAGACAACAAAAAAATAGCTAAATGACTAGATTCAATGTATTTTAACATGGCCAGCCAAGACCAAGTCATACTCCCATTTAATAACCATGAAACTCAACAAATTAACACCCTTTAATAGTAAAACCATGCTAGTCATGAATTTGCATGCTAATTAGCCTCTTCAATTGCTTTGATGACATGGACTAAACCTTGATTATTATTTGAGGCCATCTTGGTCTTTTTAGAAGCAACCCAATTCTCTTGGATTAGTCCATTTAGTGCTTCTTTGAAACGTTTGGCTCTAAGTCTTGTAATTGGGCCACTAGGAAGTGACAAAGGGTCTTGTGTAAATTTAGCTCCATTCCCACGTGTATGTCTAGCTCCTTGGTTTGCATCACTTTCTGAGTCACATGGGCATAGGAGCAAGCCTCTATGCCCATATGAAATAATTAATTGCTACAAGGATAAATTGATGTTTGTTGCTTGCTTTTGGATTAATCGGCTCAATCACTATTACCCCTCACATTGGTGGTGCATTGATTTTGTCATCATACAACTGATATTTCTGACATTTTCGGACAAATTCTTTGCAATCTTTCTCCATAGTCATCCAAAAATACTCGGCTCTTTGTAGTTGCGTAGCCATCATGTGCCTATTCACATGGGTGGTGCAGATTCCTCCATGTACTTCTTGCAAGGCTTTATTGGCTTTTGACTCATACAGACATCTTAGTAAACTCATCAAATGACCTTTCGTTGTACTCTTTCCCCGTTTATATAGTACTCCATCGTCATTATCCTGAAGGTCTTATTATCCGCACTTGATGCTCCCGAATGGTATTTTCGATATTGGATGAATCTCTTTATATATCTATATACCAAGGGTTACCATCTATTTCTTCTTCTACTGAACAATAATGAGTAGGAGAACTCCAGATCTCAATGTCTATAGGCTGTACTCCGATATCGCAATCAATTGTAGCTATAGAAGCCGAGGCATCAACAAACCAATTCTTATCTCTTCCTAAATGAGTTAAGTCTCTCATTAAAATTTTCAGCCAGTTTGGAAAGATATTCTAGGTATGGTCTCAATTTCTTATCTCACGTATGTCATTCCCCTTTTACCTGACAGATTATCAACATTGAGTTTCCATATACTTCTAATTTCCTTATCTTCATCTCCAATGCAGCTTCCAATCCGTGAATACAAGCCTCATACTCGGTCGTATTGTTTGTGCAATTAAACTGTAGCTTGATTGAAATAGGATATTGCTTTCCCTCTGGGAAAATTGTTGCAGCACCAGCCCCATTACCAAACACATTTATTGCACCATCAAAGTGGTCCACCATTCACTTTCTTCTTCTTTTTCTTCCACTAATACATCTTTATTAGGGAAGTTAAAGTTTAATGGTTCATATCCTAAATGATCAGCAATTGCACTTTCTTTCATGGATTTTCTTGTCATGTAGATGATGTCATATTCAGCTAACAACACTTGCCTCCTGGCTATTCTACTTGACATATTTTAAAAGACGTATTTTAAAGGGTCCATCTTTGAGATTAACCAAGTGGTAGTACAACTTGTACTATCGAAGCCTCTTTGCACTCAATAACAAACTATACCACAACTTTTCTATCATACTATATAGCGAGATTCACACTCGGTGAATTTCTTACTAAGGTAATAGATGGCTTGCTCATTTCTTCCAAACTCATCATGTTATCCAAGCACACGGCCCATGTCTGATTTTTTTTTAGGTTAAGGTACTTATATAAACCAAAAAATAGCAAAATAAAACAAAGGGTCCAAACCCTACAGATAGGCAAAAGGGGACAAACTCGCTTACCTAAAAAGCAACCAAACTAATAAAAATCATGGCATATCTATGGTACAATTAAGAGGAAATGCCCTCAAAACCTAAAAAGCCAAAAAACAAATCAAACAAAATTGAAAATATCATTAGAAAATCCCCAAGCAATATGAAGTCTTCTATTAGTAATCGAAGAAGCCATATTGCAAATAGGATTAACATTTGAAATAATGCACCTAACAATGTCTCTGTAAATCATTGAACTAGTACAAGGAGCATCACCATGAAGACGAGCATTCCTTTCCTTCCAAATATAATAAATGGCAGTAGCAAACATCAATCTTGTAAGCACAGAATGAAGTGATCACCCTCCACTCAAGTTCGAGAGCTAAGAGGTGGTGTTAACCGAAGAGCAACAACGAAAGGGGATGAGACATTTGGAGCCTAGATCATACCAAATGCGATGAGAGAATGGGCCATTGAAAAATAAGTGATCAACATCTTCCTTATCACTTGTTGTAACAACCCTAATTTTACTATTAGTTTATCCGTTAATCTTCCCCTATAAAGGGTAGATGAAGCATAATTTTTTTTTTACTCGCCGAAATTTCTAATGAAATTTCGGCAGAGTCTCCCCTATACCAGAAGATCCCAAGTTATTGACAATGTACCCTGCACACATCTAAAATCACATCTCATCCACAATCATATCCATATTTAGTACAATCAACTGCATAATTCATTCCAGATTATGCTTAGGACCATAATTATTCCCAAACTCCATCTTACATCACACGCATAAGATTAATAATTAAAAGAGCCAATTCGAGCA